>ENA-OWZE01000111-OWZE01000111.1-human-gut-metagenome-genome-assembly--contig:-NODE-111-length-47431-cov-27.295656_pt1 | contig 47431 bp, 40 predicted proteins | sample MGYA00249759_ERZ652104 | MGnify/ENA primary metagenome ERZ652104 (study PRJEB26925, sample SAMN05827048) | human gut metagenome | biome: ENVO:2100002; feature: ENVO:00000062; material: ENVO:00002003...
CTTCTAGCTTCGTCGGCAGCGTCAGATGTGTATAAGAGACAGGACCGGAGCCGGAGGCGCTGTACGGCGGCGCGGCAGGCGGCGGCAAGAGCGATGCACTGCTCATCGAAGCGCTGCGGCAGGTGCATATCCCGCATTACCGGGCGCTGATCCTGCGCAAGACCTACCCACAGCTTTCCGACCTTGTGGATAAGAGCCAGATGTACTACCGCCGGGCTTTCCCAGAGGCGCAGTACAACGCTACCTCCCATGTATGGGTCTTTCCCAGCGGAGCGAAGATCTGGTTTGGCTCCATGCAGTACACCAAGGACCGAACCAACTATCAGGGCAAAGCCTACGATTTTATCGGTTTTGACGAGCTGACCCACTTTGAGTGGGACGAGTACAGCTACATGATGAGCCGCAACCGCCCCACCGGGCCGGGCACCCGGGTGTATATGCGTGCCACCACCAACCCCGGCGGCATCGGCCACGGCTGGGTAAAGGCGCGGTTCATCACGCCTGCCCCGCCCGGTACACCCATTGTGGAAACGGTCACGGTGCGTCTGCCGGACGGCACCGACCAGCAGATGGAGCGGGCGCGGGTATTCATCCCGTCCAGCGTGTTCGATAACCCTGCCCTGCTGGCCAACGACCCCGGGTATCTGGCAAGCCTTGCCAGCCTGCCGGAGGCGGAAAAGCAGGCGCTGCTCTACGGCAGCTGGGACAGCTTTTCCGGGCAGGTGTTCACCGAATGGCGCAACGACCCGGCGCACTATCAGGATCAGCGCTGGACCCACGTCATCGCGCCCTTTGCCATCCCCAAGCACTGGCCCATCTGGCGTGGGTACGACTTTGGCTTTTCCAAGCCCTTTTCGGTAGGGTGGTATGCGGTGGACGAGGAGGGGCGGCTGTACCGCATCAAGGAGCTGTACGGCTGCACCGGACGTCCCAACGAGGGTCTGCGCATCGACCCGGTGGAGCAGGCCAAGCGCATCCGGGAAGCCGAGCAGAACGACCCGCTGCTGCGGGGCAGGGTGATCCACGGAGTGGCAGACCCCGCCATCTTTGACGAGAGCCGGGGCGAGAGCATTGCGGCCATGATGGAGCGCAGCCCGCATTTTTTGCACTGGCAGCCCGGGGACCACACCCGGCTGGCAGGTAAGATGCAGTTTCACTACCGGCTGCGGTTTGCGCCGGACGGACGGCCGATGCTGCAGGTGTTCAGCAGCTGCAAGCACTTCATCCGTACCCTGCCAAACCTTGTGTACGACGAGAGCAATGTGGAGGATATCGACACCCGGCAGGAGGATCACATCTACGACGAGTGCCGCTATGTGCTGATGGAGCATCCCATCAGCCCGCCCGAGGCCTCTGCCGCGCCGCCAAGGCCGGACGACCCGCTGGAACTGCACCGGCAGGCGCGGTTCTACCGCATCTGAAAAACAGGACAGAAAGGAAAGAACTATGGAAGATACAAGAGCAGAGAGCCTGCCCATCGGCGCGGCAGAGGCGGCGGCTGCATTGCAGACGCTGCAGCGCTACAAGGCAGGCAAGGCGGCGCTGGACAAGCGCCTGATCGATAACGAGCTGTGGTTCCGCATGGGACACTGGAAAAACTACCGCGACCCGCTGATGCCCGGCAAGGCGCAGCCTTCCAGCGGGTGGCTGTTCAACAGCATCGCCAACAAGCACGCCGATGCCATGGACAACTACCCCGAGCCCATGGTGCTGCCACGGGCGGCAGACGACCAAGCCACAGCGCAGGCACTTTCCAGCGTGCTGCCGGTGGTGCTGGAGCAGGCGGATTACGAGCAGGTGTACAGCGATGTCTGGTGGCGCAAGCTCAAGCAGGGCACTGGCGTTACCGGCATCTTCTGGGACCCGGCGGCGCGCGGCGGGCTGGGCGACATTGCGGTGCGCAGCGTCAACCTGCTGATGCTCTACTGGGAGCCCGGCGTGCAGGATATTCAGGACTCGCCGGATCTGTTCCACCTCAGCTTAGAGGACACCGCCCGGCTGACCGCGCAGTATCCGCAGCTGGCGGGGCACGCCGCCGGGGTGGTGGACGTGCCCCGGTACATCCACGAGGACGGCCAGACCACCGCCAACAAGAGCGTGGTGGTGGACTGGTACTATAAGCGCCCGGACGAGAACGGCAAATTGCGTCTGCACTACTGCAAGCTTTGCAACGGCGTGGTGCTGTATGCCAGCCAGAACGACCCGGCGCTGGCGGCGCGCGGCTTGTACGACCACGGCAAGTACCCCTTTGTGTTCGACCCGTTGTTCGTGGAGGAGGATTCCCCTGCCGGGTTCGGCTACATCGACGTGATGAAGGACTGTCAGAACGCCATTGATAAGATGAACCACGCCATGGACGAGAACGTGCTGCTGGCCTCCCGCCAGCGGTATGTGCTCAGCGATACCGCCGGGGTAAACGAGGAGGAGCTTGCCGACCTGAGCCGGGACATTGTGCACGTTGTGGGCCGATTGAACGAGGACAGCTTCCGTCCGCTGCAAACGGCGGGCTTGCAGGGCAACAGTCTGAGCTACCGCAACAGCCGCATCGAGGAGCTGAAGGAGATCAGCGGCAACCGTGACCTGACGCAGGGCGGCACCACCGGCGGCGTGACCGCCGCCAGCGCCATCGCTGCCTTGCAGGAGGCAGGCAGCAAGCTGAGCCGGGATATGCTCAAGAGCGCCTACCGCGCCTTTGCAAGGCAGTGCTACCTTATCATTGAGCTGATGCGGCAGTTCTACGACGAGCAGCGGGTGTTCCGTATCACCGGGCAGCGCGGCGAGAGCGAATTCGTGCCCTTCTCGGCGCAGGGTCTGCGTGCAAAGCCCGTGCCCGCCGTGGGCGGGGTGGAGCTGGGCAGCCGGGAGCCTGTCTTTGACATCGTGGTCAGCGCCGCCAAAAAGAGCACCTTCAGCCGCCTGTCCCAGAACGAGACCGCCAAGGAGTGCTACAAGCTGGGCTTTTTCGACCCCGCCAACGCGGACGCTGCCCTTGCGGCGCTGGAAATGATGGATTTTGAAGGGGTGGAAAAGGTGCGCGCCCGGGTGCGGCAGAACGGCACGCTGGCGCAGCAGCTGTTGCAGCTGCAGGGGCAGATGGCAAGACTGTCTGCCGCTCTTGCGCAGCAGCCCGGCGGCACCCAAACGGCGCAGGACACCGCCGGTCTGACGGCACAGCTGCCGGTGGCGGCGGCTGCCCGCGCCATGAACTGGAACGGAAAGGAGGTGAAGTGAGATGATCAAGGTATGTTACAGCGAGCTGGACGGACCCAAGGGGCTGAGCCTGCGGCTGGAAGCCGCCGGTCACGCGGGCTACGCGCCCGCCGGGCAGGATATCGTATGCGCTGGCGCAAGCACCCTGATGCAGGCGCTGGTGTACCTGCTGGCAGGGGAGGAGAGCGCCCGCAGCGATGCCTGGGACGAGCCGGAGGGCCCGCGCCTTGCCGTGGCAGCACAGGCCCCGGTAGCGCCGTGGGTGCAGGGCGCATTTGAACTGGCCAAGGCGGGCTTTACCCTGCTGGCAGAGCGCTACCCGGACAATCTGCGCTTTGCGGATGTGAGCCGCAGCGGACAGCAGAGCATGATGGACTTGCAGCTGTTTGCGGAGGGGGAAGCCGCACCTGCGTTGAGCCCGGCACAGACCCGGCAGGCAGTGGCTGCGGGCACCCTGAAGCCGGAAGCCCCCGCCGCGCAGCCGGAAGCGCCCCGGCAGACCCCGGCAGAGCCGGAGCCGCAGCCGGAAACACCCGCACAGCCGGAGCGCCCGATGCTGCCGCCTCTGCCGCTGCCGGTGCAGAACACGGTGCACAGCCTGCACGCCCGCTGGGCGGCAGAGGAAGCCGCCATGCGCCGCAGCCAGCCGGGCTTTGACCTGAAAGCAGAGCTGAAGAACCCGGAGATGCGCCGCCTGATGCAGCTGCCCGGCATGCGGGTGCAGGACGCCTACCGCCTTGCCCACTACGAGGATGCCCTGCGCACCACGGCACAGACCGTGGAGCAGGGGGTAGTAGAGCGGGTGCAGCAGCGCGCCGCGCGTCCGCTGGAAAACGGCCTGCGCCCCGGCGCAGCTGCCTCGGTACGGCCGGACGTAGCCGCCATGACCCGCGCCCAGCGGGAGGCCTTGGAGCGCCGTGTGCTGCACGGTGCACAAATTGAACTTTAACCTGACAGGAGAAAGGAAAAAAGCATGATGAATTTTAACATCCAGCTGTTTGCGGACGCGCAGACCAACACCACCGGCACCATGTCGGTGGAGATGAAGACCTTTTACGAGAAGCGCCTGATCGATCAGGCAGAGCCGCGCCTTGTGCACGACCAGTTTGCGGATTACTACCCTGTGCCCCAGAACGGCGGCAAGACCATCGAGTTCCGCAAGTACGACAGCCTGCCCAAGGCCAGCACCCCGCTGACCGAGGGCGTTACCCCCAATGGTCAGGCCCTGAACGTGACCAGTATCACCAGCGACCTGCACCAGTACGGCGGCTGGACCCCGCTGACTGATGTGCTGCAGATGACCGCCATCGACAACAACGTTGTGCAGGCCACCCGCGTGCTGGCAAGTCAGGCCGGCCGCACCATGGACAGTATCACCCGCGATGTGCTGGCGGGCGGCACCAATGTCATCTACGCCCCCAAGCTTGGCGCAGATGGCACCGAGACCGCCGTTACCAGCCGCAAGGCGCTGGACAAGAGCTGCACCCTGACCCCGAAGCTGTTCTTTCAGGCAGCGGCGCAGCTGGGCGCAATGAACGCCGACCCCATCGGTGACAGCTACGTTGCCATCATCCACCCCTATGCGGCCTATGACCTCAAGACCTGCAAGGAGTTCATGGAGGTGCACAAGTACGCCGACCCCGACACCATGTTCCGCGGCGAGATCGGCAAGCTGGGCAACATCCGATTTATCGAGACCAGCGAGGCCAAAATCTGGAAGGACGACACCTGCCCGACGGGTCTTGCGGTGTTCGGTACGCTGGTGCTGGGTGCCCACGCCTACGGCGTGACCGAGCTGGAGGGCGGCGGTCTGGAACACATCGTCAAGCAGCTGGGCTACGGCGACGACCCGCTGAACCAGCGCGCCTCTGTGGGCTGGAAGGGTATGCGCGCCGCCGAGCGTCTGGTGGAGCAGTACATGGTGCGCATCGAGAGCGTGTCCAGCTACTCTGCCACCGCTGCCGCCAACTAAGGAGGTGCCTATGGCTGAAAAGAATGTGCGCATCCGGCTGTTCAAGGACAACAGCCGCTACAAGGGTGATCTGTTCGTCAGCGTCAACGGCGTGAACTATAAGATCCGCCGGGGCGTGGAAGTGGAGGTACCGCCCGCCGTGGCCGAGGTGCTGGAGCACAGCCAGCGTCAGGACGAGCTGACCGCTGCCCGCATTGCCGCTGCGGAGAACGCGGCGCAGTAAAATAAGCGCTGCCCGGCTGGGAGAAATGCCCCCGGCCGGGCTTTTTATAAAAAGGATGTGATGAGATGACCATAGGAGAGGCTTTGGAGCGTGCCGAGCAGCTGCGCCCAAACTGCCGCATTGAAACCGAGACCCGGCTGCAATGGCTGCGGGAGGCGGACGCCCTGCTGCGCACAAAGCTGTTTGACCGCACCGCCGCCGGGGCGTTTGACGCCGTGGGCGCAGACCGTCCGTGGGAGCAGCCGGTGCAGGACGACCAGACGCTGCTGGCACCGCCGCCCTTTGATGCCCTGTACCCGCACCTGCTGTGTGCGCAGATGGATGCCGCTTTGGGCGAGACCGACCGCTACGCCGGGGAGCAGGCGCAGTACAATGCCCTGTACGCAGAGCTGGCGGTCTGGCTGCGGCAGAACTACCCGCCCCGCAGCCGGGCGCAGTGGCGCTGGTAAGGAGGTGAGGTGATGGTACTGGCAGACAGAATACGGCTTGCCAACACCAGGCAGCTGCTGCGGGCCTTTGGCGGCCTGAACGAGACCTACGGCTGCTCGGAAGCAGAGTACAGCGCCGGAGTGAACTTTTCCACCCGGGATTTTCCCGCACTGAGCACCCGCACGCCCCGCCGCAAACTGCGGGCGCTGACCGGACTGAACGGGATGTACCACCTGAACGGTCTGCTGACGGTCTGCGGACGGGATGTCGTTTATACCCCGGACGATGCCGCCGCCCCGGCGGTGACGAAGCTGGACGCTGTGACCGACGGCCGCAAGGCGCTGGTGGGCATCGGCACAAAGATTCTGATCTTCCCGGACAAGCTGGCCTTTGATACGGCAGACGGCAGCGTTGCCGCACTGGGGGCACTGTGGACGGCGGCGGGCAAAAGCGTGACCTTTGCCCCCTGCGATGCCGCAGGCAAGACCTATCAGGTGGAGGCCTTTGGCCGGGAGGAGCCCGCCGAACCGGCAGACGGACAGCTTTTCTTAAAAGTAGAAGATGCCGGCCATCCGTGGCGGTACGACAGCACGCTGGAGATGTACAGCAAAAACTCCGGCAGCTGGGCAGCTGTCCCGCTGGAATACTGCCGCATCACGGCGGCAGGGCTGGGCAAGCTGTTCCGGCAGTGGGACACCGTGACCGTGCAGGGTGCAGCCGCCGAAGCGGCAGGGCAGAGCCCGGAGCTGAACGGAGATCAGATCGTATATGACGTGGGCGAGGACTGGCTGCGGGTGCGCTGCACCCCGCAGGGCGAGTATTTCTACGGCACACTGGTGCAGAACGCCGCCGCCGCCCAGTGGCAGAGCATGGACGGCAAACAGCACCGCAGCGTGGAAGCCGCCCAGACGGTATCCATGGAGCGCCGGGTGCCGGAACTGGATTTTGTGACCGAGTGTGACAACCGGGTGTGGGGCTGCAACAGTAGGGAGAACGTTATCTACGGCTGCAAGCTGGGCGACCCCACCAACTGGTTCAGCTACCGGGGCATTGCCGCGGACAGCTACGCCGTCACTGTGGGCAGCGACGGAGCCTTTACCGGGGCAGCCTCCTGCATGGGCTATGCACTGTTTTTTAAGGAGAACACCCTGCACAAGCTGTACGGCTCCAAGCCTTCGGATTTTCAGCTTTCCAGCCTGCGCTGCCGGGGCGTAGCCAAAAACGCCGCCCGCAGCCTGTGCGTGTTGAACGAGACGCTGTATTATCTCTCGCCGGACGGCGTTATGGCGTGGGACGGCAGTCTGCCCACCAAGGTGTCCGGTGCGCTGGACGCTGCAAAGCTTTCCAACGTGCAAAGTGCTGTGGGTGGTGCGCTGGATGGCCGGTACTACCTGCACATCTCCCGGGAGAGTACACGTCTGCTGGTCTACGATACCGAGAAGGGGTTGTGGAGCGAGGAGGACGTCTGCTCCTGCGATATGACCAGCACCGGCGGGCAGCTTTATCTGTGGGACGGACAGGCGCTGTGGGCAGCAGACCCCACCCGCGAGCCGGACTGGCAGAGCACCGACGGCGTGGAAACGGACATCCCCTTTGAGCTGATTACCGGCGATGTGGGGCTGGACGGCACCGAGCAGCGGTATCTCTCCCGGCTGACCTTGCGGCTGGACGCCGAACGCGCCAGCACGGTGGAGGTGGCGGTGAGCTATGACGGCGGCGCGTGGGAGACAGTGGCCTCCCTTGCCGCCCAAGGCAGCCGCCGCAGCTATGACCTGCCCTTTGTACCCCGGCGGTGCGGGTCGCTGCGGCTGCGGCTGCGCGGCAAAGGGCAGATCACCCTGCGCGGACTTGTGCGCACCATCGCCCCGGCAAAGGGAAAATTATGGGAGGAGGATGCCTCATGGCAAGCATGAACGGCCTGAGCAAGCTGGGCCTGCCCAAGTTCAGCGATAACATGGACCCGGAGGATGCCCGGGCACTGCGCAGCTATTTGTACCAGATGCAGGAGCAGCTGCAGTATGTACTGACCAATCTGGATACGGAAAATATGTCCGACACCCTGCGCAGCAAGCTGCAGGGATTATAAGAACGAAAGGAGAATTATATGGCATCCAAAAAGAAGGAGGAACTGCTGCAGCCGGAGGTGCAAACGCAGGCACAGCCCGCTGCGCAGTCCACTTACAGCGCCGAGGGGCTGAACAGCCGCGCCGATGTGGAAAAGGCCATGGCAAACGTCAGCTACCGCCCCGGTCAGCAGGTGACCGATGCGGCCGACGCCCTGAAGCAGTGGCAGCAGAACCGCCCCGCAGACTACCAGAGCAGCTATCAGGATAAGATCAACAGCCTGCTGGGGCAGCTGCTGGAACGGGAGAATTTTCAGTACAGCTACACCCGTGACCCGCTTTACCGCCAGTACGAGCAGCTGTATACCCAGAACGCCCACAACGCCAGCGCGGACGCGGCGGCACAGGCTGCTGCTCTGACCGGCGGTTACGGCTCCAGCTATGCCACCAGTGCGGCGCAGCAGGCCTATCAGCAGCAGATCGGCGGGCTGGCCAGCGCCATCCCCACCCTGTACAATCTGGCGCTGGATACCTACCAGAGCGGCGGCGAAGAACTGGTGAACCGGCTGGACCAGCTGAACGGACAGGAGCAGAATGCTCAGACCCTGTACGACCGGCAGCTGCAGGACTATTACACCCAGCTGCAGCAGAAAGGCGAGGCTTACAACGACGCCTATGCCAAAGACTACGGCCAGTATCAGGAGCACCTGAACCGGCTGGACACCCTGCACGGCTACTACACCGCGCAGGAGCAGGCGGAAATCAGCCAGCGCCAGCAGGCGTTCAATAACATCATGACGGTGCTGGGGGTCATCGGGGACGTGGTACAGCTGGCCATTACCGGCACCACCGGTCTGGGCACGCTGGCGGGCAGCCTGCTGAACACCGGGTACAACATCTACTCCGGCAACCGCGCCTACGAGGCCGAGCGCGCCGACACCCAGTGGAGCCAGCAGATGCAGGAGAAGCAGCGGCAGGACGCACTGACCCAGCAGCAGTACGACAACACCGCCAGCGAGCGCGCCTATCAGGATGCACTGAAGCAGCAGGCATTCAACAACAATGTGACCACCCAGAAGCTGAACATCGCCAAGGGCGAGTGGGCACTGAAGCAGGCTAACGCCCAGCAGAAGGCCGCACAGGCCGCCAGAAGAGCAGCGGCTGCGGGCACAAAGTCCGGCAGCGGAAAAACCACCGGCAGCGGAAAGGCCACCGGCAGTAGCGACTCTGCTTCCGGCAGCAGCGGTTCTGCTTCCGGCGGAAGCCGCAGCGCCGTCAGCGCCGGAGTGCCCTACACGGCAGCGCTGCTGCGCAGTCAGGGCAAGAGCGATGTGGCTATCACCTCTGCCCTGCGGCAGGAGGGCTATACCCCCGCCCAGATCGCAAAGATCCTGCAGGAGATGAATAAATAAGAGAAAAGGCACCCCGGCAAAGCAGCTGCTTTGCCGGGGTGCCGTACTTTTGTAGTATTCCACCAAAAGAAAAAGTCCGCTGTTCAAAACAGCGGACTTTTTGGTGGGGTGCCCAGTGGGATTCGAACCCACGGTCTCCAGATCCACAATCTGGCGCGTTAACCGACTACGCTATGGGCACCACATAGATGCGCCCGAAGGGACTCGAACCCCCGGCCCACTGCTTAGAAGGCAGTTGCTCTATCCACCTGAGCTACGGGCGCACGTTGTTATCCCAATGGGTTCCTTTATGGCGGCAGCTCTGTGTCGGCACAGGCTGCGAGAGAAATAATACCATACCCATCGCATTCTGTCAAGGAAAATCTGAAAAAAGTTTCAACTTTTTTGCGCTGCGGGCAAAAATGGCCGTTCCAGCGTGTAGGAACGGACTTACAGCAGCCACATTCCGGCACAGCCCAGCGCAAAGCCCAGTGCAAAGCCGCACACCACGTCCCGCACATGATGCACCCCGGTGAGCACCCGCAGGCAGCAGATGAGCAGGGCGATGCCCACCATCACGCAGCCCGCAGCGGGGTAGAAATACAGCCACACCGCCGCCAGCACGGCGGCGCTCAGCGCGTGGCGGGAGGGCATGGAGTGTCCACGGCTCTCCTTTGCCACCAGCGGGGTAAAGCCGGGCTGCTCGTAGGGGCGGGGAAAGTGCAGCCGACTGCGCAGCAGCGTGCCGCCCCAGAACACCAGCCCCGGCACAAAGACGGAGCGGGCGATGAGCACCATAAAGTCCAGTGCGGCCTGCTTCTGGGTGAGGAACAGCCGCGAGAGCCGGATGTTCAGCAGGCACAGCAGCACCGGATAGCACACAAAGGGCACCAGCGGCAGCCACCGGTCCAGAAAAACGACCAGCCGCTTTACGGCCGGATGGTCGCTGAACCAGTGATAGATGGGCTTATACTGTTCTGCGGTCAAAGCAGCTCTCCTCCTGTCGGGTCGGACATCAGAAACAGGTGTCCAGATAGTTTTCCACATCAAAAGGCTCCGGGGTGGAATCCTTGCGCAGATACAGCGGGTGGTGCGGGTGTCCCTTTTTGCTGCGCTTGCCAAAGGTGACCCACGGAATCTCCCGCTCCCGCGTCAGGGCCACCATCTCCCGCATCAGACCGGGCAGGTAGTCCCGCTTTTCGATCAGGGTGCCCCATGCCGCCCACATGGTAGGCTCGGTCTGGGCCAGAACGGCCTGCAGCCAGCGCAGGTTTTCATCGCACAGGGCGCGGTCGGGTACTTTGTCCATATCGTTGGGGTCGGTGGCGCGCTGGGGGTAGACGTTGAACATGATCCAGCTGTCAAAGCCGTTGGCGGCGGCCAGCCGCTCCACACTTTTTAAGGTGGGGTCCAGTGCACCGGGCTGGGCGGTACTGGGATTGATGCCGATGCACACCAGCGGGTGCTTGCCCACCCGCCCCAGAACGTAACGGTAGCTTTGGTAGGTGTGGGGCTCGTAATACCAGATGCCGCCGGCGTATTCGCCCGCCTCGAGCACGGGCAGAGAAATGGTCTGCATGATCGTAAACTCCTGTCGGTTTTGAATATCATTCTTATCGTACCTGAAACCACCGGGAAAATCAACCGTTTTAGCCCCAAAATACTGCCTTATTTCTGTTTTTGTGGTATACTGGGGGTGTTCCGGTGCGGCAGGGGGACTGCGGCACCGCGCTTCGCTTACAGAAAAAAGGAGTTCTTATGCTGGAAGATTATAAAAGTGCACTGCGCGCAGGGCAGCGCGCCTATCGTGCCCGCATAGCCCGCGGCCAGTCGCCCTATCTGGCTGTTCTGGACGATGTGCTCAAGGGCGTGGATATCGTGGCGCAGGAGCCGCTGGGGCTGGTGGAGATCCCGTCGGACAGTCTTGTGGGCACCAAGACCAGCGGACGGCACACTGCCTTTTCGTATGACTTTATGCCCTTGCTGGAGCCGGATACCGAGTTTGCTGCCAAGTGGTCGAACCTGTGTGACGCGCACTTGGAAGAGGGCATCCATACTCCCATCATCGCCTTTGAGTACATGAACCGGTTCTATGTGCAGGAGGGCAACAAGCGGGTCTCGGTGCTCAAGTATTACGGCGCCGTCAAGATCCCGGGCACGGTCACCCGGCTCATCCCCGCCCGCACCGAGGATCTGGAAAATAAGATCTACTACGAGTTCCTGGATTTCTATAAGCTGTCCAAGGTGAACTATGTGCATTTCTCCAAGCTGGGCGGCTACAGCAAGCTGCAGACGCTGGTGTGCAAGGCCAGCGGCGAGGTATGGTCGGAGGATGACCGGCTGAACTTTGCCGCCTTCTACACCATGTTCCACCAGCAGTTCGAAGCCTTGGGCGGCAGATCCCTGGGGCTGACCACCGGTGATGCGCTGCTGGTGTACCTGTCGGTGTACCGCTACTCCGACACCTACGACGCCACTCCGGCGCAGGTGCGGCAGAACCTGGAAAAGCTGTGGAACGAGGTGAAGGTGCTCACCGAGCCCCACGGCGTGGAGCTTTCGCTGGAACCGCCCAAGAGCCCCGCAGAGCCGCTGCTGTCCAAGCTGAATATCTTCAGCCCCAGCAAGCAGCCCAGTGAGCTGCGGGTGGTGTTCCTCCACGAGTACAACGCCAAGATCAGCGCATGGGTGCGTGCGCATGACGAGGGGCGCGATGCGCTGGCCAAGGTCTTCCCGGACAAGGTGTATATCAGCTGCTACGAGGATGTGAACCCGGAGGTGGACGCGGAGCAGATATTGGAGGAGGTAGCCCACAACAATGCGGACGTGGTGTTCGCCACCAGCGTGCGGATGTACAACGCCTGCCTGAAGGTGGCGGCGCAGCACCCCAAGACCCGCATCCTGAACTGCTCGCTGAACGCGCCGCACCCGCTGGTGCGCACTTACTACCCCCGCACCTATGAGGTGACCTATCTGCTGGGCATGCTGGCCGGTATCATGACCAAGACCGGGCACATCGGCTATGTGGCGGCAAACCCCGTGTACGGCGTGCCCGCTGCAATCAACGCCTTTGCGCAGGGGCTGAAGAGCGTGCGCCCGGCGGGACGCATCTGGCTGCGCTGGGCCTGCCAGCCCGATGCCGCCCATCCGCTGGATTTTGCTGACTGCCCGGAGATCGACATGGTCTACGCCCGGGACAGTCGGGAGCCTGCCGACACCAACCGGGACTACGGCCTGTGCCGCAAACTGCCGGACGGCAGCTTACAGCCGCTGGGTCTGCCGATCTGGCGGTGGGATACCTTTTATGTGCAGATCGTGCGCTCCATTTTTGACGGCAGCTGGGACAATGCAGCCACCACCCGCGCAGTGAACTACTGGTGGGGTCTGCGCAGCGGCGCAGAGGATCTGGAGTATCAGGAAGCGCTGCCCAGCGGTACGCGGCAGCTGCTGGATCTGCTGGAAACGCTGCAGGGCTCGGATAATGTGCACATCTTCCCGGAAAAGCTGTATGATAACGAGGACAACCTGCACTCCCCGGAGAATAGAGTTTACAGCCCCAAAGAGCTGATGGAGATGGATTGGCTGGATGCCTGTGTACACGGCAAGCTGCCCCATTACGATGAATTGGACGTCAAGACTCGTACCGTGCTGGCGATCAACGGACTGGACAACGTAAAGGGTCTGGAGAAATGAGCCGGCCTGACCGGAAACAGAATGGAGCATACGAACGTGAAGATTCTTGCCATTTCAGATGTCCCGTCCAAGGCGCTGTGGGACTATGACACCCGCGCCCGGCTGGAAGGCATCGACCTGATCCTCTCCTGCGGGGATCTGCCCAAAAAGTATCTGGAATATCTCACAAACTTTACCGCTGCGCCCATCCTGTATGTGCACGGCAACCACGACGGCAGCTACCAGACTCAGGGTGAACCCGGCGGCTGCATCTGCGTGGACGATCAGGTGTACACATGGAAGGGGCTGCGCATCATGGGGCTGGGGGGCTGTCAGCGCTATAATAAAGAGGATACCTACCAGTACACCGAGAAGGCCATGCGCCGCCGTGTGCACAAGCTGGAGCATCAGGCACACAAAAGGGGCGGCATCGACCTGCTGCTGACCCACGCCCCGGCCAAGGGACTGAACGACGGGGACGACTGTGCCCACAGGGGCTTTGAGTGCTTCAACGAGATTTTGGACGAGTACCAGCCTAAATGGTTCATCCACGGGCACGTACACCTGAATTACGATGCAAAGCTGCCCCGGGTATGCACCCGCGGCAACACCACCGTTATTAACGCCACCGAGCGCTATGTGTTCGAGATCCCGGACCCGACACCGACCGAGGAGCGTAAGACCCTTTGGCGGATGCTGGGGTTCTGAGTGATTGCTGCCGATACAAAAAAAGACACCGCACAGCTGTGCGGTGTCTTTTTTTGTTGATGGAGCCTTATTGTGGGAATAGCGGGCGCGGCAACAGTGCGGTGCTGCCTGTGACCCTGTAAAAGTTACAGTTCCAGCTTGCCGGAGAACTTATTGATGACGTAGTAGGCTGCGCCTTCCTCGGGCTTGACGTATACCTTGCAGGACTGTACGCCGACCTTGTGGGTGGTGCGGTAGTCTGCCTTGGCACGGTCAATGATGTCGGTGATGTTGTACTGCTCACCGCCCATCTCTACATACAGCTCGGGGGCCAGCGGCGGGCGGCCGCGGCGGGCGGGAGCCTTGGTGGATTTGCGGGTCTTGCCCTCGGCAGCCGGAGCATCGGCTGCGGGAGTAGAAACTTTCTTTTCAGGCATGATGCATAACCTTCCTTCTGTATTTGATCTGGTGCAGCGGGGCTGCACCGGCGGGCTCCAATGATCTATCGTAAGGCAGAAGCAGTGCAAAAAGCACAGACCCGGCTGCCCCATACGAACCGGTACGAAACTATTTGCGTAAAGAAGTTGAACCTATAACTATATAATATGTTTTTGAAATTCATTTGTAAAGCCTTTTTTGCAAAAAACATTGTAAAATCGGTAAGAAACGGCGGAATAAATGGACGAAGCAGTCTTCCGGTGCTTTTTCCCGGGCAGAGTACGACTTTTCGGCAAAACAAACGGTCATTCTCGGGAAAGCCGGGCCACAAATGCGACGGGCAAAAACGACCTTCTGCGGGGGCAGAATAAGGCGGAACGGAACTGTCGGCACACGCAGGGGGCACAGCAGATAAAATGCAGAAGCTGCCGCACCGTATTTTTGTGCGGCAGCTTCTGCTTTTCGGTTTTGATATGTACCCCCAATACTGGGTGTCCAGTATTGGGGGTACATATCATTTTTGCTTATTTCTCAGTCTGTACTCAGAACAGCATTTCCGGTGCTTTCAATTTGTTTAGCAATCATGCTTTCCAGTTCCTGCGTGATCGTTGCACAGTTTGCAACACGGTAATTCCAGAAATAAGAAACACCTTCGCACTCTTCCACGGACAAATCGCTGTTGACCAAAAGCAAGCTTTCTGGTGTCACATTCAGCTTTTCGCACAGAGAAGCATATTTTCCATAATCAATGCTTCGGCTGGAGGATTTGGCTTCTACCCAGAAAAATTTTCCATTGATGGAGAACACGACATCCAGCTCATGCGTGCTCCCTACGGATGCTGTTTCTGAAAGAACCACATTGGAGCAAACCGAAACTTCTGCGCCCTGCTCCTCCCGATAGTGGTTCAGGATCTGCTGAACCTGATGCTCTACAAAAAGCTCCAGCCACTTTCCGCTCAAAAAATGCCGGACGGTTTCATTTTGCGCAAGTTCATAGACGATATTCTGCGGATAAATCACAATGGCTGCAAAAAGCCCCATTTTATCCCACGTCTGAGCAATCTCTGAAAGTGTGGCAAACGATTTTTTGGACGCACCCTTTGGGATACGGAACGAAAAAGAGCCGTCGCTCTGCATATGTGTTCGGATAAACTGCAAGAAATCCACCACCACCGGGTCGCAAAGAGCCTCGCCTGTTTTCCATGCCATCCGCTGAACAGCAATCGGTGGGAGTTTTTCCGGCACGACCTGCTGAACGATTTTATACCCACAGCGTTCCAGATGCTCCAATGCGGTCAAAGGCTTCTGGATTTTTGCTTTGACTTCGGGCTTTTCTGCTCCGGATGTATTCTCGGTCAGATAGTTGAACTTCCATCCGTATTCCCAAGCGGGCGAACGGGTCAGTACTCCGACCGCATGAAATCCGCTGTCATGCTCCTCCATCGGAAATGTGAACTTGTTCTTATGAATATTGATTTGGAGTGTTTTGTTTTTCAGTGCTTTCTGATAAGCGTCAAGAAAAAATTCCTTTCCCTTATACGCCAGCTCACTGGAATTATTTGCAGAAAGACCAGCATTTTTTGCCAAAGAGAGGAGCAGACCGGTCGCTTTGGGCAGCTCAAGGATCTGTTCCATCTGCGCAGCGTCCGGAATATTTGTATTATCGGACTGCGACGATTCGTCTGCCGGAATCTCCTTTGCTGGTGCAGAAACCGCGGGTGTCTTTTTTGAAGCAGTCTCAGACTTTCCAGATTTGGGCAAAGGCTTTGGCTCCGTGTAAACTTCCGCAATGAATGATTCATAGGAATCGATACACGGAAGTTTTCCTGCCGCTGCAAGCCCTACATAGATTGCAGCCGCCCGCGAGGAATCGCCATAATACTTTTTAGAATCCGCTGCGGCAGCAATATCAGAAAAGGCATTATATCTGCTCAGCTGCGCAGCCTTTTCCGGGAGCTGCTTCAACGCACGGCAGTAGAGCCACTCAAAAAATGAATCCGGATGCGGCTCTATCGGATACTCACTTCCTTCCAGAGAGTAGCGCAGCAGCTTTCCATTGGTTCGCAGCCGAGTGTCCTTATGGACTTTGGATGGCGCACAGGTCAGAAGGTCAGCGAATGGCCCACCATGCTCAAATACCTTGGCAGCTTCAAAAACCGTGCTGATGGGCACATCCTGCGCAACAGAATCCAGACGCAGCAGAAGACGCAGAGAAGAAACAGCCTCACCCTCCGGCTGAGCGGATGCAGCGCTGACTTCCAGAATTGAAACATCCGGGTCTGTTGTATGGACGGCATCATGAACGGCACGGATATTCTGCCGCTTGCTACCTTTTATCCATGTGAACGTCACCGGCTGTTCTTTGCAATAGGGGTAGCCGGATATGGGAAAACAAATGGTTCGTGTAGCCATGAACACCTCCAACTTTTTAGGGCAAACAGGTTTATGTAAATCAAGTATAGCACAATTCCGGATGTGCTGCATAGCACTATTTTCTGCTTCCAGGAATCCATCTGTGCAAAAAGTGCCGATACCACAGGCATCGGCACTCAGATCAAAAAAGCATTTTGCAAAAATGCGCAGCCTGCATCCACCGGATGCAGAACACAAGGGGTTTGGGCACAGCCCAACAAGCATTTTGAATTTGGATTTTGAAAAATCCGATTCAAAAATCGCAAGTTGGTACCAAGTTGCACTGCTTGCGACGTAGATATTCCCGTCAACTGCTGCGTAAGAAATTTTCAGATCACTTCAGCTTTGCGAGGATATCGTCTGCACTCACACCGCTTGCCAGCAGTTTTTTCAGAACATCCTCTGCTTCAGCTTTCTTTGCGGATTCCGCTGCTTTGGTTTCAGCTTTGACCTTTTTAGCTTCGATTCTGGCGATTTCCTTGTCGATAGATTTCAGCTCGGATTTCTTGGCTTTCAGGTCTGCTTTCAGCGCATCGATATTCGCGGTGATGGATGCGATTTCAGCGGCAGCGGCTTCCTTTGCGGACTGCTTTTCGGCGATCTGTGCAGCAAAGTCAACGGTTGCTTTTACGGTCTTGGTCTTGTTCTTGCTTCCTTTGGGACGGGGCATAGGGGACACCTCCAATGTTTTTTGATGGTTTCAGTATAACACGCGTTTTTTGTGTTCGCAAGAGGTGCATTTTGTAGAATAAAAATATTTTTCGATTGAAACAATAAATCGATTTTGGAATATGCACCGGCGTGGGTTGCCAACTTGTTGGGATGTATCTCCCGCTGGTCGTAGAACTGTTCAAAGCGTTTGGTGACGGCATCTTTTACAGTCGTGATGAAATTTACCTCACTATGATGTTACAGAAATCCGTGTAGCTATGCATACGCATCTGCGTATGATGCAAAAGTATTTTATGATACAGAGAATGTGCAGCCGCGTAATGGCAAAGAATATATTTAATAAAAAAAGTATCCTCCATATGGAAAATGGAGGATACCGATTTTTCGACATCGTTGTTTGAATTCTTCTCTTATTTTATCATGGTTATATCTGGGAATCAATAGAAATCCTTACAAATGCATCCCACCTGACCTTAGAAAAAACTTCGCAGAAGCTGAAAGTTTTTTGCACATTGCCCAGTTCTGCATGAAAAATCCAGCAAAAAACGAAGGTGGACAGAATAAGTGGTCAGAAGGGTGTCCAAGACGCAGGAGGAAACAGAAATGGCACGACGGGGAGAAAACATTCACAAACGCAAGGATGGCCGGTGGGAAGGCCGCTACATCAAAGCGCGTACACCGGAGGGAAAGATCCAGTGGGGCTACGTCTATGGCACGGTCTATGCTGAGGTCAAACGTGTGCTGATTCAAAAGAAAGCAGAGGCAGGCTTCTACAATCTAAAGAGAACCGACCTGACCTTTGAAGCGCTGGCTGAGGTATGGCTGCACTCCCAGCGGAATGCAGTAAAAGAATCCACCTATGCGCATTACTCGTACACGCTGCACAAATATCTTCTTCCGGTTTTGAGTAAAGTGCCAGTCGCATCCCTTGAGGAAAGCTTTCTGGAACAGGCTATGCAGCAGATTATTGCGCCGATAGATGCCGCACACAAGCCGCTGGGGAACTCCTCTGCCCGGGAATGCCTCTCGATGCTGCGGCGCATCTGCAAATATGCCACGCACTTGCGCCTGATTCGTCCGATGGAGCTGGATGTTGCGCTGCCAAAAGCTGTTGATAAAATTTCTGAGCCACTCTCCCCCACGGAACAGCAACGGCTTTATCTATATGTGCAGGAGAATCCAACAGCACGCAAAATAGGCTTACTGTTAGGGCTTGAATTGGGTCTGCGTATTGGTGAGATCTGCGGCCTGCAATGGGGTGATTTTGACCTGAAACTTGGCACGCTGAAAATCAACCGGACGGTCTGCCGAATTTCCTGTGAAAATGGGCATACAAAGGTGGTCATCCAAACGCCTAAAACCCGCACCTCACGCCGGGAAATTCCAATCCCAAAGCAGCTGCTTATTATGCTGAAAAAGCTGCGCGGATGTGTCAGCAACGCTGCATGGTTTCTGTCCGGCAACGAGTCCAAGCCCACCGAGCCCCGCTGCTACCGAAAAAGCATCAAATCATATCTGAAACAGGCAACTGTCCGGCAGGTACGTCCGCACGCGCTGCGCCATACCTTTGCAACGACCTGTCTGCAGGCGGGGTGCGATGTAAAGACCCTCAGCGAATTGTTAGGACACGCTAACGCCAACATCACCTTGCAGCGCTATGTGCACTCTGACCTGACCCGAAAGCGCCGGGAGATGAACCGAATCTTCTCCCATCAGGTGTCCATGAGGGGTAGGAACACGCTAAATATGACGTAGTGGCGCATGATTTCTTTGCCGTTCCTCCATTTTCCATGTGGAGGATACCCCTTTATGCGGGAAGGGGTGAACAAGGTGGCATTATGTCTGTTTGAGCACAATGAAAAAGCATATCATGCGGCAGTCCGGATGATGGACCAGTATGGCAAAGCCGCCATTGTTCATCCCACCGGCACTGGAAAGAGCTATATTGCGTTCAAGCTGATCGAGGACAACCCAGAGAAGGTCGTAATCTGGCTTTCTCCCAGTGAATATATCTTTAAGACCCAGCTGGAGAGCCTGAAAAGGAACGACCCGGATTTTCCGTTGGCAAACGTTCACTTTTATACCTATGCCAAACTGATGTGCTGCACGCAGGCGCAGCTGGACGAAATAGCAGCGCAGAAGCCTGCCTATATTATACTCGATGAATTCCACCGTGCCGGTGCTGAATGTTGGGGCGAAAGCACGGTGGCTTTATTAAAGTTATGCCCGGATGCAAAGCTTCTGGGGCTGACGGCAACAAACATCCGATATCTGGATAATAACCGCGACATGGCCGAAGAACTTTTCGATAGCCGTGTTGCGAGTGACATGACCCTTGGCGAAGCAGTCGTCAGGGGCATTTTGCCTGCCCCGAAATATGTGACCACAGTTTATCAGTACCAGAAAACGCTTGCAAAGTATCAGGCACGGGTGGATAACCTGCGGGCACCGGGCATTCAGGATGTGAATCAGAAATATCTGGACGCGCTGCGCCGCGCACTGGAGCAGGCAGACGGCCTGGATAAAGTATTTGCCCATCATATCACAAACAAGTCCGGTAAGTACATCGTGTTCTGTGCCAACAAGGAGCACATGGACGAGATGGTGTCCCACGTGCCGGAGTGGTTTGCAGGGGTCAATCCAGATGTTGTGGTGTACGAAGCCTACTCGGATGATCCGAACACCGACAAAGCCTTTTCGGACTTCAAAACGGACACCAGCAACCGGCTGAAGCTGCTGTTTTGCATTGATATGCTCAACGAGGGCGTCCATGTGGAGGGCATTTCCGGCGTCATTCTGTTCCGACCTACCATTTCTCCCATCATCTACAAGCAGCAGATCGGACGCGCTCTAACTGCTGGAGATACCGCAGCCCCGCTGATTCTGGATGTGGTCAACAATTTCGAGGGCTTGACCAGTATTTCCGGCCTGCAAAGCGAGATGCAGGAGGCAGTTCACCGGCTCTATGCCAACGGCGAGGGCGATAAAATCGTGACTGAACGGTTTGAGGTCATCGAGCAGGTGCACGACTGCCGGGTATTGTTCGAGCAGCTGCAAGCAAGCCTTTCTTCCGGTTGGGAGCACTACTTCTCCGAGGCAAGCATCTACTATGCGGAGCACGGCAATCTAAACGTTCCGAAACTGTATACCACGCCTGGCGGTCTGAGCCTTGGCGTGTGGCTGGTCACGCAGCGTCGGGTGCGCGAGGGACAGATTCAAGGCAATCTGACCGAGCAGCAGATCGCGCGGCTGGACAGCATCGGCATGGTTTGGGGCAACCGGAAGGAAATCGCGTGGCAGCACGGATTTGAGGTCGCAAAAAAATACCACGACACCTATGGAAACCTGATGGTGCCCGGAAAATATGTAGACCCAGACGGCTATCCACTGGGGCAGTGGATCATCAAGACCCGGCAGCAAAAGCTGAATGGCCGCTTGAAGGAAGAACGCATCGCACAGCTGGATGAGATCGGCATGGTGTGGAACATTTTCGATGCCAAGTGGGAAAAGGCTTATGCGCTGGCTGCGGCTTACTATGAGGAAAACGGCAACCTGAATATTCCACGCTCCTATGTGACAGCGGCTGGCGAACGGCTGGGGCAATGGGTCGCAAGCCAGCAATGGGCGTACCCGAAAGGAAAGCTGACGGACGAACAGGTCGAACGGCTCAGCCGTATCGGAATGTACTGGGGCAACCGCAATGATCGCCAGTGGAATGAAGGGTATCAGGAAGCTAAACGCTATTTTGATGCCCACGGCAATCTGAACGTCCCGGCAGAATATGTGTCACCGAATGGATATAATCTCGGAAATTGGGTCAAGCGGCAGCGGTACACCCGCCAGAATCCTGAAAAAAGCTGCGCTGTGCTGACAGAGGAGCGTATCTCAAAGCTGGATGAGATTGGGATGCGGTGGGAGAAAGCGGATTCGAAACCGCGCCGGTTAGAACTGGCACAAGAATCTAAGAGGAAAAGCGAAAACCTGAATGTTTCGGCTAACCACAAAACGGGGGAAGATATCGGTTTGTGTAGTTGATAGCGCGATCCAAAGCACTTGTTGCAATTTGGGTCGGAGAAGTTACGTGAGTCGTAAAAAGAAAATCTAAAGGAGTTATTGGAGAGGATTATGTCAAAGTTTCAGCATGATGTGATGTTGCGGATTGTAAAAATCTTGAATGTTCTGATGATCGAGCTGCCGTTTGCGGCCTGCTGGTTCCTGTACTACTCGCACCAGACCTATGCAAATCTGGAATGGAAGGGTCATTTTGCGATTTTAGGCCTGTTTTTTATCCTGTACATTGCACTCGGTAAAATCTACGATGCGTTCTGGATGTCGATGCAGCGGGTCTCAGAGCTTGTGTATGGCCAGATCCTTGGCGCGATGGCAACCGATGGTATTTTGTACATCGTGATCTGCCTGATGTCGGCAAAGCTCTGCAACCTATTGCCGGGCATTGCGGCAATTGTGGGGCAGCTGGTGATGGCTGCAATCTGGGCGTCTTGTGCACATAAATGGTACTATACGACCTTCCCGCCGCAGAAGACCGCTGTGGTCTACGATGTACGTCATGGTATGGAAAAGCTCATTAATGAGTACGGTCTTGACCAGAAATATGACGTGCAGGTCACCCTGAGCGTGTCGGAGTGCTTGGCAGACCTGAGCATTCTGGACGGCATGGAGACTGTTTTTGTCAGTGGTGTTCACAGCCATGAGCGAAACATTATCCTAAAGCACTGCGTAGGGAAGGGCATCAATATGTTCGTCATTCCCCGCGTTGGCGACGTTATTATGAGTGGCGCTTGGCCGATGCATATGTTCCATCTGCCGATGCTGCGTGTCGGTCGTTACATGGCAAGCCCGGAGTTCTTGTTCATCAAGCGTGCGATGGACATTGTGATCTCGCTGGTGGCTCTGGTGATTCTGAGTCCGGTGCTTTTGATTACGGCCATTGCGGTCAAATCCGATGGTGGTCCCGCCTTCTACAAGCAGGTTCGCCTGACCAAGGATGGCAAGCAGTTCGAGATTTTGAAGTTCCGCTCCATGCGCGTGGATGCAGAAAAGGATGGCGTGGCACGTCTCTCCACCGGCGACAAGGATGACCGTATTACAAAGGTCGGTCACATTATCCGCGCCTGCCGCCTGGACGAGCTGCCTCAGTTGCTGAACATCCTGAAGGGTGATTTGTCTGTTGTGGGCCCACGTCCGGAGCGCCCGGAGATTGCCGCACAGTACTGCGAGGAGATGCCGGAGTTTGCGCTGCGCCTGCAGGCAAAGGCTGGTCTGACCGGCTATGCACAGGTGTACGGCAAGTACAATACCACCCCCTACGATAAGCTGCAGATGGATCTGATGTACATTGCCCATCCCAGCCTGATCGAGGATTTGAAGATTATGCTGGCAACTGTGAAAATTTTGTTCATGCCGGAGTCTACCGAGGGCGTAGCGGAAGGTGCGACTACGGCGATGGGTGGCGGGAAGCACTGATTTGCCGCCACCTGCCGGATGGAGCAGAAATATTGAAACGGCTCAGATGCGGGGAAACCATGCCGGGGCTGTTTCGTGAAGATGTGGAGAGGAGTAAGGATAAAGGAAGATGCTACACAAGGAGTTCGGTTTGATAAGCATTATCATGGCGGCCTACAATGCGGAAAAAACAATAGAGCTGGCGATTGAATCCGTGCTGAATCAGACCTATTCAAACTTCGAGCTGCTTGTTATCAATGACTGCTCAAAGGATAGAACAGCAAAGCTGGTCGAGGCTTTTTCTGCGAAAGACAACCGAGTGCGTTTGATTTCTAATGAGAAGAACTGCGGCGTATCCTTTACTCGCAAGCACGGCTTGGAAGAGGCAAAGGGCGCATGGATTGCGGTTCTTGATAGCGATGACGCATGGGCACCGGAAAAGCTAGAAAAGCAGATTGAGCTTCAAAATAGAACGAATGCAGATTTGCTTTTTACGGGTTCCGCTTTTATGGATTCGGATGGGCGCCCAATTGATTGGTATCTTCATGCTCCGGAAGAAGTCACTTACCGCCAGCTACTAAAGCAGAATATTCTTTCCAATTCCTCTGCGCTTGTCCGCAAGGAGTTGTATGCGAAGTACTATGCAGTAGGCGATGGAATGCACGAGGATTTTGCCATCTGGCTCAGTATCCTGAAAGAAGGAAAGAAAGCCTATGGTGTGGATGAACCGCTGCTCATCTACCGGATTGCAAAGTCGTCGAAGTCGGGCAACAAGGTCAAGGCTGCGAAGATGAACTGGAATACATATCGGTATATCGGATTGAACCCAGTAGAGGCAGCTTATTATGAGGGCTGGTACATGGTAAAAAATGTGATTAAGTATACGAATATTAAAATTTCCCCGGGGGGTACAGAATGAAATAGCATTTGCTGTACAGTTTTGCATCCTTTATGGGAGAGCTGATGAATTGGCGGTGGCTGCATGATGGTCGCTGCATATTCTGTACTGATGTCGGTTTACCACAAAGAGAAGCCAGAGTATTTGAAACAGGCAATAGAGAGCATTCAAGCGCAGTCGCTCCCCACAGATGATTTTGTGCTGGTATGTGACGGTCCGCTGAATGATGGGTTAGATGCCATTATTGCTACAAAGCAGCAGGAGATGGGTGAAATATTAAATATTGTTCGCCTTGCGAAGAACGGTGGACTTGGCAATGCACTGAATGAGGGTATCAAGCATTGCAAAAATGAGCTGGTTGCCCGGATGGATAGTGATGATATTGCCTATCCTGACCGCTGCGAAAAACAGATTGCGGTTTTCAATGTGCATCCCGAAGTGAGCGTTTGCTCCGGCATCGTGGAGGAATTTACGACGGATCCAGAGACCGTGGATACGAGGCGTGTTCCGCCGGAAACGAATGCGGAAATCGTGGAGTTTGCGAAGAAGCGCAATCCGTTCAACACCCCTGCGTGATGTACAAGAAAACGGTGGTCGAGGCGGCAGGGTCTTATCAGGACTTCTACCTGCTGGAGGATTATTACCTCTGGCTCCGGATGCTAATGGCCGGATATCAGGGGTACAACATTCAGGAATCGCTTCTCCATATGAGAGCTGGCTCGGATATGTATTTGAGAAGAGCCGGGTAGAAGTATGCCAAGGCGCAGGCAAGATTGTTTAAATTCATGAAGAATGAAGGCTTCATTGGAGAAAGACAGTACATAAAAAGCTGTGTGATTCGTAGCGGGTCGGCGTTAGCTCCGAACTGGTTGAGAAAAATTGTGTTTGAGAAAGTGCTGAGAAAGTAGAAAGGAATGTTATGCCTGAAATTAGTGTGATTGTTCCGGTTTACAAAGCAGAACAATATTTGGATCGATGTGTGAAATCTATCTTAGAACAGACATATCAGAATTTTGAATTAATATTAGTGGACGATGGCTCTCCTGATAACAGCCCGAGCCTTTGTGACGAATGGGCGAAAAATGATAATCACATCTATGTAATCCACAAAGAAAACGGTGGCGCAAGTTCTGCGAGAAATGCAGGACTGAAAATTGCAAAAGGAAGCTGGATTGCTTTTGCAGACAGTGACGATTGGCTGGATAGGACCGCGCTGAAAACACTGTATGATTTGGCAAATCAATATAATGTTCCGATGGCGATTGGCGGAATGAGAGTGGTTCAGGAATATACTGGTGCGCAGGCTGTGAAAAAGCAAGATACAGTGGTACTATCCCATGCAGACTTAATAAGTCGCTTTTTTCGACTGAACGGCGAATCTGATACGCATAGTGTGTGTGCAACACTCATAAGGCGAGATATTCTAGAAGATTATCACTTTATTGAAGGGAAAATGAACGAAGATGTTGAAGCTTGCTACCACCTTGCGAGAAAGTGTGAGGGTGCTGTTTACACAAACAAACCTGTTTACTTTTATTTCAAGAACGTAGAGGGCGTAACAAACAGTGGTTTTAGTAAAAAGAAACTGGATTTATTGGATATTTGGGATATTGTTCAAAAACAGGTAGAGCAGTTTACGCCGGAATATAGTTATGCCTGTGAGATGAACTGCAAACGTGCAAGGTTTACCCTTCTGACACAAATGAGTTTAAATGGGTATGATCATCATGATCCTTTCATGGTTGAAACAAAGAGAAAACTAAAGAGAGATATAAGAGGAGCATTTTGGAAATTAATGAAATGGAAGATGCCGATGAGCCGAAAGGCAATTTTGGCTTTTGAATGCATACTTCCGTGATGGGGAGAAAAATGTATGACTGTTTTGCTAAAAAAAAGGGTTCTGCTCACAAAGGAAGAAATTGATAAAATTTTGTGCAGTCTATATTTGTTTATTCTAATTTTTGCACCACCATTGATTCCATATCCTCACCTCTTTTTAACTGTTTTTTCTTTTTTAATATTGGCGACTACATACAAAAGAACAGTCTGGACTGTTTTGAAAAGAAGTGGAATTTATAAGTGGGTTTTAGTAATGGCCTTACTTGCAATGTACACAGTTTGCGTGCCTTTGCCAGTAAGTATGTTTTGCGGTGACATTGTTAATACATCGCATTATATATCTATTATAAATAGATACGGTGTTCTAATTGTTGCAGTTTCAGTATGTGTAACCTATTTGCTATGTAAAACTGACAGAGATGGATATGGATACGAATTTTTGATAGAAAGCTTAATCAATGCGGGATTGATAGAAGGTATTTGTGCAGCATTGGCTTTTCTATTTCCACCAGTAAAGAGCTTTTTTATTTTTTTTATGAAACAGTTTTCGGAATCTTATTTATACTCAAACACATGGTATATTACCGTACGATCTTATGGGTTTGCTTCTACGCTAGTGGATGTCTTTGGGTTGGGTATAGGAATAATTGCAGGTATATGTTTTTTTTATGGAGTTGTCAAGAAAAAAACATATATAATAAAATCTATAATAATTGCAATTGCGACATTACTGAATTCAAGAACGGGATTGATTATTTATGCAGTGGCAATTGTGCTATCAATGATTTTTGTGCTTAAAAAGGGTGATTTAAAAAAAATACTCACAATGGTGATTGCAATGTCTGTTTTGATATTATGCGGAATGGAAATTATAAAAGTAATGTCAAGAAATGAGTATACAGCAGGATGGTTTCAGTCAGGAATAAATAGTATTAGTAACTTTCTTGCCGGAAATAAAAGTTATGACAATAGCAATGACGCAATGAGCGCACTGTTTAATGATGATTTTTGGAAATTGCCTCCCTTTCCAAGAGTATTAATTGGCACAGGACATTCGTTGTATTTGGCAGAAGGATATAATCATTCGGACGTTGGATATATTAATGAGATTTGGATATGGGGCATTATCGGATGTGTTGTATTTTACGGAACAATTATTAAGCAATGTGGTGTTCTGATGAGAAACAAAAATCAATTATACAGTTTTATTGGAATCTTCCTAATGCTTTCATATTTTTTCTTTAACATAAAAGGAGCTGCGTTTGGATACAATCCAGGGGCGGCTGCGATGTATACGCTGATTTTTAGTTGTACATATTTAAACAATAAAATAGGAAGAAAGGAATTATTCAATGGCCAATGATATTGTAGTGTCAATCTATTGTACAGCATATAATCATGAAAAATATATTGAAAAGACCTTGAATGGCTTTGTTAACCAGAAGACTGACTTTAAGTACCAAGTCATTGTTCATGATGATGCATCTACGGATAGAACAGCAGAAATTATAAAAAAATATGAAACTCAGTACCCTGATATTATTCATGCAATCTATCAGAAAGAAAATCAGTACTCTCAAGACAAAAATATAGTAAAGGAATTCATACTTCCCAAAATAACGGGCAAGTATGTTGCGATATGCGAGGGAGATGATTACTGGACAGATTCGGAAAAATTGCAAAAACAGGTTGATGCTTTGGAAAAGAACAAGGAATGCTTCTTTTGTGTGCATCGAGTAGAAGAAGTGATGGAAAATGAGGAAAAAACCGGAGTGTTGTTTCCTCCGGAAGATATTGCAACAGGAGTTATTTTGCCGCAAGAATTTTTAGAAATGACAAGAAACTACTCCTTCCATACTAGTTCCTATCTATTTGAAAAAAAACGCTGGGTGGAATATCAAGAGAATCCACCTGAATTTAAAACTGTATGCCCCGTAGGCGATGAAGCATATATGCTGTATTTCGCTCAACTCGGACCAGTTTATTATATCCAGGATAAAATGTCGTGCTATCGACGGGGTGTTCCATCTAGCTGGTCTAAAATACAAAATAGTGGAAATATTGTCGAAAAGAAAATAAAGATTAACAAACAAATGGCAAGAACGATCCTGCTGTATGATGAATTTACAAATCACAGATTCCATGACATTTGCTGCAAGAGATATGCGTATTATATGAAGACGATCTGGTTGCTTGAAGGCAGAACAAAGGAATTGTTTGAACCAAAATCCAGAGAGTTACTTAAATCATTCCCAATAAAACATCGAATTGCATTATTGCTTTCAGCGCTTTTTCCGCAGGTGAGCCAGAAAATATACAAAGAAAAACTCCTTAAAGTAAATCAAAAAAAAGGATACTAGAAAGAATGGAAAAAAGTAAAAATAATAGCATCCTTAAAAATTTTATCTGGCGCTTTGCTGAACGCTGCGGTGCGCAACTTGTAACCTTTATCGTATCTATCGCACTTGCCCGCATTCTTACACCAGAAGATTACGGTCAAATTGCGCTGATTACAGTCTTTACCACCATCATGCAGGTGTTTGTAGATAGTGGCTTAGGTACTGCACTAATTCAAAAAAAGGATGCTGATGATCTGGATTTTTCGTCAGTATTCTACTTTAATTTTGTGGTTTGTCTGGTCCTGTACGCCATCATGTTTATGGTGGCACCAATCATTGCAGCCTTCTACAACGATTTCTCTCTGACTCCGATTATCCGGGTCATCAGTCTGACCATTGTGATTTCTGGTGTGAAGGGCATTCAGCAATCCTATGTGTCGAGGAATATGCTTTTTAAGCGCTTCTTCTATGCGACATTGGGCGGAACCGTTTTCTCGGCGTTTCTGGGTATTGGATTGGCGTATGCAGGTTTCGGAGTATGGGCGATTGTAGCACAACAGCTATCCAATACAGCCATTGATACCTTGATATTGTGGCTGACAGTTAAGTGGCGTCCCAAGAAGATGTTCTCTTGGGAAAGACTAAAAGGGCTGCTTTCATTTGGATGGAAAATGCTGGCGTCTGCTCTTTTGGATACGCTCTATGGTAATATTCGCAGCCTGATCATCGGTAAAATGTATTCTTCTGCAGATTTGGCGTACTACAACCAAGGCGATAAGTTCCCAAGTGTGATTGCAAACAATATCAACACATCCATCGATAGTGTTCTTTTGCCCACGATGGCCGGCGTACAAGATGACTCCAGTCGAGTAAAGGCAATGACTCGCCGGGCTATTAAAACCAGCACCTATATTATGGCTCCGCTGATGATGGGATTAGCATTCTGTGCAGAGCCGATTGTTCGGTTGGTCTTGACAGACAAGTGGCTGCAATGCGTTCCGTTTTTGCGCATTTTCTGTATTACTTATATGTTCTATCCGATTCACACAGCAAATCTGAATGCAATCAAAGCAATGGGGCGCAGCGATTTGTTTTTGAAACTCGAAATTGCGAAGAAGATTGTTGGTATGGCGCTGTTGCTTTCTACTATGTGGTTTGGCGTTATGGCAATGGCTTATAGCTTGCTTATTAGCAGTGTCACAAGCCAAATCATCAACTCCTGGCCTAATCGTAAGCTTTTGAATTATCGATATTGGGATCAGTTGAAGGATATTCTGCCGAGCATTGCTATAGCAATCTTTATGGGATGTTGCGTGAACCTTGTTGGCCTGCTTCACCTGTCAAATGCTGCGACTTTGCTGATTCGGATCCCGATGGGTGCAGTAATTTATATTGGAGCATCGGCTGCCTTGCATCTGGAATCCTATGAATATCTAATGGGCATGATTCGCCCGGTCTTGAAAAAAATTGCAAGAAAGTAAAGGCGTTAAAAATGAAGAAGATTCTCTTGTTAGGCGGTTCAGCACAGCAGGTGATTGCGATTGAAACCGCAAAGAAGCTTGGCTACTACACTGTTCTGTGCGACTTTCTGACGGACAACCCCGGTCAATATGTTGCAGATAAGTTCTATCTTGTTAGTACCACGGACAAGGACGCCGTCCTTGAGGTGGCACAGAAAGAAAATGTTGATGGCGTTCTGGCTTACGCTTCTGACCCCGCTGCACCCACAGCTGCTTATGTGGGCGAAAAATTAGAGCTACCAACAAACCCTTATTCCGCAGTAGATGTTCTTTGCAATAAAGATCGTTTTCGTGCGTTTTTGCAAGACAATGGATTTAATGCGCCCGTATCTATGGGATATCAAACCATTGAAGATGCAACGGCGGATACCTCCCGATTTCGGTTGCCGGTTATCATCAAGCCGGTAGATTCTTCTGGCTCAAAAGGAGCTACCGTACTGCATAGCTGGGATAATGTGAACGATGCATTGGAATTTGCTTTTTCGTTTTCTCGTGCCCACCGGGTAATTATTGAAGAATACATTGAAAAAAAACATCCGTATCTTATCGGTGGCGATATTTTTGTTTTAAACGGAAAAGTGGTTATATGGGGACTTCTTAATTGCCATAGAGATTCCCGGGTAAATCCATTGGTTCCTGTCGGGAAAAGTTATCCGTTAATTCTGGAGGAAGGCGATGTAGAACTTGTTCAACAAACGCTGCAAAGCATGATGGACAAGCTGGGAATTCAATTTGGCTCGGTCAATGTTGAATTAGTTATTGATAAGAACAATCGAGTATGGCCTATCGACATTGGACCGAGAGCTGGCGGAAATATGATACCAGACTTATTGGGAAAGATCTTTGGCGCAGATTTAGTTAAAATGGCAGTCCAAGCGGCAATGGGGCAACCAGTGCTGACTACATTACATAAACCTGAGGGCTGTTATGCAACGCATAATTTACACAGTACAACTGACGGAATATATAAGCAGATCGTATTTAGTGATGAATTGAAAAAATATCTGCAAGAAATACATCTCTACAAAAAGCCCGGAGACCGTGTGGAACGGTTTGACAATGCAGCGAAATGTCTTGGAATTATCTTTATGAAATTTCCTGATGTTGCAACCGCTGAAAATATTTTATCCCATATAGAAAAGCACATCGATGTTCAATTAACGACGGAGTGAAGCTATGAAAGAAATTGGCGGGTATATAGAGCTTGACACTTATACAGGCGCAATACTCCACGAAAAAGCAATCGCCTTGAATTGCGAAAGAGGAGCGCTGGAATACCTTTGCGAAGCGAAGATGATTCGGAAGTTATATCTGCCGTATTTTCTTTGCGATTCTGTGCCCAATCTCTGCAAAAAAATCAATGTCGAATATGAATTCTACCATATTAATGAGGCATTTGAACCGGTTTTCACGAAGGAGATTGGCGCAAACGAATGGCTCTATATTGTAAACTTCTATGGTCAGCTTAGTAACGAGTATTTGAATAACTGGAAGCAGCGATATGATCGTGTCATAGTTGACAATGCACAAAGTTATTTCCAAATGCCCGTAGATGGACTGGACGTGCTTTATACTTGCCGGAAATATTTTGGTGTTGCGGATGGGGCGTTTCTGTATACGGATGCAAAGCTGGATCGTGAGCTTCCGCAAGATGAGTCTTTCGAACGAATGCACTTTTTGCTGGGACGATATGAACGCAGCGCAAATGAATTTTATAGTGAATACGTATTGAACAATAAGCTGTTTGCTACAGAACCGGTAAAGCGAATGTCCCGCCTGACAGAAAATCTTCTGCATGGAATCAACTATGATATCGTGGCAAAGAGACGGCAGGAAAACTTCGATTTCTTGGATGCAGAATTTCGGGATATAAATGAGCTGAATTTGAAAAGTGTTTATGGTGCATTTATGTACCCGCTTTTGATTCAGAATGGCTCTGAAATCCGAAAGGACTTGCAAAAAGAAAAAATCTATATTCCGACTTTGTGGCCGAATGTGCTGAAAGAATGCTCAGTGGATAGTTTGGAATACCATTACGCAGCTGATATTCTGCCGATTCCAATTGACCAACGATACGGAAAAGAAGATATGAAAAGAATTGCTGAAATGGTTAAGAAAACCATGAGTATAAAAGAGGAGTGAAAGTATATGTCTGATAATATCTTAGTGACACGCTCGTCTATGCCAAATCTGGATGAGTACATAGAAGAAATCCGTCCTATTTGGGAAAGCCACTGGCTGACCAATATGGGCGTAAAACATAAGCAGTTGCAGGCAGAGCTGGAGGAGTATTTGAGTGTACCCCATGTGGCTCTTTATACCAACGGTCATCTGGCTCTGGAAAATGCCATTGCTGCCCTGAACCTACCGGAGGGTGGCGAGGTGATCACTACGCCGTTTACCTTTGCTTCTACCACCCATGCGATTGTTCGCAATGGGCTTGTCCCGGTGTTCTGTGATGTGAACGATAGAGACTATACCATGGATGTGACGAAGATTGAGGGTCTTATCACTGACCGCACGGTAGCCATCGTTCCGGTTCATGTGTATGGAAACATTTGCGATGTTGAGGAAATTGATCGAATCGCAAAAAAATACGGTCTGAAGGTGATCTATGATGCGGCTCACGCCTTTGCTGTGAAGTATAAGGGCGTGTCTACCGCCTGCTTTGGCGATGCATCCATGTTCAGCTTCCATGCTACTAAGGTGTTCAACACTATCGAGGGCGGTGCAGTCTGCTTTAAGGACGATAGTTGGGTTCAGCTGCTGAACGACCAGAAGAACTTTGGCATCCATGGACCTGAGTCGGTTTGCTTTGTGGGTGGCAATGCCAAGATGAACGAATTTCAGGCAGCTATGGGCATCTGCAATCTGCGGCATTTGGACGAGGAAATTGCCAAACGTAAGAAGGTCGTAGAGCGTTACCGTGAGCACCTTTCCGGCGTAGAAGGTATTAAACTCAGTGCGATTCAGGAAAATGTAGAGAGCAACTATGCGTATTTCCCGGTCGTGTTTGATGGGTATAAGTTCACCCGCAACGAGATTTTTGAGATGCTGTCTGAGCAGGGCATTACGGCCAGAAAATATTTCTATCCGCTGACCAACAGCTTTGAGTGCTATCGGAATTATCCGACCGCCGGAACTGAAAAAACGCCTGTTGCGCAGCATTTGGCATTGCGTGTGCTGACCCTGCCGTTGTATGCAGATTTGGCGCTTGAAGATGTGGATCGCATCTGTGATGTTATTCTGGGACAGAAAGCATAGTATATAGCTCGGAAAATCAACAAGCAGGGTATAAAAGGAGTGTGTTTTATATGAAACTGTTAATGCTTGGCACGACCGGACGTGGTACGAAAGAACTTCTTCTAGAGGCAAAAAGACGTGGGATTTACACGATCGTGACAGATAATCTTAGTGTGGAAAAAGCACCGCTGAAGCTTTTGGCAGATGAGTATTGGATGATCAGTACGGCGGACATTGATGTTCTGGAAGAAAAATGTAGAGAAGAAGGGGTTGCTGCCATTATGAATGGCATAAGCACCTTTAATATTTCTGTCTGCATGGAATTGTGCAAACGGTTGAATCTTCCTTGCTACTGCACGCCTGAATCATGGCATTATACGATTGATAAGCGGCAGTTTAAAGACCTTTGCATCAGCTGTGGTGTGCCGGTAGCGAAGGACTATTATCTCAGCAAAACTCCGACCGAAAAGGAATTGAGCGAGATTCAGTATCCTGTTGTAGTCAAGGCGATTGATCAAAGCGCAAATAGAGGCATGAGCTACTGCAATTCGAAGGAAGAAGTGCTTGCAGCGTGTGAGTATGCAAGGTCTTATTCAGCAAGCGACACGGTGATAGTTGAAAGAATGCTGAAAGGACATGAGTACACTGCTTGGTATGCGCTGGCAGATGGAAAAGCATCTTTGGTAAACTTCGGAATTATGTTTGAACAGGAGGGATATCCAAGCAACTGTTATTCGGTCACAACAACAGAAACAAATAAACTGGATTTGTATTTAAAGGAAATCGATCCATACATTACAACTGCCTTCAATAAAGCAGGATGCAAAGAAGGTTTGGCGTGGATCGAAATGATGCTAGACGATGATGGGCATTTTTATGTGCTGGAAACGGGATACCGGATGTCTGGTGATATGATGGCCTTAAATCATAAGAATGTCTGTGGATTTAATACTTATGCGTGGCTGGTTGACATTGCTACAGGAGTTAAACACAATCATTTTGATCTGCCTGCGCCAGAGAGAAAACTGCCTGAGAGATGCGGGTGTACCTATATTCTTTGGAGCAAGGATGGAGGAACGATTTCTGAAATTACGGGACTAGACGAAATTAAGAAGTTAGAGAACATCAATTTAAATATTGACGGAATGCTGAATGTTGGTGATGTAGTAAAGAAACATCAGTATCTTTTGGTAATTACGTTTGACACTGCAACTGAAGATGAAATGATAGATGTGATCAAGAAAATCAACGCATCCGTCGCAGTAAAAAATGATACTGGAGCAGACATCGTTATCCGATTTGACGGATTTGAGCGGTTGAAAACGGTTGCAAAAGAAGCAAATAGATTGGGAGAAAAATGAGCAAGCAAATCAAAGAGAACGAAAGGCAATTACTTAACACCGGCGATGTTCTAGTCTTTGCATTTGGCGCAATGATAGGCTGGGGATGGGTTGTTCTTTCTGGACAATGGATCGTAACCGGAGGAATAATCGGAACTGCAATCGGCTTTCTTATTGGCGGCCTCATGATATATTTTGTAGGACTCTGTTATGCTGAGTTGACAACATCAATTCCCCAAAATGGCGGAATAAAGGTATTCGGCTACTTGGCTCTTGGAGAAAAAGCATCATTTGTGTGCACATGGGCTATCATTTTGAGCTATATTTCGGTTGTGTGTTTTGAGGTGGTCTCATTTCCTACTGTTCTTCAGTATATTTTTCCGAATTTCTCCATAGGAAGAATGTATACGCTTTTGGGAGCGGACATTTACATCAGTTGGACATTGGTATCAGTCGTTATGGCTCTAGCGGTTACAGTTATGAATCTTGTTGGTACAAAGACTGCTGCTAGATTTCAAAAAATAATGACACTGGCAATAGCAGGTGTTGGCGTCCTTTTAATCGTTGGTGCTGTTTTTTCAAGAAATGTACAAAATCTGGACGATCAGCTTTTTCTAGGCTCAACCGAAAGAGAAGCTATTGAAGGCATTGCGAAAATTTCTATCTTGACACCATTCTTTCTGTTTGGATTTGATGTCATTCCGCAGATTGCGGAAGAAATAAAGATCCCGATGAAGAAAATAGGAAAGCTAATGATGATGTCAATCGTACTTGCAGTAGCTTTCTATGTACTTGTGGTTTTTAGCGTCGGATTCATTTTGAGCAAGACGGAAATCCTATATTCCATGGAGCATACGGGATTGGTGACAGCAGATGCCATGGCGAAAGCGTTCAATAGCGTAAACATGGCAAAAATCGTTATTGTTGGAGGGATGTGTGGAATTCTCACAAGTTGGAATTCGTTCCTGATAGGTGGGAGTCGCGCATTGAGTTCTTTGTCTGCGTCAAATATGCTGCCTTCCTTTTTTGGTGTGACAAGTAAAAAGACTGGTGTTCCAATTTATTCAATTTCATTTATTGGATTGATTTCCATTATATCAGCCTTTTTTGGTAAAGCGATTCTAACATGGTTTGTGGATGCAGGTAATTTTTCGTGTTGTGTAGCATACTGTATTGTCTCAGTTTCTTTTTTAATGATGCGAAAAAAATACAGGGCACTGAAGAGACCGTATGAAGTAAAGCATTATAAAATGGTTGGTGGCCTTGCTGTGTTTTTGTCAGGGCTCATGGCTAGTCTTTATATAGTACCGGGAACAAATTGTACGCTTTCTTTTCCAGAAGTTATAATAATAATCATTTGGAGCGGTTTGGGTCTAATTTTTTACTTGTATTGCAAAAAAAGATATGCTACTAAAATATTCTCTGATATAGATAACAGCATTCTGATTGAAAAGAACTAAATACATATTAAAAAAGACTCTTTAGAAATGAGGTGATCAAAAATGGGAAAGTATTTTGGAACTGATGGCTTCCGTGGTGAAGCTGGTATTGATCTGACCGCTGACCATGCCTACAAGGTGGGTCGCTTCCTCGGCTGGTACTACAATGCACTACGCGAGCGCAATGGCAACAACGAGCCTGCTCGCATCGTCATCGGCAAGGACACCCGCCGCAGCTCCTATATGTTCGAATACAGTCTGGTGGCCGGTCTGACCGCCTCTGGTGCGGATGCTTATCTGCTCCATGTCACCACCACTCCGTCTGTGGCTTACATCGCCCGGGTGGATGACTTTGACTGCGGTATCATGATCTCTGCAAGCCACAACCCCTACTATGATAACGGAATCAAGCTGATCGACTGCTACGGCGAGAAAATGCCCGAGGAGACTCTGCTGCTGGTGGAGGACTACATCGACGGCAAGCTCCATGTCTTTGATAAGGACTGGCCGGAGCTGCCCTTTGCCCACCGTGAGCATATCGGCTGCACCGTGGACTATGTGGCAGGCCGTAACCGCTATATGGGCTACCTGATCAGCCTGGGCATCTACTCCTTCAAGGGTGTGAAGGTTGGTCTGGACTGCGCCAACGGTGCAAGCTGGAACATCGCTAAGTCTGTTTTTGATGCTCTGGGTGCGGATACCTATGTCATCAACAACAAGCCGAACGGCTTGAACATCAACAACAACGCTGGCTCTACTCATATTGAGGGTCTGCAGAAGTTCGTGGTAGAGAACGGTCTGGATGTCGGTTTTGCCTTCGATGGTGACGCTGACCGCTGCCTGTGTGTGGATGAAAAGGGTAATGCGATCACCGGCGACCATATCCTGTACATCTATGGCTGCTACATGAAGGAACACGGCGAACTGATGAACAACACGGTGGTCACCACGGTCATGTCCAACTTTGGTCTGTACAAGGCTTTTGATGAGCAGGGCATCGGCTACGCTAAAACTGCTGTGGGCGATAAGTACGTCTATGAGTACATGGCTAAGAATGGCTGCCGTATTGGCGGTGAGCAGAGCGGTCATATTATCTTCAGCAAGTACGCCAGCACCGGTGATGGTATCCTGACCAGCCTGAAGATGATGGAGGTCATGCTGGCCAAAAAACTACCCATGAGCAAGCTGACTGAGCCGCTGAAGATCTACCCGCAGGTGCTGGAAAATGTCCGCGTCACCGATAAAAAGGCCGCACAGAACGACCCGGCGGTGCAGGAAGCAGTCAAGGCAGTGGCCGAGGCTTTGGGTGATACCGGTCGTATTCTGGTGCGCGAGTCCGGCACGGAACCTGTTGTGCGTGTAATGGTAGAAGCTCCTGACCATGACACGTGCCAGAAGTATGTGGACGAAGTAGTCAATGTGATTTGCGAAAAGGGATACAAGGCATAAAGTCGAAGATGACTCTTGGAGATGAATCCGGAGTCATTTTCCGTAATAGAGGGAAAGTATAAGAGAAAATACCGGGAGGAATAAACAATGTGTGGAATCGTTGGTTTTACAGGAAACCGACAGGCCGCGCAAAAGGCCGTCTGTCCAACCTGATCGAGAAAACAGATGCTGGCAATGCTCTGAAAGGAACCTACGGTATTGGTCATACTCGCTGGGCAACGCACGGTGAACCGAGCCAGACCAATGCGCATCCGCACGTTTCTGGTAATTGCAGTCGTTCCGGTTCCGGAGCAGTGGAAGCGGAAGTAGTTGGTGTACATAACGGCATCATCGAAAACTATACTGAGCTGAAAGAAAAGCTGTTGAAGCACGGCTATACTTTTTACAGTCAGACGGATACCGAGGTGGTCATCAAGCTGGTGGACTACTATTAAAAAAAATATAACCTGGGTCCCATTGATGCCATTGCTAAAACGATGGTTCGTGTCCGTGGTTCCTATGCCCTTGAGCTGATGTTCCGTGACTATCCGGGTGAGATCTGGGGGGCTCGTAAGGACAGCCCGATGATCATTGGTATTGCAGACGGCGAGATCTATGTGGCATCGGATGTTCCTGCAATTCTGAAGTACACCCGGAATGTCTATTATATTGGCAATCTGGAATTTGCAAAGCTGACTCCGGGAGAAGCTCACTTCTATGACCTGAATGGAGACGAGATCGAGAAGCAGACCACAGAGATCAAATGGGATGCAGAAGCCGCAGAAAAGGCTGGGTTCGAGCATTTCATGATGAAAGAGATCCATGAGCAGCCGAAAGCTGTGCAGGATACTCTGAACTCTGTTATCAAGGATGGAAAGATCGACCTGTCCAGTGTGGAAATCACTGAGGATGAGATCAAGAGCTTCGAGCAGATTTACATTGTAGCCTGCGGTTCTGCATGGCATGTTGGCATGGCTGCACAGTATGTACTGGAAGATATGGCAGACATCCCGGTGCGTGTAGAATTGGCATCAGAGTTCCGCTATCGGAAGGTGACGATCAATCAGAAGGCACTGGTAATCGTTATCAGCCAGTCCGGTGAGACGGCGGATACGTTGGCGGCGCTCCGCCTTGCAAAAGAAAAGGGCATTAGCACACACTGGCAGTTGTCAATGTGGTTGGCAGTAGCATTGCCCGTGAAACAGACAAAGTGTTCTACACTCTTGCAGGCCCGGAAATCTCTGTTGCCACGACGAAGGCATACAGTGCACAGCTGGTAGCGATGTACTGTCTCGCAGTTGAGTTTGCCAAGGTCAGAGAGAAGATCACGGAAGAGCAGTACAGCTATTATATCTCTGAACTGCTGACCATCCCGGAGAAGATGCAGAAAGTTCTGGAAGACAAAGAGCGCATCCAGTGGTTTGCAGCAAAGTACGCCAATGCGCATGATGTGTTCTTCGTAGGTCGCGGCATCGACTATGCCATCTGCTTGGAAGGCAGCCTGAAGCTGAAGGAAATCAGCTATATCCACTCCGAGACATACGCTGCGGGCGAGCTGAAGCACGGCACGATCAGTCTGATCGAGCAGGGAACACTGGTCATCGGAGTGTTGACTCAGAGCGAGTTGTATGAAAAGACCATCAGCAATATGTTGGAGTGTAAGAGCCGTGGCGCATATTTGATGGGTTTGACCACTTACGGAAAGTATGAAACTGAGGATCAGGTGAACTTTACGGTTTATGTACCGAAAGTGGATGAACACTTTATTGGTAGTTTGGCGGTAATCCCGTTGCAGTTGCTGGGCTATTATGTGTCCGTCGCCAAGGGTCTGGATGTAGATAAGCCGAGAAATTTGGCGAAGAGCGTTACGGTTGAATAAAAAAGTGACAACAAGAATTGGGACAGTTTTTGCCGATAGTCTGATAGCATTTTATTGATTCTTGTGATTGCACTCTTCTTTATTCATCTTATGAGTGGGTCAAGAAAGCGGTTGATTTATGGAGCAGAGGATAGGATATCCGTAGAGTATCGGAGAAAAATCGAAGATTTGTCGCGAAAAAATGAAAGACGAACATAAAATGAAAACACGTCAAAGAAGCTTGAAATGAGGTAAAAAATGGCGGGCGTTGTAAAACTGTATGCTGCATATAAATCCGGGTACCTAGGTAGCAACATTTTGGATACTTATTTTTCCTTTATGGCGAATATGATTTCTGAAGAACATTTGACCGTAGTGGAAGACGATGTTATAGCTGACAAGTTCAAAACACGCTATAACATGGAACTTCCGTTGCCATTCATTCGGCAGATTTTGGGGGTTGGTATTCAGAATGGAAGTTTTGTTGAAGACCATGGAAAATACAGCGTAGTTGTGAATGAACTCGCCAAGTATCGTTTTAGTGAAACGGATTTTAATAAGCATTGGGATCAATTAATCAATGAATTTGCAACGTATTGCCGAACGCAGGATATCGATATATCTTCACTGGATATCAGTGCATTTGTGGCAGGTGTTTTAGATGATACTGATGAGAAAATATTGTCAGGAGAAAAGGTCAATGAGCAGGAGGGCATGGCACCATCTGAATATGGCTGGTATAGTTTCATCAAAGAACAGGGTGAATTAAAGACCGAACTATATTCATTTGTTTCAGCACTCTCGGCTAGCAATATTGTAAAACAGGCCCTATTTTTTGCAGGAGAAACAACAGCTGATTATTCGGATTTGCATGTTTACTTGGACTCTCCGATTGTTTTTGCACTGCTCGGAATGGATGACCCTTCCAGAACAGAGTCGTATCAGCAGCTTGTGGCCGATATGCGGAAAGCAAGGTGTAGTGTCCATGTGTTGGATCATAATTTTAATGAAGTTGATGGTATCATTACCAGAGCTGCTGGATGGGCAAATGACACATCATATGATTTAAGAAAGGCAAACAATGCGGCTCGCTTTTTCCATGATTCACAGATGGATGAGACTGAAATCTCTGAATTTTGTAAAAACATTGAAGCAAAGCTGAATAGATTGGGCGTGACCAAAAAAGAAACTAACTACGATGTTTTTCAGGAGAAGTTTCAAGAAGACGAAAAATGTTTGTTTAATATGGTTCAAGACCGCTATGCGGATCATGGCTACGTGTTATCATCGGAAAAGCAGGAAAGCATCAGAGTTGATGTGCGCTCCATCATCATGATCTACCGAGAACGTCAGGGCCAAACAGCAACTAGACTTCAAAATGCCAAACATATTATGTTGACTTCAAATAATGCCATTGCGAATGTCAGCAAGAAATATGAGAGCAACAGAAGCCTTCAGGCAGGGCATGTTCCAGCTTGCATATCAGCTGACCTATTTGGCGCAATTTTATGGCTGGATAGTCCGATGCAGCTACTAGAGTATCAAAAGAAAAAATTACTTGCGGATTGTTATGCTTTTTTGAAACCAGATGCAGCGATGCTTGATAAGTATATTCGGTCATTGGATGAAGCACGAAATGCGGATGTTATTGATGAAAAAACATTCCTATTCTTGCGTACCCACAAGGTAGTGCTGGACTCCCTGATGGATATAACAAAAGGTGATTATGCTCGATTTAACTCAAACACTTATTTAGAGGTTTATGAGGATATACAGGAAAAGGCTCAAAAGAAATATAAGGATGAAGTTGCTGCTCATACACAAACTCAAGAGAAGTTGAAGAAACTGGAAAAGGATTCTTCGGATGAAATTGAAACCTTGAAAGCTCGAATATCAGTCATGGAAGATAAAGAGAAAAATGATTTTGAAAAAAAGGTTTCTATATTGGGATGGATTATGACCCTTGCACTTGCAGGCTTTCCGTATCTTCTTTTAGGAGTCGGCATAGAAATGATTAAGATGCTTTTTTCTACGGTTTCTCTGTTGTCAGCTTATGTAATAGCAGGAGCAATAATTGCAACGACTATTGACGGTGTTCTTTTTGAAAAGGGAAAGAAATGGTGCTTTGAAAAAGCACGTTCTATTCTTGAAAAGCGTTTGAAAAATAGTTCCGGCAAAAGTTCAGATGACTTATGAAATACGAAACAGAATGCCCGTGGAGCAACGCGAAAAAATGAAAAGAATGCTATGGGAAAGTAAAAACTTGGAAGAGAAGGCTTGAAAAAATGGAAGGTAGACCAAGAGATACATTGCAATATAAGTCCGACTTAGAGTGTAAAAAGGTTTTGAAAAAAATTGACATGGCTCGAAAATCCAAGAATTTGTCAATTCACAGGCTAGCTGAAAAAGCAGGAATTGCATCATCGACATTAAATGAAATGTTGCACGGGAAAACAGCACCGCAACTGTATACACTATATAAGATATGCAATGCAATGGGGATTCCAATAAGTGAATTTCTTGAAGATACGCGAGTGGATGTGAACGATATTGAAATGGATTTTTTGACGAAGTATAGATGCCTTCCTGAATGGAAACACGAAATGTTAAATGAATATTTAGAAATGCTCATACAATACAAAAAGGAAGAATAAACAACAGACTGACGAAATACCGACAAAACTGTCGGAGAATCGATATGGAAAGATAGACAATATAGTGTTATTATAAAAGAAAAATGGTATCCATATCTTGGTGGACGATATATACTGAAATTTAGCAAAGCTGCATTTCCAAGATGGGCAATAATGCTCTACCGAATCTAGGGCCAATGAAAGTTGGCTTTAGCATGCGGTAGAGCATTTTTATATGTTATTTAACGATGGTTGAAAATTTCAGGAGAGTGGGCTATGTCGAATAATAGGAAAAAAGTTTCAATATCGGTTGATTTGATTCCACAAATATATGAGCTTTCTGCTGTGAAATGTTTGAACGATGCATCAACGATTGCTCTTGTTCTCAAGATATTTAAGGAAATTACATCGAAAGTAGATGTATGCATGAAAGCTTTTCATGCGAAACTTACAATGTCGAATGAGGCAATGATTTTTTCGCTCGTAAAGGATGATAAAGAGTGGAATCTGGAAATTCCAATTATTGATGTAGACCTAGAAGAACTAAAACAGTTTTTACTTGGTAAAATATGTTTTTTGGACTTTTTGTGCTTGGCAGCTTTTAATATGTCCGTAGATATAAATACAATACCAACAGCGGAACAATTTATGGATGTATTTGAGACATGGGACAAATACAGTAATCAAATTGGATATGTTGAAGACAAGTACACAATTAATATTCCGGATCAGGAAATTAGAGAAACTTTGAAGGAAGAAGGAGTCATATGGTATTATGGAATGAGTTGTTCTGGAAAAACATATATGGGAATTAAAGAATTAAATAGCTATCCAATTATAAAGGTGGCGTATAATCCTTGCTTTTCTTCTGATGAAGAATATGCTCTTATCAAGCTGTTGATATATTGTGGAAGGAATATTGCAATTTTATTGGATGATTTGCAATGCGATACAGAAAAAACGGAAGAACTTTTTAAAATTATTGCAGAAAAGAAAGATACATTAAAAAATAGAAATATCCATATATTTATGGTGAGTTGGGTTTCTCTTTTGACAAACGAGAAATTTGCTGGCTATCAATCTGTGTTTAAGGCATTCCAAGTGAATACGGACAGATATATTGCGCAATTGCAAAGAGAAATAGGGGATAAAAAACTTAGAAAAATATGTGGAAAAAATCTCGCGCTGCTAAACAGTGCGGCAAAATACTGTGAAAAGAACTTAGGCGAGCCAGAAAAAGAATTATTTGAGACATTTGTGAAAACAAATGACGCTCAGAAAATTGAGCTGATTTATAGATTATGTGTGTTAGGGTCATTTGAATACTTGGTTCCTAAAGATTTCGTTGAAGCAAGCGTATCGTCGAAAGAATTGACAACTATTAAAGCAGTCGGAACAACATATTACGTAGGTCACAAGGAAATATGCCGTTTCTTATACCTTTATATAGAAAAAAACAAGAATGCCCTAAAAATAAATTCTCTTCCAGCCATGGACAAGATTATTCTTGACTATATTCAAGAACAGGAACCTGGCAAACAGTGGAGAGCAATAAGACAATTGATTGGAGAACATGGAGAAGAAAAACTACAAAGCATAAGCCTGATATGGAGTGGTTTAAGCTGTTTTGAAACAGCGATAAAAAATCAAACCAGAGTAGATCCAGCATGGGGAAATGCACCTTCATCAATGTATTTTGTTTTGAAGGTCGCGTCACTTCTTGGAGTCTTGCCTGATTATAAAAATGTTCTGGATAAATTTTGTGAAAAGTTTGAAGCCTCTGAAAAACGGGTCAAAGTACACTACCGTGAAATTGCAACAACAAATGACTTCAATCAAATCAAAAAGAGAATGATTCAAGAAGATGAGATGGGATTTTCTTTATTTGAGAGAGGGTCAGAGTTTGATTGTAATTGTGCCCATAAAAACTGGTTACTTGGACTCATTGTTGGATTGAAGAGTGAGCTATATCAATATCAACATGAAGACTTATATAATGCAGCTGTCTCAGAACTTTTTTCAAGACAAACTTCTCAGGGCGGATGGTATCCTACAAGAATCCCATGGATAACAGCACGAATTTTAATTGGGTTATCGCAGGCAGGATATACTGTTGCTAATGATAATGTGAGTCGTGGCATATCTTTCTTACTGGAATATATAAAGGCAAGCAATCATTGGGAAGCACATACGGGTGGATGGAATACACCATATGAAACCTCATCTTTATGTTTGGAGGCAATTTACTCTTCAAAGGCAAAATTGAATGGACAAAGAAAGGAACGTGTGTCAAAAGTTGTTCGTTATCTCTATGATAGAAAAGCTGAATGGATGCAAGATGATAAAATTGTTGATGGAAGTGCAACAGCATGTTGCTTGTTGAAAAATGATGACGGATCATATGGAAATTCAGCTGAACTGACAGATTATATTCAGAAATTGTGTGAAGATAAAGTGTATAGCAAAATAGAGAAAAACAAGGAATTAAATCTTCAGGAAGAACAAAGTTGCCAGATAACACAAGTTGCATGGTATACGATGGATTTCTGTTGGGATGTGCTATATACACAGTTGCCTAAGTTGCTTAATGAGTTTGTAAAACGTTCATTGCAGGAAAAAAATAGCGAAAGTGAGGAAGCCATGAAAGATTATAAGATATTTATTTCTTACAGCGAAGATTCGGAAAATACAATTAACCGCATAAAAAAGGTTTCGGCATATCTGAGACAAAAAGGATATACAGTCTGGTGCTACGCTGATGAACCGCTTGGTGTTAATGTGGTGACGTTTATGCAAAAAGCTCCTGAGGCGGATGTAATTCTTGTTATGGGAAGTAAGAATTATAAGGAAAAGTCATTGCTGATTGACGAAAAAGGTAGTGGATCCGGAGTCTTTTTTGAGAATTTGGTTTTGTCTCAGATGTTTATTTATAATAAGATGAAAAAGATAGTTCCTATTGCATTTGAACAGGGAACATCGTTTGAAGATTCTTTCCCGCCGCCTTTTAGCACCAACAAAGGACTGTGTGGGTATCGCGTGACGACAAAATTCCTTGAGAACCTTGCAAAGCAAATTAATAATACATTAATGAAATTGGAGGCAAATAAATGATGTATGACTATGTTATTATCCATGGAAGCTATGGACATCCGTTTGAAAATTGGGAACCGTGGCTATTTAATGTTCTTACAAGTGAGGGAAAACAGGTATTAGCTCCACAATTTCCATGCATAGATCAAAACTATGAAAATTGGAAAAGAGTTCTTGATGCGTACAAACCATTTATAGGAGAAAAGACATCGTTTATTGGGCATAGTTTGGGACCGGCTTTTATTGTTGACTATTTAATTGATGAGAAAATTAAAATAAATAATCTTTATTTGGCGGCTCCATTTTATGGCTTTATTGGAATAGAAAATTTTGATAACGTAAATCAAAGCTTTTTTAAGCATAGTGATATTTCAAAAGCAGGTGAGTTTTTTAATAAAGCGATATGCTTGTATTCAGACAACGACCCGTATGTGCCGATAGAAATGTCAAAGGAAATATCAAAATTGCTGCATGCAAAACAGGTGATAGTTCCTGAAAAGGGTCATCTTAATTCGAGTGCAGGAATGAATGAATTTAAGGAGTTGAAAAAAGAAATTGAAAAAGATGGATGAAGAGTATATTAGGTTACTCAACTCAAATAAATTACAAGAATTATTTGATTGTAAAAGCGGGTATATGGATCAAAATGATTGTACTTGGTATCATGAAAATTGGATGATACTAAGATATCTGGGAGTGGTTTCAAACCCGTTTTGGCACGAAGACTTCTATGAAAAAGCAATTCGACAATATGTGAATGAATTAGAAAAAGTTTTGATTTTAGGAACTGCGGATTTCTCGATGCCATATTTGTGCCAGATGAAAGGAATTAAAAAAATAAAAATCTGCGATATTTGCAAAACACCACTTAACATCTGTCAGAATGTGGCAAAAGCTAACAACTTTTCTTGGGAAGTAGAGCAGAAAAATGTGTTTGATGGACTAAACGAAAAATATGATATCGTTATAAATGATGCATTTATAACTCGATTTGAGTATGATAAAAAGCGCATAGTGTTAGAGAAAATTTGGAATGCACTGAAAGATGAAGGTGTTTATATTACAACTATGCGCAATGATTGGAATTACGGAAATGCAATAGTGCCTAATAGTGCAGAAAAAGAAAGATTTATTGAAAAGACGGTACGCAGTGCAGAAAGAAAAAATATCGATTGTAAAAAAGCAAAAGTTGCTGCATCAAGGTATATAGAGAAGATGAAGTCATATCCAATTCGTGATGAAAAAATGCTGGAGAATTTAATTGATGGACTGTTTGATATTATGTACATTGGGCAGGGTCAAGTTGAAGGAGAGTGTACGAGAACAACTTACTTTAGATTGATTTTGCAGAAACAGTCTAAAAAGGCCTGAATGTTGTTAAACTACTGTTAAGATAGAGAAAATTGCATTATGATTCGTGAATTAATAATATTGGAAATTATATAGAAGTAATTACACAAATTGATGTAGAACAACAGTACCGTATGTGGTTCCGGGGACAGTCTGATTATTCGTGGGGTCTAGTACCATCGGTTCAACGAAAAGATGGTATGGGTAAGAACTATGAGCAGTATATATCGACCAATTTCATGATTCATACCATGCGGCTGAACTCAAATGCGCCGCAACGGTATGATCGCGCATCGTGGTTAACGTTGATGCAGCATTATGGCTTGCCAACTAGGTTGCTGGATTGGTCTGAATCACCACTGGTTGCATTGTATTTTGCATTGAGTAGCAATAAAAATGCAAAGACGGATGCAGCCGTTTGGGTGCTGAATCCAATGAAACTGAATAAAAAAGTGAATTATGGAGAATATGTGCCTCCGATAAGCTACGACAGTCTGAGAGGTGATTTGGAAGGCGCATTTTCTAATCATGACAACAATGATTATGAATTACAGAACAGAATCATTGCGTGCCATGGAGTAGGATGTGACTTGAGAATGTATGTGCAACAGTCAGATTTTACGATTCATAGCACTACTGAACGATTGGATCAGATACTCAAGTTGGACGAATCCTGCGACTACTTTTATAAGATTCGTATACCACAGCAGATTAGAAAGCAGCTCTTAGCTCAACTTGATGCGATGGGATTCCGTGAAAGCTCTATTTATCCGGATATGGAGCATATTGCAAAAGAACAGGTAGACTGCCATTTCAATTTCTAAAATTGAAATAGAGCAAACAATATGATATACTTACATTAAAGCAATATAAATTTGATGGAGGTATCCGTGTGCCCAGAAACAAAGGCAGCAAGAACAAGCCCAAAGTGGTCAACGATTTTGCATCCCAGATTGCAGAAAAGCAGTCTACCATCGAATCTCTCAACACGGAAATTGCGTCTATCACGGCGAACATTGATTCCCTGAAAGCAGAACTGAAAACTAAACATGCGGCTTTGAAGTCTGCCGAGAAGGAAGTAGGTAAACTGGAAGCAAAGAAAGCGAAAGCAGATCAGAAAGCCGCCGAGGCAGCAAAAAAGGCTGAAGCGGAATCCGTTCTGAAAAAGCTGCTTGCCGAAGGCATGAGTGCCGATGAAATTCTCACAAAACTGAAATAGTCAAAACCACCGGCTAAGCCGGTGGCTTGAGTAAGCCCTAGAAGGGCATCCTACTGGCAAAGCCCCTCAAGGGGCCTCGAGCAAGCGTCTTTCATCTGCATTACCTGCCCTACCGCTCTAACGAGCTATGTTGCAAAGTGCATCTTCTAAGATGACAATTTCTTTGTCATCTCGATTTGCTCGAATCTTATAGCTAAAGCATTTTCTACTCCACCAGCGGAGCTGGTGGTTGTCGCTCGCTCAAGCTACTCAACACGAAAAACCCGTGATGGACGGTGCATAACGCACCGTCCATCACGGGTTTTAGAGTTATAAGAACATAAGTTCATCCGGCGGCCACATCAAACTGAAAATGTGCCGGAAGGTTGAACTGCTTGATAAACGCATGGTGCTGGGCGTGATAGTGCCGTAGATCGTATCCTAGATGGTGCAGTTCAAGAAGTTTCACCAGTACCAGATTAAGGTGAATCCGTTTGGCTGCAGAGATTTGCGCAGCGTCTAACCCGCGCTTCGTCATTTGATAGACTTCATTACTGTCCAGCATCAGGTGAGATGTGAAAGCGTTATGCTCGTAAAGAAGGATGTGCTTGTCCTTAATGGTCAGAA
>ENA-OWZE01000168-OWZE01000168.1-human-gut-metagenome-genome-assembly--contig:-NODE-168-length-36125-cov-21.826116_pt1 | contig 36125 bp, 29 predicted proteins | sample MGYA00249759_ERZ652104 | MGnify/ENA primary metagenome ERZ652104 (study PRJEB26925, sample SAMN05827048) | human gut metagenome | biome: ENVO:2100002; feature: ENVO:00000062; material: ENVO:00002003...
GGACGATTGAACAGTTTGCAGAACGGGTCGATTTGTCAGCAAATTATGTTGGAGATTTAGAGCGCGGAGTAAAAATCCCCAAACTGGAAACCTTTATCCGAATCGTAGAGGTGTTGGACGTATCTGCTGATGTGCTGATCCGGGATTCCGTTCCATCCGCATCCCATGTGGCAGATGACGAACTGAGCAGAAAGCTGAGCCAGCTCACACCGGGGCAGAAGAAAGCTGCCATTGACATTCTGAATGCATACACCGACAACATTCCCTATATTACAAAATAACACCTATGTCAAGGAGCGCAGCAAACGTGCTGACGCTCTTTCTTTTTGCCCTCAAATAGTTTATAATAAACACCGTAAGCGTGTATATAACGCTAATAGCAAGTATTTGAGGTGAATGACATGACGATGCTACCCAATATCGAAAAAGCAATGGAAGATGCCCGGAATGGAAAGTTGAGCCCGTATTGGCAGAATAATCTAAAACGTGAATGCCTGCATGGAGAGCTATCGGCGGAAGAACGGCTGGCTCTTTCGGAACTGAATTGCATTTTGTCCGAGACACCACAATGGAGCAGCGAAGAAGAACTGTGCCATGACATGGAGAATATCGGCGGCAGGGTTCGCTTCTGCCGCTTTTGGGATGAGCACTACTCCATGGTGCAGTTGACGGAAGACCGCAACGGAAAATACTCCACAGCCTACGTTCTGGATCCTCCGCATCCGGATATCAGCTCAACCCGGAGCTTCGCATTATGACAGATTATCAGCGTTTTGATGAACTTGTATCTTCCGCTGTCAGAGCGTCCTCCGTAATCAACAAAGTGGACATTCTCAAAAATGCTCTTGACCTCTATCATGGGAAGGTCTTGTCCTCCGCAGATGGGGAGCATTGGCTCATTCAGTTTTCCACAAAATACCATCTTTCCTATATGGGTGCTGTCAGTGAACTGCTGAAGCAGCTGGATTCGCTGCATTCTTATGACTTGCTCAATCAGTACGCCATGAAGTCTCTGACCATCGCTCCGGATAATCCGAAAGCATACTGCTGGCTGATCCGCTCTCTGAAAGCGCAGGGAATGAATGAACTTGCAACCAACGAGCTGGCCGCAGCAAAGGAACATCTGACCACGGAAGAATACGAGGAAATCCTTGCATTTGGAGCCAATTGGTAAGAATGATTCCTATAACACTTTCGCAACACCTTCATGTGACTTTCATAACACCTAAAATTTTTCAGAAAGGGGAAAAAATGGCTCCATAACACTTTCATAACACCGCTAGATGACTTTCATAACACCGTCGTGTGATATGCTTACAGGGCACGAATCGATGCCCTGCAAAAGCTGATCGCACGGCGGTTTTCTTTTTTATGGGCTTCGATGCGTCAGAACAAAAACATATCGAAGCCTGAGATGCATTAAAGGCCGAGGATACTTATACCGCTTTCCATTCTCGGATGGAAAACAGTGTCGGTACCCTTTTCTTTAGTGCATCTCTTTTTTGTTGCCAAGAAAAGCCCGCAAGCTGTCACACAGTGAAGTGTCCTCAACCTCCGCATCCGGCGGAAAGGACACTTCATGTTTCTTTTTGCCCATTTTTCGTGGCTGGAACTGGCCGCACGGTATCCCTAGCAACTCCAAGTTTTCGATTTTTTACGATTTATCGAAAATTTGGAGGTTTACGATGGCTTTTAATAAGGGCTATGAGTTAAAAAAGTTTGAAGCGCACTGGGAAAAGTTGCGAATCGAGTACGCAGCGGCAGGAATGGCTGAGGATGCCATTCAGAAGATGTACGACTATGACCGTCAGCAGTTCAATTCCGAACGCACCTGCATTGAGCGAACGCAGGAGTTCACTGCACCTGCGTATGAAAGCACCGAGGAAGAAGCCTCACCTCTAATTCTGCGCTATCAGGAAGCCATTACCACAACAGATACATACCACGAAACCAAGCGCAGCTTTGCATGGATTGGTGAAATCGAGGATGAGAATCTACTTGCTGCACTTGAGCAACTCTCGGATTCTGACTTAGAACTTATAACTTTGTACGCCTATGAAGAGTATGACACTGTTGAAATTTCTAAACTGTTTGGCACAACAAAGCAAAATATAAGTAAGAAAATCCGTAGAATTACTAATTTTATCAAGAACTTTCAAATCAGGGTTGTCTAAACGGCATTTTCGTCGGCTACCAAGTGAGGGGACAATTTCAAAAAGCGGCTCTTACCGCTGGCAAAACGTCCGCACTCACGAACCTTGAAAATTGAAGAGTTCAGTTGTTCGGTACTCAGATAATGATACTTCCGTAATTCGCGGCCCGGTCAGAATGTAGGCGGGGTGGCTGAAATGCCAATGAAGCGGTACAAGTCCGCTGCCGAACGATTCCCCACTCGCAGGGAGCCGAGGGCGAATATGCGAGACCTTAACATATTTTATCAGGAGTGACCGGATGCTGTTTTCGGTCTCCGGTCACTCCTGTTCTTTTACATATTTATCCGCTAATCACCTTTACTAACACGGAGGACTACTCAAATGGACGAGTTGAATCCTACGGTGCGCGAACAGGAAATTTATGAGGAGATGGAACTGACCCCGGAAATGATCAAGTCCATCCGAACCCTCTGTGCAACCTGTCTGCGACATTTCGTAGAAGCCAAGGCTTTCAAAATTGCTATCGTGCCGAGTGCAGACAACAGCATGGACACTTGCACTGTCTGTCAGACCCGGCGTGGTTACGATTATGTTGTAATGCACCGTTGATACCGGTGCTTTATCTCAGTCATCGAAGGAGATGATGTGTATCGTATAAAAAGAATTGCTCCCATACTTCAACAGAAACCCGCTGCCTAGGAGGTGCAGTGGGTTTCTTACATATCCAAACGGAGGTTTCGCAATTTGGAATCTACTTTGAAATTCCAACGCGGAGACATCTACGTCGTTCGACTTGACAACCGCACGGGTTCCGAACAAAGTGGAACCCGTCCAGCGGTCATCTTACAAAACGATGTGGGAAACTCCTGCTCACCGACATTGATCGTTGCGACTTTGACAAGTAAGACGGAAAAGAAAGCTACGCAGCCGACGCATTGTCTGGTGGAACCGGAGGGGCTGGAGCCGTCCATCGTTCAGGCTGAGCAAATCTTCACCATCGACAAAAGCCGTGTCAAAAGATTTGTCGGACACCTCACCTCAGAAGAGATGGGGCGGGTCGATGATGCTGTGAAAATCAGCCTTGCGCTGAACCCAATGGGAAGCATCCAAAAACTCAAACCTATCGTCCGTTCTACGGCGGCTTACGCACCGCCAGAAGTAGTTGACGGTAAGCCGCCTGTCTATCCATACACTCCTATCAAATCCGATTTTGAGGATGCAGGAACAGTCGAAGAAATGATGTTATACACCGAACTGCAATCCGCTGTTCACGCAATGATCCAGCGGCTTGAATACAGCTTCACCTTTAATCCCAGCTTGCTCACCAGCCCGAAGCGTAAGAAGCAAGTGACTGAGATTTTGACCGAAGCTGAAAAATACATTTGGCGAATTAAGGAGGAAATCAGATGCGCCTGAAGAATGACACTGAAAATTTTGCAGCTTCCTTCAATATCACCCCGCCTTACCAAATGAGGGTGATTCACAGCAGTAAGCTGATCTACCCCCGTGAAATCTACCAGCGGGGTGTGCAGCGCAAGCGGGTGGAACTGATTGCTGCTGACTTCAACGAATATGTTGCGAATGAACCGAAGATCAGCTTCCGCAACGGCAAGTATTATGTGGTGGATGGCCAGCACACCATCGAAGCGCGCATCCTTCGTAACGGCGGCAGAGCCTTGCCGATTCTCTGCAAGGTCTACACCGGTATGACCATGCAGCAGGAAGCCCTGCTCTTTGCCGAGCAGAACGGCCATTCTGCCCCTTTGTCTGCGGGCATCAAGCTGCGAGCAAAGGTTGCGGGCGATGATGCTCCTTCCAAAGAATTTCTCGCTGCTACCAACCGGGTGGGGCTGGCATTCAACTATGACAGCTTGCAGTTGAGCGACTACCGCATCAGCTGCGTGGGCACCGCGCTCAAGCTGTATAACGAGATGGGCGAAAAGATCTACTGCGAATCCCTGCGGTTGATCGTGGTTGCGTGGGATGGTAAGCCCGATTCGTTCCGTGCATCTGTCCTGCGAGGCATGATGCACTTTGTGGAACTGTATCACGGCGAGTTCAGCGAGGAACGGCTGGTTCGTGCGCTTGGCAGCGTCCATCCCATGGAGATTTACCGTGTTGGCAGGGATAACCCTGCAAAGCTGCCCGGATGGAAGAAATACGTTTTTCCCATCTACATGGCTTACAACGGCAAAGGCCGCAAGGACGCTCTGCCGATGAAGTTCTAAAACATATTTTCTCTGCCAAGAGGCACCTGCAAGCTGCGGGTGCCTCTTATTACATAATTATATCGCGCTATCGCTACTTTTGAAAGAAGGACTAGATATGACCAATATGAATGTGATTCCTGTGTCGCAGGATTCGTATATCGTTAATGGCTGCAAAGTGAAAATCACTTATGCAGAAGATGGTGACAGCATGGAGGTTCTTCAGAAACTGATTCATGATACCCTCTGCGAAGAAGCCAAGAATTGCAGTTGAACCGACATCCTTGCAACAAGGATAGTCCAGCACTAAAATAATGGTACAGTTGATGCAGCAACCAATTCAAACAAACGAGTGTGCGCACAGTATCGTTGTTTTAGTTTTACATAAGGAGTAACAACGATGAAAAAACGTGTATATACCTTATACCGTGTTTCGACCATTGGACAGGTCGAAAAGGATGACATACCCATGCAAAAAGAAGCCTGCCACGAATTTGCAGAACGGCAGGGCTGGGAAATCGTCAAGGAGTTTTCCGAAAAAGGCGTTTCCGGTTTTAAGAAATCTGCAAAAGACCGCGATCAGCTCCAACTGCTTCAGCAGGCGGCTGCTGCCGGAGAGTTTGATGTTCTGCTGGTGTTCATGTTTGACCGTCTGGGTCGGCGTGACGACGAAACGCCCTTTATCGTGGAATGGTTCACGAAGCAAGGGGTCGAGGTCTGGAGCGTAAATGAAGGCCAGCAGCGTTTTGATTCCCATGTCGATAAGCTGATGAACTATATCCGCTACTGGCAAGCATCCGGCGAGAGCATCAAGACCTCTATCCGTACTCGCACCCGTATAGAACAGCTTACGGAAGAAGGTCACTACACTGGCGGCATTGTAGCTTTTGGTTACAAGTGTGTCCAGAAAGGCCGCTTGAACAAAAAGAACCAAGCTGTCTGCGATTTGGAAATCAACGAGGAAGAAGCCGCCGTGGCGCGCCTGATCTTTCAGAAGTATGTTTATGAGGGATACGGCGCAAAACGGATCTGCAACTATCTTGTCGAACACAATATTATGGGGCGCAATGGAAAGAACATCCCTAATATTACGATTGGCAGGATGATTCGTAACAAAGGATACACGGGTTATCTTATCAATGGCAACGTTGAAAAAGAATGCCCTGAGTTGCGGATCATCGAGCCGGAAGTATTTGAAAAAGCTCAGGAACTGCGGGATGCCCGCCGCAGAGAAAAGGGTGAGGACGCAGATTCGTACAGTCCTCATGCTTTGCTTTGTGGTAAAGTGTTCTGTGCCCACTGCGGCAATCGTTTGAATATTACCAGCAGCGGACGCACTCGGCTTCGGGCAGATGGTACTGTCGTAAAAGAAAAGCGTTATCGTTATAGCTGCAACTTTAATGTTCGGCATCCGGGGCAGTGCGATGGACAGTCCGGTTATGGTGTGACGACACTGGACGCAGTTGTAGAAAGCATCGTGTGCATGAAGTTTGAAGAAATTCTGGAGTGCTCCAAGAGCAATCTTCTGGAAGAAATGCGGCGTAAAGATTTGGATGCTGCCAAAAAGGAAGCAACTCGTTGGAAAGAGGAAGTCCAGACCAAGGTTGACGAACAGGATGCGTTAAAAAAGGAAATGATTCGTGTCATCCAAGGAACAAGCGGACTCGACCGCGAGATGATCCAGCAGATGGTCAATGAAAACAAGGAAGCACTGCTTACCGCACAGACTAATCTGGCAGACTCGGAAAAGAAGTTGAAGGAGATCGAGGAGCAGAACCAGAAGGCTGAACGTAATTGCAGTGATTTATTCACATGGGCAAGCACCTATAAGGGAGCCAGTTTTGAAAGGCGTCAGGCTATTTTAAAACAGTTTATCAAAGAAGTGCGTGTCGGACGCGACTATAATATCGAGATCGTTCTCAATGTACCGCTGGACGAATTTGAGGAGTTCAAGCGTCACGCAGCATCGGCTGGACGGGGCAAAAATCAGAAAAATAAGTCGCAAAATCCTCAAAAAGTTGGGCGTTGTACATCAAATGCCGGAATCGTCGTTTTAGACAAAACAGCAGGTGAAACCATAAGCATTGTGCCTAAAAATGCTGCACACGCGATTTTGCGCTGTTAAGACGAATGATGCACGATTTTGCAAAGAAAGACAAAAAGAAACGCCGTATCGTTTAACACGATACGGCGTTTTATGGACTCGAAGGGAGTCGAACCCTCGACCTTTCGGATGCGAACCGAACGCTCTCCCAACTGAGCTACGAGCCCACAAAAAAGCACCCAATTTCTAATGGGGGCAAATGAGCTATAACACCAGATGGGAAATGCAACGCTTGCACTCCCAGCTGAGCTATAGGCCCACAAAAAAGCACCCAATTTTGAATGGGGGCAAATGAGCTATAACACCAGATCGGGAATGCAACGCTTGCACTCCCAACTGAGCTATAGGCCCATGATGATGACGCTGATAGTGTACCGCGTTTTGGGGCGTTTGTCAAGCAATTTCGGAGAGCACAAGCGAGGACTTACAAGCGGCCAAGCTGCCAGAAGGCTACGGCGCTGGCGGCGGCTACGTTGAGGGAATCTACCCCGTGGGACATAGGAATCTTTACGGTGTAATCGCAGGCGGCGATGGTACTATTGGCCAGCCCATCGCCCTCGGTGCCCAGCACGATGGCAAGCTTTGGCTCGGCGGCAAGGGCGGCATCGTCGATGCTGACCGAGCGGTCGCTCAGTGCCATGGCAGCGGTTTTGAAGCCCAGCGCGTGGAGCTGGGCACTGCCGTTTTCCGGCCAGTCGGCAGGACAGGTGCCGATCTGCGCCCACGGCACCTGAAACACGGTGCCCATGCTTACCCGCACCGCACGGCGGCACAGCGGGTCGCAGCAGGAGGGGGTGACGAGCACTGCGTCCATGTTCAGCGCGGCAGCGCTGCGGAAGATGGCACCCACGTTGGTGGAATCCACGATGCCTTCCAGCACAGCCACCCGGCGGGCATGGGCGCAAACCTGCTCCACCGTGCGGGGCGCAGGACGGCGGAAGGCGCACAGCACGCCCCGGGTCAGCGCAAAGCCGGTGAGCTGTGCCAGCAGCTCCCGGTCAGCGGTATATACCGGCACATCGCCGCAGCGGGTCAAAATCTCCTGTGCCGGGCCGGTGATCTGCTTGCGCTCCATCAGTAGGGAAAGAGGCTGGTGACCGGCGTCCAGCGCCCGGGCGATCACCTTGGGGCTTTCGGCGATAAAGATGCCCTTTTCCGGCTCCAGTCGGTTGCGCAGCTGCGCCTGCGTGAGACGGGCGTAGATGTCCAGCTCCGGGGCGGTAAGGTCGGTGATCTCATGAATGACAGGCATGGAAAGACTCCTTTGAAATGAAGTTTTTTCTATTGTAGCACAAGCCGGGCCGGAATGCAAAATCCCTGCTGCACACAGAGCACAGCAGGGATTTGAATGCGGAATAGTTTACTCAGAGCGCAGCGCTTTGACAGGGTTGCTCTTTGCGGCGCTGCGGGCGGGGATCACGCCGCCCAGCATGGTAAGCAGGGTGGCCAGAACGATCAGGATCAGCGCAGCCTGCGGCGGCAGCGAGGCTACCACGTTCACATCGCCCGCGATGTGGTGGATGAGCATATTGCCGGGGATGAGCAGCAGCAGGCAGAGCACCACGCCCATCACGCCGGAACACAGGCCGATGATAAAGGTCTCGGCGTTGAACACCTGCGAGACGTTGTGCTTGGAGGCACCGATGGCGCGCAGAATGCCGATCTCCTTGCGGCGCTCCAGCACGCTGATATAGGTGATGACGCCGATCATGATGGAGGACACCACCAGCGAGATCGCCACAAAGGCCACCAGCACATTGCTGACCATGCCCACGATTTCGGTGACCGAGTTCATCAGAGTGCCCACCATATCGGTATAGTGGATCACCTTACCCTCTTCGCCCTGCTGCCGCATGGAGGCGTTGTAGGCGTCCAGCTCGTTCACCACCTGCGCCTTGGTATCAAAGCTGTTGGGGTAGATATAGATGGCATCGGGCTTTGCGTAGTCCACATAGCCGAGGTCGTCCAAAATCTTTTCGTAGCTGGAAGCGGAGGAAAGCAGGGTGCTTTTGATCATTTCGGTCAGGTCGGAGCCGGTCATGTTGATCTGAATGGCCTGCTGGAACACAGCGGGGTCGATCTTGAGTGCACTTTCCACCTGCGTGCTCAGCTGCGCAATATTGCTCTGGATGGCCTGCGCGATCTTCTGCTCCAGCTGCCCGGCCAGCTTCTGAATGGCGGGACCCATCTGCTCCTGCAAAGCGGCGGTGAGCTGGGTCTGCAGCGCCTCGCCCAGCTGGACGGAGTAGGTCTCCATCACGGTCTGCAGATTTTGCTGGAGGGTACCGGCAAACTGCTCCTCCAGCCCGGAGGTGTCCAGCAGATCACCCATGGATTCGGCAAGCAGCGTCTGGAAGGCCTCGGTCTGCATATAGGAGGAAAAACCGATCTTATCCAGATTCAGCAGGCCGTTGCTGATGAGATAGCGCTTGTAGCCGTTCATGATTTTTTTCATCAGCGTCTGTAAGCCGTCCTGAGAGATATTCAGCTCTATGCCGTCGAACAGCTCGCCCATGTCCATCTCCATGTCCGGCAGCGGCAGCCCGCTGAGGTCCAGCTTGAAGCTGGAAGGGTCGATGAGGGTGGCAAGATCGAAGGAATCGTCGGTCAGGTCGAATGCGCCGTCCAGATCAAAGTGCAGGGCGCTGGTGTCGAACTGGAAAGCGTCCTTGAGGGCGTCCGTGTCCACCGAGAACAGAGAGGCGATATCCAGCATGCTGTTGCCGGCAGCATCGAAGGGCTCGCCGGTCAGCACATTGATGTCCGGGTCTGCCAGCTGCTGGCGCACGATCTCGCTGTTGGCCGCCTGATCAATGACGTAATAAGTCAGGTCGTGCAGGTAGTCCAGACCGCTGTGCAGGATAGTGGAGGTGGCGTCTGCCTTGGGCTGCACGATGCCGACAATGGTCAGCTCCTCGCTGTCGGCCACCAGCTGCTGCATGTAAGCTTCATCATTCAGCTTGCTCAGCCAGATATTGTGCTCAGTGTCGTAGACATAGCAGTCGGCCTTGTTGACAAGCTTGAAGGTCATGCCCAGAAAATCGTCATAGGTATAGGTGCCGTAGTCCGTGGGCAGGTCGATCTTCTGGTTCTGCGCATACTGCTGTAAGATCTTGTCCAGCTCGGCCTGATCCCGCAGACCCATGGCGTACAGCGCATAGTCCGAAACGCTGCCGTCCGCGTTCAGGGTCAGCACCAGCTCGTTGTACTTTTCCGGCCAGCGGCCGGCCTTGACATCGTACTGATCCTCGTACAGGGCGGGGGTCTCGGCCATTTCGCAGAACACATAGGGGCTGGCCATGGAGGTCATAAGGCTGGTCACCGAGGTGTTCTCACTGGCGATATCGGAAAATGTGGTGTCCGGGTTCAGCTTCTGCACGGTGCCGTCCGGGTTCTGGCGGTAGATCAGCGGATCAGGGGTGTAGGTGTATTCCACCGTGGCGTTGTCCCGGATGGTACAGGCGTCACTGTCCAGATATGCCTTCAGCGAGCGCAGATCGTTGCTGGCAGTGCCGATGTTCAGTTGAGACAGCAGCTGTCTCACCGTGACCATGCCCTCCGGCGCGGAGGAGGAGCCGGACGAGACGCTGGTGTAGGTGTCCGGGTCCATCATGCTGGCCAGATCTACGCCGGTGCTGCTGATCTGCAGCGGGTAGGCGGCCAGCGTGGATTTTTCCATGTTGCTGATATAGCGGCTCACACCGTTGGAAAGGGAAAGGATCAGCGCAATGCCGATGATACCGATGGAACCGGCAAAGGCGGTGAGCAGGGTGCGTGCCTTTTTGGTGAGCAGATTGTTGAAACTGAGGGAAAGGGAGGTGAGCAGGGACATGGAGGAGTGCCCCATGTTCCGGTGCACGGGGGCAACGGCAGCAGCCTCGTCCTCGGGTTCGTAGGGCATGGTATCGGAGCGGATCACGCCGTCCTTCAGCTTTACGATGCGGGTGGCATAGCGCTCGGCCAGCTCCGGGTTGTGGGTGACCATGACCACCAGACGGTCCCGCGCCACTTCTTTTAACAGCTCCATGACCTGAATGCTGGTCTCGCTGTCCAGTGCGCCGGTGGGCTCATCGGCCAGCAGGATGTCGGGGTTGTTCACCAGCGCACGGGCAATGGCCACGCGCTGCATCTGCCCGCCGGACATCTCGCCGGGGTGCTTGTGCAGCTGGTTGCCCAGCCCTACCTGCTCCAGCGCAGCGGCGGCACGGCGGCGGCGCTCGGCCTTGGAAACGCCTGAGATGGTCAGTGCCAGCTCTACGTTGCCCAGCACGGTCTGGTGGGGGATCAGGTTATAGCTCTGGAACACAAAGCCGATGGTGTGGTTCCGGTAGGAGTCCCAGTCGCGGTCGGTGTATTTTTTTGTGGAGATGCCGTTGATGACCAAATCGCCGCTGTCGTAGCGATCCAGACCGCCGATGATGTTCAGCAGGGTGGTCTTGCCGGAGCCGCTGGGGCCAAGAATGGCCACAAATTCGTTGTCCCGCAGGTTTAGACTGACGTTGTTCAGTGCGTGCTGCACCAGCTCGCCGGTCTTGTATTCTTTGTTGATCTGTTTAAGTTTGAGCATAGATGTGCCTTTCCGGTACTGCGCCGCCGGGCGCTGTTGCCTGGGGTTTAAAAGTAGGAAACATTTGCAGACAATATCTAGTTTAGTTTAGCAAATAAAAATGAAGAAACCGTGAAATTACCTGCGGAACGGATGAAGCTGCGGAGCTTTTGCGTCTGAGCAGCGGTTTTGCCGGAAGGACGGGGCAAAAAAGAAAAGCGGAAAAAGATACCGGTTGAATTTACAAGCTGAACGTGATATTCTAAAGCTGACAGACAGGCTGCGCCGGAAAAAACGGCGTTATATTACCTGAAAGGCTGTCGGAACAACACTTCTTTAGGATTGTAACAGTTTCTCCTGCTTTATACAATTATACAATAATAAAAGGATAAACAAGGCAGAAAAAATTTGGCCCTTGTAGTAAGGAGGAACTGAAATGGAACGTACATTTTCACCTATGATCCGGCAGTATTCTGCCATTGATGGTTTGCAGCAGGCGTATACGCTGGTGTATGCCATGGAGGTAGAGGGCACACAAGGCTGTCGGCTGACCCTGTGCCAGATCGGCAGCCGACAGCAGATCGTCAGTCAGCATGTTGCGGCAGCGCCGGAGTTCTGTTACCGGCTCCTGCGCTACTTGTGTGAAAATGGAGTTCAGCCGGAGCTCTGGCGGGATGCGGTCACAGACCTGACAGCTGCCGGGCTGGTAGGCGAGAAAGGCGGCGCATGGCGTGAACAGTGAGCGAACAGCCCAACTGCAAGTCGCCCTTGCAAGCTATGATCTGAAAGAACTGCGTGTCCAGAAGCGTTATTTGCAGGAGCAGGGAACCGCCATTGACTGCACCTGCTTTTGCAGCGGCGAAAAGCTGCTGGCACAGCTGCGGCAGGGTGTCCGTTATGATGCCGTGGTGCTTTGCAGCGAGCTGACGGATCTGCCTGCGGAGCAATTTGTCCGGCAGTTTTATCAGCTGAAGGAGCGGCCGATGCTTCTGGTACAGAGCCATGGCCGCAGCAGCGGCACGGCGTTGCAAAAGCTCCGCGAGGGGTGCTACTGCGTAGAGGGCACTGAGCTGAAAAGGCTGCTGTGGCAGCTTTACCGGATGCCCGGGCGGCAGAACCGGCAGCTGGAGCAGCGGTGCAGCCAGCTGTATGCGGCGTGGGGCATCCCGCAGGGGGATGTCAACGCCGGATATCTATCCTGCGCGGTTGGCATCGCATGCAGCACCAGCCAGAAGCTGGCGATCCGCAAGGAAATCTTGCAGGCGGTGAGCGAGCAGTTTGATACATCGGTCGCTGCTGTGGAAAGCGGCATCCGCCGGATGGTGGATCAGCTGGAGGAAAAGCCGCCTCTTGCGTGGCTGGCGTTTAAGGCCGATACAAGGCTGGGCAGCGGCAAACCTACCACTGGCAAGCTGATCTACGCGGTCAGGGACGTTGTGTTGCGGCAAAAAGTGCCATCCACCCGCCTGTAAGGCTTGCACACGGCTTTGGAACACGGCGGCGTTCCTTTAGAAAAATGGCATCGCCCGGGGAGGCAGAGCAATGGAGCAGCAAAAGACAGAAACGCGGTCTATCACCGCAGAGCAGCGCAAGCGGGTCGAGGAGGTCTGCTTCCGTTCGCTGGCGCTGATCGGACGCAACTGTGAATATCTGGAGCAGCATTTTGACCGCACCGGTGCAGACGAGTCTACCCGGCAGGCGGTGGCAGATATCGACACCGCTGCCATACAGCTGGACCGCACCCTCACCGAGGCGATCACCCTGCTGGAGTTTCTGCGCGAGGACACAAAGCCGCAGCTGTACCCCATTGACCTGTGTGAGCTTTTGCAGCAGGTGGCGGCGCAGTCTGATATGATCCGGGCGCAGCTTGGGGTGGATATCCGGCTGGACTACGGCGGGTGTACTGCCTGCTGCGTAATGGCAGACCGCAGAGATGCGGAGCTGCTGTGCCTGCATCTGCTCTCCAATGCATTGCACGCCAGCCGGGAGGGCGGCAGCGTCTGCATTGCGCTGCGCCGCACCGAGAGCGGCTGGCAGCTGACCGTCACCGACGATGGCTGCGGTCTGCCCGGTGAGGATGTACAGGCAGCACTGGAAAACCGCCGCAGCTTTCTGGGCGGGGCGCAGCTGGGACTGCTGCTCTGCCGGGAGTGCTGCCGCCGGATGGACTGGAGCTTACAGCTGGAGCCTGCGCCCGAAAAAGGCACACAGGCTGTGGTGCGCATTCCGCTGTACACGGGCGAAAGCCGCCCTGACGGTACGGTGGAGCTGCGCACCAGTTCGGAGACCGAGCAGGAGCAGCGCAAGTATCATCTGCGTGCCATGCTGGTGCGGGAGATGCGCACCATGCCGGAGCGCGGCGACCCGGAAGACGAATTTTGATAAGGTGGCAAGGCCGCTGCACAGCGTTTTGTGCGGCGGCCTTGTTATTTTGCGCCCGGTGCTTTCCTGCAAGCGCAAAGCATGGTATACTGAATGCTGAAAACAAAAGCTTGGAGGAGCAACAATGACAAACAAGAAGCTGAACTACCCTGCAATTGCCAAGGAGATGGCCATCCTGACCGTGGCGGTCGCCATTATTGCAGCGGCGGTCTATTTTTTTCTGGTTCCCAGCCATACATCCGTCAGCAGTATTTCCGGCCTTGGCATCGTGCTTTCTAATTTTGTACCGCTGCCGCTTTCGGCTATTACTATGGTGCTGAATATCGTGCTGCTCATCATCGGGTTTTTCACCTGCGGCAGGGAGTTTGGCGCAAAAACCGTGTATACCAGCGTGATGCTGCCGGTGTTTCTGGGGCTTTTTGAGCGTTTGTTCCCGGATTTTGGCTCCATGACCGATAGTCAGGAACTGGATGTGCTGTGCTATATTCTGGTGGTCAGCGTGGGTCTGAGCATCCTGTTCAACCGCAACGCATCCTCCGGCGGGCTGGATATCGTGGCAAAGATCATGAACAAGTACCTGCACATGGAGCTGGGCAAGGCCATGTCCCTTTCGGGCATGTGTGTGGCACTCTCTGCCGCTCTTGTCTACGATAAAAAGACCGTTGTTCTGAGCATTCTTGGCACCTACTTCAACGGCATTGTGCTGGATCATTTCATCTTCGATAACAGCATCAAGCGCCGGGTGTGCATCATTACCGAGAAGGAGGAGGCGCTGCGGCAGTTCATCATCAACGACCTGCACAGCGGTGCCACCATGTACGAGGCCATCGGTGCATATAACTTTGAAAAGCACAACGAGATCATTACCATCGTGGACAAAAACGAGTATCAGAAGTTGATGAACTTTATCAACCGCGAGGACCCAAAGGCCTTTGTTACGATTTATAATGTGTCCAGTATGCACTACCAGCCCAAGCGCTGAGCGCGGTACAGGGGAAGGACACAAAAGCTGTGCCCGGGGCTTTTCCGCAGCGGAAAACCGTGGTAAAATAAGAAAAAACGGAAAGGGAATAACAGCCATGGACATCAGACTGGTTTGCAGCGATATTGACGGTACGCTGTTGCAATACGGCAAAAAGGAACTGGAGGGCGAAATATTCGAACAGATCCGGGCGCTGCATCAGCGGGGCATCTGGTTCTGCCCGGCCTCCGGGCGGCAGTATACCAGCCTGCGCAAGCTTTTTGCACCGGTGGCGGACTGCTGTGTGTTTATCTGTGAAAACGGCGGCACCATCTTTCAGGAAGAACAGTGCATCGCCAAAAATCCCATGCCGCGGGCGCTGGCAGAGGAGATTGCCAACGATATGTGGACCCGCAGCGAGGGGCAGGGCGAGGTGATGCTCTCCGGCCAGAACACCGCCTACCTGATGGAGCGCGGTCTTGGCATGCTGCAGCGGGTGCAGTTCGTGGGCAACCACTACCAGATCATTCACAGCCCCGCCGAGGTGCCGGAGGACATCACCAAGGTGTCGGTGTACCTGCACGAGGGTGTGGAGAACTATGTGGAGCGCTTTGTGCCCCGCTGGAAACAGGCCAACTGCGCCGTGGCGGGGCCGTTCTGGATCGATACCACCTTTGCCAACAAGGGCATCGGGGTGCAGTGCGTGTGCCGCATCCTTGGCATCGACCTCGCACAGGTCATGGCTTTTGGCGATAACTACAACGACGAGACCATGCTGGACGTGGTGGGTGTGCCCTACATTATGGACAACGCCGCCGCCCCGCTGCGGGCAAAATACCAAAACCACACCCCCCGCCCGGAGGATGTGCTGGCGCAGCTGTTGGCACAGCAGCCGTAAAGGGGGCGAGCCCATGGACCGCAAGGGCTTGGAACAGCTCATTTTTGATACTTACAGCGTAGAGCCGGATTATCCGTGGATGGACACCCCGGAGTCGGCGGTGTTCCGCCATGAGGCAAACCGCAAATGGTTTGCGCTGGTCACCACTGTGCCCAAAAGCAAGCTGGGCCTGCCCGGGCAGCAGCCGGTGGATATCGTAAACCTGAAATGTGACCCCATCCTTATCGGTTCTCTGCGGGCAGAACCGGGCTTTTACCCTGCCTATCACATGAACAAGGAAAACTGGATCACCGCCGCGCTGGACGGCAGCGCCCCGGAGGATAAACTCCGGCTGGTGCTGGATATGAGCTACACCGCCACCGCACCCAAGTTGCGAAAAAAGAAAGCTTGACTGCAGCAAAATAAGGGCGGGCGCTGCAATTGCTGCCCGCTCTCATTCGTATTCAGAGTAAAGGGACTGCATTTTGCAAAAGGAGGAAGCTATGGCTATTTTTGAAAAGACCATCCGCAACCAGAACTTCGATACCCTGCTCCGCAAGCTGGAACACGCCATCCCGGACAGCAGCTGGTCGGCAGAGCTGGAAGCCGGCAGCGATTTCAAGGAGGGCAGCGCCCGGTGCAGCGTGCGGGTGTTTGAGCGGTACAGTATGGTGGGTGGCAACCGCCTTAGCCTGACGCTGACCCTGTTCCAGAACGGGGACGAGCCTATCCGACTGTCGGCCATTGCGGCGGGCGGCAGTCAGGCGGTGTTCTTTAAAATGAACACCCTCGGCGAAGATGCCTTTCTGGAGGACGTAAAGCAGCTGTTGGAAGAAATTTTGGAGGGCTAAAATGTTTTATAGTGGGTTTGACGCGCTTTTCAGCATCCTGTTCCCGCTGGTGTTTCTGGTGGTGCTGGGCATGATCTTATTTACCGTGGTGGGCAACCTGCGCACATGGAGCAAGAATAATGCGTCCCCGCGCCTTACCGTCCCGGCCACTGTGGTGGCCAAGCGGACGAACGTTTCCCGCCATCATACGGACAATACGATGTCGCATACGTTCACTATCTATTATGCCACCTTTCAGGTAGAAAGCGGTGACCGCATGGAACTGGAAGTAGATGGTTCGGATTACGGAATGCTTGTCGAGGGCGATACCGGAAAGCTGAGCTTTCAGGGCACGCGCTATCTGGGGTTTGAACGGAAAGACGGGTGACCGGTATGCAGCAAAAGCATTCAAGCGTGCCGGAGATCGTGGGCAGAAGCCTGTTTTATACGCTGACGAACTATTTGCTTATCAGCATGGAGCTGTCCTTCCGTGCGCAGTGGTTCTCGGTCTTGTTCTCGGCGGCGCTTGTATGGTGCAATATGGAGTATTGGAACGCCATTTACAGGCTGACCGGTAAAAAGCTTGCCGCATGGGTCTTGTGGGGCGTCTGCATTGCTGTAAGCACAGGCGTTGCGTATTTTGCGGGGTGTATCCAAGGGATGCTTGTTCCGCTTGCAATATAATAAACGCGTTGATAAGCGGTATTTTTGAAGAAATCGCAGAAGTTGTGACAAAAGTATTATTCTTTTATGAATTTTAGCACTCTACGCTTGACATTGCTAATTTTCGGTGTTATAACAAGGGCGTGCTCAGGAGGAAGGGCAAAAGGAGAGCCGCAAGGCTCCCCGGAAAGCCTTTCCGAATGGACGCTTCAAAGTTTTTGCCCCGACCCGAACGCCGGGATTGGAGGTATGTTTTATGTTTATGCCGACTGTTTTTCATGAGAACCTGTTCGATGATCTCTTTGATCCGTTCTGGAACGAGGGTGCACTGGAGCGTGCGATGAACCGCGAAGCCCGCGACACCTTTGGTAAGCGCGGTGCAAACATGATGAAGACCGATGTCAAGCAGACGGACAACGGCTACGAAGTGGACGTTGACCTGCCGGGCTGCAAGAAGGAAGACGTTCAGATGGATCTGAGCGACGGCTATCTGACCATTCAGGCAGTGCGCAGCCACAGCAATGACGAAAAGGACAACAAGGGCCGCTACGTGCGGCGCGAGACCTTCTCCGGCAGTTGCGCACGCAGTTTCTACGTGGGCGATGTGAAGAAGGAGGACATCCATGCAAAGTTTGAGGATGGTGTCCTGCACATCCAGCTGCCCGCTCCTCAGCAGACAAAGGCTCTGCCTGAGAACCCGAATCTGATCGAAATCGAGTAAATGCCGACCGTGTGCGCCAAGGCATAACGTATATAGGATGCCCCCGGAGAGCTGCAATAAGCCCTCCGGGGGCATTTTTTGTGTTCAGGCTTTCGACGACGGAGAGGGGAGAAAGTACCTGTTTTTGCCAGAAAACTTTATTTTTCCACCGTTTCGTGGTATCCTTATAAGGCGCACGCAATACAGGCCTGCGGCTGCACTGGCAGCGGCTGCGGACTGCGTGCGGCAAAAAAAGAACGTATAGAAGAGAAAAGGGGGATAAAAGTCATGGGCGAATTTGCCTTTCAGACTTTACGGGAAAGTATCACCTCTGCCATCAGGAGCAAGATCCTTACCGGGGAATTACAGCCGGGCGTAAAGCTGGCCGAGCAGAAACTGGCCGAGGAGTTTGGCTCCAGCCGGGCACCCATCCGGGAGGCGCTGCGGCAGCTGGAACAGGAGGGCATGGTTGAATATTCGCGCAATGTGGGCTGCTCGGTGCGCCGGGTAAAGCCGGAGGACGCCTACGAGATCTATCTGCTGCGGGCAAATCTGGAAATGACGGCGCTGCGCTATTTTGACTGCAAATTCCCGGAGGAGGATCTGCGCACCCTGCGCGGCATTCTGGAGGAGATGCGCAATGTCCGGCCGGGGGATCTTTCGCAGATCGTGGAGAACGACAACCGCTTCCATGCGGTCATCGTGCAGCGGGCGGGGCTGCCCAGACTGCTGAAATTCTGGGACGACCTGAACTACGGCAACCTGCTTGTTGGGGCGAACAGCGGCTCCAACCACGAGACGCTGGCGCAGCGGCAGAACGGCATTCACACCAAGCTGTACGAGGCGCTGGCAAGCGGCGACACCGAGGTTGCCTGCCGCGCCGTCTACGCCCACTACATGGAGCCCATGGAGCGGATGCGCAGCGCAAACAGCGCCGCACAGGCAGCGGACGAAGCAGCAAAATAAGGGGAATTTGGCTGACCGTCTAAATTTTGACCAATCATTTTATGGAAATTGCAGATTGTCTACAATCTGCAATTATGCTATACTATCAAAGTGATCGGTCGAGTACTGCTGTATTTTTGGTAAAAATTGCGAAATGTATGCGGAACATCGGCCTTCTTACAGGAACTTCCGCCCTGTGTGGAAAAGAAAGAGAGGAATTGTCCGCATGTCTAACAAAGAAAAAGCCACAAAGATCTCGTGGCTTACCCTTGCCTTCATGGCCTTTTCTACGGTCTGGGGCTTCGGCAACATTACCAACGGCTTTGTGTACTTTAACGGTCCGCAGGTCATCTTCAGCTGGATCTTTATGTTTGTCCTGTACTTCATCCCCTATGCGCTGATGGTGGGTGAGCTGGGCTCTGCCTTTAAAAACGAGGGCGGCGGCGTCAGCTCCTGGCTGCACCAGACCACCAACGCCAAGCTGGCCTACTACGCCGGTTGGACCTACTGGGCCTGCCACATCACCTACATTGCCAGCAAGGGCAGCGGCTTTTTGAAGGCGCTGAGCTGGGCCATTTTCCGCAACGCGGAGACCTACGATTCCTTCCCCACCCGCTACATCCAGCTGGCTACCTTCTGCATCCTGCTGCTGGGCTGCTACATTGCAAGTCTGGGTCTGAATCCCCTGAAAAAGTTGCTGACTGCCGCCGGCACCTGCACCTTCGTCATGTCCCTGCTGTACATCGTGATGATGTTTGCTGCCCCGGCCATCAACCCCACGGCAGAGTACGTCCACGCCAACCTGAGCTTCAGCAACCTCATTCCCAACTTCAACGTCACCTACTTCACGTCTCTGTCCATTCTGGTGTTCGCTGTGGGTGGCTGCGAGAAGATCTCTCCCTACGTCAATAAGGTCGAGAACCCCAGCAAGGGCTTCCCCCGCGGCATGATCGCGCTGGCCGTCATGGTGGTCACCTGCGCTATTCTGGGCACGCTGGCCATGAGCCGTATGTTCGACCCCGCCGTCATCAACGCCAGCGCAGAGAGCTTCAACGCCTATGTCGCCAACAGTTCCTACTGGGCTTTCCAGAAGCTGGGTCAGTACTACCATGTGGGCGATTTGTTCATGATCATCTACGCCCTGTGCAACGTCATCAGCCAGCTCGCCGTGCTGATCTTGAGCATCGACGCACCGCTGCGTATGCTGCTGGATAACGAGCACACCAAGCAGTTCATCCCGCAGGCTCTGCACAAGGTCAACGCCCACGGTGTGCACAGCAACGGCATCAAGATGGTGGCGGTGCTGTCCGGCTCCATCATTCTGGCACAGTCCTTCGTGCCCGGTGCGGCTGCCGTTCTGCGCCAGCTGACCAAGCTGAACTCTGTGTGTATGCCCATGCGTTATCTGTGGGTGTTTGCTGCCTACATCGCTCTGCGCAACGCCTACGATACCATCCCTGCCGAGTACCGCTTTGTCAAAAATCAGGCCGTGGCCAAGTTCTTCGGCGGCTGGTGCTTTGCCGTTACCGCCGTGTGCTGCGTGCTGGGTATGTATGATAAGGACCCCTTCACCTTTGCACTGAACGTTATCACCCCCGTGGTGCTGACCGTGCTGGGATTCATTCTGCCCGCCCTAGCAAAGCGCGAACAGACTGCTGCTAAAAAGTAACCTGAATATGCTTAAAAAGGGCCGGTCAGCACTGACCGGCTCTTTTCAGATACACCCAAGGAGGTTTATTTTTATGATCGCATCCGAAGTCCGTGAAATGCTGTCCTTCATCGACGGCAACCCCACCGCATACCACACCACCGCCGCTGTGCGGGATATCCTGCTGAAGGCAGGCTTTGCCGAGCTGCTGGAAAGCCGCAAGTGGGCGCTGGAACCCGGCAAGGACTACTTTGTCTGCCGCAACGGTTCCAGCATCATCGCCTTCCGCATGGGCGACCAGCTGGAAAATTACAGCTTCAACGTTGCCGCCGCCCATACGGATTCTCCCTGCTTCCGCATCAAGGAGAACGCCGAGATCCACATGGGGCAGAACTACACCAAGCTGAACACCGAGGGCTACGGCGGCATGATCTGCGCCACATGGATGGATCGTCCGCTGTCTGTGGCGGGCCGTGTGCTGGTGCAGGAGAACGGCGCTATCGTATCCCGTCTGGTGGCACTGGACCGCGACCTGCTGATGATCCCCAGCGTTGCCATCCACATGAACCGCGAGGTCAACGATAAGGCTTCCTTCAACAAGCAGGTGGATATGCTGCCTGTGCTGGGCGGCGCCTGCGAGGAGGGTGCGCTGAAAAAGCTGATCGCAGAGGAGCTGAAGGTGTCCGAGGAGCAGATCCTTGGCAGCGACCTGTTCCTCTATGTGCGGGAAAAGGCCACCGTCTGGGGCTGCAACGAGGAGTTCATCTCCTGCGGCCGTCTGGACGACCAGCAGTGCGTTTACGGCATCCTGAAAGGTCTGCTGACCGCAAAGAACGCCCGCTCCATCGGCGTGGCGGCCTTCTTTGATAACGAGGAAGTCGGCTCCGGCACCAAGCAGGGCGCAGCTTCCACCTTCCTGTACGATGTGCTGCACCGCATTGCCCAGAGCCTTGGCGGCAACGATGAGGACTTCCACCGCGCGGTGGCTTCCAGCTTTATGGTCAGCGCCGACAACGCCCACGCCGTGCACCCCAACCACCCGGAGCACACCGATGTGAACAACTGCACCTACATGAACAAGGGTGTGGTCATCAAGACCCACGCAGGTCAGAAGTACACCAGCGATGGCATGAGCGTTGCCGCCGCCCGGGAACTGGCTGCCCGCGCCGGTGTGCCGCTGCAATACTTTGCAAACCGCTCCGATAAGGTGGGCGGCAGCACGCTGGGCAATCTGGCCATGGCACAGGTGTCCATGAACTGCGTGGACATCGGCCTGCCCCAGCTGGCGATGCACTCCTGCTACGAGACCGCCGGCGCAGAGGATACCCTCTCGCTCATCAAACTGATGCAGGAGCTGTACAGCAGCCACTTTGAAGAGACTGCTTTCGGCACCCTTTCTATCAGCAAGTAAACGGATAAAAGCATAAAAAGGACTGCTGTGCGTTGCTGTGCACGGCAGTCCTTTTTGCATAAAAGCTGATTTTCCGTGGCTGGTTAAGCTCGGATATGGAAATCCGACAGTAGTTGTGGTAAAATAAGGCATCCGGGAGCGCCGGGCGCTCCGCTGCAACATGAAAAATGGAGGTTTTCTATGAAAAAGACCTATCGCTCGCTCTTTTGTCTGCTTGCGGTGCTGCTGCTCAGCGTCAGCGTGCTGCCCTCTGCTTCGGCGCTGTTTTCCAAGAAGCTCTACTATTATGGTGTAGTAGAGGGCGTCAGCCGCACCGTGGAAGGCAAGGTGGAGTCCATTCTGGTGACTGCGGAAGAGCAGGAGACCTATCAGATGATCGTTACCGACAGCACCGTCTGGCAGGACCATGACGAAAAGACCACCTCCGACCCCGCTACCCTTGCGGTAGGCGAGCAAATCTGTGTGGTGCACGACCCGGCTGTGATGATGTCGCTGCCGCCGCAGTCGGTGGCGTATACCGTCATCCGCAACTTCCCCGCAGGCACGGATCTGGAACAGGAAGCCCGGGATGCCGCCTGCCCGGTGAAAAAGTTCTTCGCCGACACCCGCAAGGCCATTTCGGACTGGTTCTACCAGACCATGCCTATCTGAGGGGAAAGCTCCTTCTATAACGCAAAAAACTGCTGCCCCGTACCGGATGCCAAAGCGTCCGGGCAAAGGGGCAGCAGTTTTTTTATGCAAGGTTATGCGGCGCTTTGCGACAAAAGCGCTGTATACCGCTATTTATTTTCGGGGGGGGGTAACGCGGAAGCGCTTTACCACCTGTTCCAGTGCGCTGATGTCCACAGGCTTGGACAGGTGTTCGTCCATGCCGGCTTCCTTACTCTTTTGCATATCCTCAAGGAAGGCGTTGGCGGTCATGGCAAGGATGGGGATGGTGCGTCCAAGCGGGTTTTCGCCGCTGCGGATGCGGCGGGTGGCTTCCAAGCCGTCCATCACCGGCATCTGCACGTCCATCAAAATCATATCATAGTCGCCGGGCTTCACGCTGGCAAAGGCATCCACGATCTCCTGACCGTTGGGGCAGATGGTGCAGCTTGCGCCTTTTGTTTCCAGCAGCATTTGCAGAATCTCGGCGTTGATGGCGTTATCCTCGGCACAGAGGAACTTCATGCCGGACAGGGGAGAAGTGGTCTCTTCTTCCTCCGGGAGCGCCTGCGCCTTTTGCACCGTGTCCGCTTTGGTGTCAATGGGAAATTCCAGCACCACCTCAAAGCGGGTGCCCTTGCCGGTAGCACTCTCTACGCTGATGGAGCCGCCCATCAGGTCTATGACGCTTTTGGTAATCGCCATACCCAGACCCGTGCCCTGCACCTTGTTGGTACCGGAGCGCTCCTCCCGGGTAAAGGGGTCGAAAAGGGTCTTTTGGTAGTCCGCGCTCATACCGATGCCGTCATCCTGCACCACAAAGCGGTACCGGGCGTAGTGCTCGTTCCGGGGCAGCTCTTCCACCTCCAAACGGATGTGTCCGCCGGTGGGCGTGTACTTGACCGCATTGGAGAGGATGTTCATCAACACCTGATTCAAACGGTTGGGGTCGGCCAGCACGTTTTCGTGCTGCAAATTGGTGCTTACCGTAAAGCTCTGACTGCGCTGACCTGCCTGCTGCCGGATGATGCTGTCCAGCTGGCTGATCTGCTGGGGCAGGTTCATTTTTTCCACATGCAGGGTGGTCTTGCCGCTCTCGATGCGGCTCATATCCAGAATATTGTTGATGATGCCCAGCAGCAGCTGACCGGAGCTTTCCAGCTTGCCCAGATGCTCGGCAAGCTTTTCCGGCTCGTGCAGCTCGTTTTTCATCAGGGCGGTGATGCCGATGATGGCGTTCATGGGGGTGCGGATATCGTGGCTCATGTTGGAAAGAAAGTCCGTCTTGGCTTTGCTGGCACGCTCGGCAGACTGCAGCGCCTCGGCGGCAGCATCCTGCGCCCGCCGCATTTCGTCGTTGGCCTGCGTCAGCTGGATGTTATACTGCTCCAGACGGAGGTTCGTCTCTTTTTCGGCCCGCAGCTCCCGCTGCTGCTTTTCCCGCAAAAGGAACCAGCCAGCAATGACTGCCATGATCGAAAACACCGTTGCAAAGCCTACAATAACGGCCATGACGATATTGACCAGCTTCTGCGTATTCACGGCCACATATTCTGCTGGAACAAGGAACGCCAGCGTCCACTGGGCGTTTTCCATCTGCTTCAGGGCGTAGTAATACTCAGTTCCGTCCAGCACAGCGTTGGAATAACAGGAGCCTGTGCGGGCAAGCCGCTCCTTTGCTACTGCAAAGGAAGAACCGTGCAGATAGGACATCTGGGAGAGCACGGTGTATACGTTGTGCCCCTTCAACAGCTCGGTATCATTGGCGTTGAACAGCTTGAAACCGTTGTTGTCCAGTACATAGACGCTGTTGTTATTTTCGTAGGCGTCGCAGCGGAAATTATCGTTCAGCTGGGTCATACTCTGGGCGATGCCAAAGTAGCGCAGGGTGATCTCTTTCTCTCCGCTTTGCAGTGTGATGGGGGTGGAGAGCTGTTCCAGAAACACCATCCGGGAGTCGTCCACGGTCAGCGAATTGGAAACATAGCTGACCCGCTGCGGCGCGTTTTCCAGATAGTTCATTTCCCGCAGCAGACCCGTGCGGCCATACTCGGTATAATAACGCCCGGCAGCATCCACGGCAATCAGTTCGATCTGTTTTTCATGGTAATTGGAAAGCTCCGACAGCTTTTTCAGATAGCGGTAGAGATCGGTATCGGTCTCCAGCGGGGTGTAGTATAAATAATTACACTGCACATCCACCTCGTCCCAGTGGTTGTCGATCACATCCTCCAGACTGTGGAACATCTGGTGGGTGACCTCTTCCATCTGGCTCAGACGCTCGTGGTAGACAAGGTTTTGGATGTAGGTCTGGCTCATGACAAAAAGGGTCAGGATCAACACGATGCTGACAAAGCCGAAGCCCACAAACAGCTTTTTATAGATTTTGTTGTTCACATCCAGTATCTCCTGTCCGTTTTATTCAACTCCATGCGGTGTCTGCCCGGCTGATGGTGGTGTAAGCACCAAAGAAGGTTTTTGCGGCATCCATGCCCACCACGCCGCTGTCTGTCACCGTTGCTTCGGCAGCCAGCCGGTCGCTCACACCGCAGATGGCAACCTGATAGGTCTTGCCCGCCTCCGGCTGCACCGGGCTTACCAGCACATAGGGGTAGCCCTTGCCGTTGCCGTAGGCATCGTAGCCAGAAGCCAGCAGGTCGCTGATCTGCTGCCCGGTCAGGGTGACGGTCTGGATGGTGCGGTTCCAGCCGGTGGGCAGGATGACCGAAAGGTCGTAATCCGTAATGCCCTTGGCGTACAGCTTGGCGGCTACGCCGTGGTGGTTCTGCTCGGTGGGGTTGCCGGGGATCCATGTGCTCAGCGAGACCAGCGCAAGGTCGCTGCCGGTAGCCTGTGCAAAGCAGCGGCCCACCAGCATGGCGCAGTCCTGCTGCGAAAGCTCCTCCGTAACGGTAGTGATGACATCCGGGGTGTTGTTCACCACACTGTCCTGATCCTCGTCCAGCTGACGGATGACATCCTCCATGGTGGCGTTGCCCTTCATGAAGTCCAGCATTTTAAGGCCGGTGGTCACGAAGGTGTTTTCCCAGCCGGAATAGATAAAGGGCGCGGTGTTGCCTGCGTTCAGGGTATCGGCGATGTCGGCATAGTAGGTGCCGTCTGCCTTTGCACCCTTGAAGGGCAACAGGCTGCTTTTCAGCGCCGTTGCGGGCTGCAGAGCGCTGGTGCCTGCAACGGTGGAAAGCACACGCATCACCTTGAGCGCATCTTCCAGCTTCTGGGGGTTCTGTTTCAGCTTTTTATTCAGACCGTAGAAGCGGTTCACATTCAGCACAAAAACGTTCTGGGTGCCGTCCTCCGAGAGAAACGGCATCAGCCCAAATTTATCGGCGTTGCCGCCTGCCTCCACAATGCCGTTGGTGTTTCCAATCAAAAACAGGGTGTTTCCCTCGGCCATCCTCTGCAGGGTCACATTGTCGTCAAGAGCATCGCCGGAGCCGTTCAGCATCCCGATGTCCTTCCACTTTTTGACATACGCCATTGCCTGCATCATGCCGGGGGTGTTGCTGACGTTTGCCTTGCCGGAAAGATAATCCTTCTGCCACAGTCTGCCGTCCAGCGTGCCAAGGAAATCGGCATCTGCAATGTTGCACAGATACTGGAAACCGTAGCCCGGATACTGGATCTGCGGCAGGCAGAGATCGACCCCGGCTTCCTTGGCTTTTGCAGCCAGCACCTCCAGCTCAGCGAAAGAATTGGGCAGCTCCCAGCCGTGTTCCCGCAGCAGGGTCTTGTTGTAGGTGATGCCGTAGCAGTTGTAAACCGAGGGCAGCAGATAGATGGCACCGTTGTCGAACACGTCCTGCAGACGGGACTCCACATAGTTATCCGTAAAATCGTAGCCGGAAAGGTCCAGCAGTTTGTCGGAGACCAGATCGATCTGGGGATCGTAGTAGGTCAAGGTGCAGACGTCCGGCAGGTCGCCTGCCGCAAACATATTCTGCAAACAGGTGGTGGTGTTATCGCCGCTGTATGGCACGACCTCGATGTTCACTTCCGGGTAAACGCTGTGCACCTGCTCAATAAAGGCTTCTATCTCCTTATAAGGTGCCATAAAGGTGACGGCTTCGTGCGCATCTGCTGTTTTGCTTTCAGCCTTGCCGCCGCCGCAGGCGGTCAGCGCTGCCGTGGCAGCTGCAACGCTGCAAGCCTGCAAAAAGGAGCGGCGGGAGATCTTTTTTATCATATAAATATACTTTCCTCACATTTTCGGAAGGCAGTACTGCGCAAGTGCAGGAGCGCAGTGCTACCTTAGCGATTCTTACACACCCCACAGGAACCCCTACGCTCGCGGCCTGTCCGCACGGGGCATACGCCGATTTTCCCATAAAATAACAATCATATTGTATCATTGTAACAAAAGTGTTTCAAGCTGTTTTTTGAAGGATTTTGCATGGAAAAGGGCGAACAACCGCGTGCTTTGCAGCTGCACGGCATAAAAATACCCCTGACACCGGGGAAGGATATCAGGGGGTATGGTATTCCGGGCACGCTGTTTTATTGCAGGGGCTCTTTTGCGCGCAGACGCCGAAAGGTGTCCTCTTTTACAAGCTCGATGACCACCGCTGTCAGGGGGATAAAGAAGATAATGCCGATGATGCCAAAAAGCTTTCCGCCGATCATGGCGGCAATAAGGGTGTATAGCGGCGAAAGCCCCACGGATTTTCCCACCACACGGGGATAAATGAACTGGTTTTCAACAAACTGCACGGCAAGGTACACGATCAGGCAGCGCACCGCCAGCACAGGGTCTACCAACAGCACAAGGAACACACTGACCACGCAGGAGATCAGTGCACCCACATAGGGGATGATGGCGCAGATGGCGGTGAGCACGCCCACCAGACTGCCGTAGGGGATCTTGAAAACGGAAAATGCAAGAGCCATCAGAACGCCAAGGATCACTGCCTCGCTGCATTGTCCCGTTAAAAAGTTTGCAAAGGACTGCCGGAACAGCCGGCAGAACTTCAGCACCCCGGCGGCGTGGGCGGGCTTCAGGTAGGCGCACACCAGCGTGCGGGCTTGGTGGCCGAGGCTCTCCGTACTAAGGGACATATAGACGGAGATGATCAGCGCAAACGAGGCGGTGATCGCGATATTCACCGTGGCAGAGACAGCCCCTACCGCATTGACCAGCACCGTGTCGATGCTTGCGGTGACCTTGTGCAGCAGCTGCTCCCAGTTGATGCCCTCCAGCCAGTTCATCAGCCAGCCCATGTCAGCATCCTGTGCGTTGAGATAGGCAGTCCAGCGGGGAATATTGGCCTCGATCTGCACATACAGGCTGTGGAAGGACTGCACCAGCTCCGGGATCAGCAAAGTCAGCGCCAATACCAGCACCAGCACAACGCCCAGCAGGGTGATGAAAAAGCTGAGAAGGTGGATGGCTTTCGCCGAGGGCTGCTTTTTGGCCTTGCCGAACAGGCGGTTCAGCCGCTTTTCCAGACCGGTCATGGGCACGTTGATAAAAAGCGCCAGAATGCCGCCCGCCAGAATGGGCAGTACCAGATCTATCAGCTTTGCGGCAAAGGCCAGAACGTCAGAAAGCCGCAGCAGCGCTACAAAAAGCGTTACCCCTACCACGGTAACGAGCAGAGATTGTTTTGTTTTTGGTTCCATGAAAAAGTTCCTTTCCCGGAAGATTGTGGCAGCAGGCAGCAAAAAGACCGCCCGCCGGCTCTTTTTGGTATTGTAATCGGAAGAAAAGGGCTTGTCAAGACGAGGGGAAGGGAAAACGGGACTTTATAAAAGCGGTTTGCGGTAATGTTAGCGGGAGCTTTTCAGTAGGGGAAAAGCGTGGTATACTGGGCAGAGCAAATTTAAAAAAATTGAGAGAAACACAGCTTGAAAGGAAATAGATCATGTCGAAGGATGAATATCTGATCACAGATGCGCCGCTGAAAGCGCTGACGGTTTTTGCAATGCCAATGATCCTTGGCAGCTTTTTTCAGCAGGTCTATAATATGGCGGACTCCATCATAGTCGGCCAGTTTGTCGGCTCCTCGGCACTGGCGGCTGTCGGTGCCTGTGCTGCGCTGACCAATGTTTTTATTTGCGTGGCACTGGGTGCCGGTGTGGGTGCCGGTGTGCTGGTAAGCCGCTATTTTGGCGCTAAAAACTATGGCAAAATGAAAACCATCGTGTCAACGTCCCTGCTCAGCTTTCTGGTTTTGAGCGTTGTCCTTGGCGTTTTTGGCTTTAGCTTTTCCCGTGCTATGATGAGCGGCTTGCAGACCCCCGCCGACATTCTGGAGGATGCGGTGCTGTATCTGCGGGTCTATTTTGTGGGCTTCCCGTTTTTGTTCATGTACAACATTCTTTCCACCATGTTTACCTCCATTGGGGAGTCCAGGATCCCGCTGGGGTTGCTGATCTTTTCCTCCATCCTGAATATTTTTATGGATCTCTGGATGGTGGCGGGGCTTGGCTTGGGCGTGTTTGGCGCAGCCCTTGCCACGTTGATCGCACAGGGCATTTCTGCGGTGTTTTCGTTTTTGATCTTCCTGCACCGGATGCGGCAGTATAAAAGCCCCTTTAATGAGTTCGATCGGCAGGAGCTGTATTCCATGCTCCGCATTGCGGTGCCGTCGGTCTTGCAGCAGTCCACCGTGTCCATCGGCATGATGATCGTGCAGGCGGTGGTAAACCCCTTTGGCACACAGGCGCTTGCCGGATATGCAGCAACGATGCGGGTAGAAAATGTTTTCTCGCTGATCTTTGTCTCCATCGGCAATGCGGTCTCGCCCTATATCTCCCAGAATTTTGGTGCAAAGAAGATCGACCGTCTCAAAAAAGGCTACCACGCTGCGCTGGTACTGGACCTGTGCTTTGCGGTCATTGCCTTTGCGGTCATTGAAACCCTGCACACCCAGATCTCCTCGCTGTTCTTGGGCAAAGACGGAACGGCGCTGGCCTATCAGGTGTCCGGTGATTATATGCGGTGGCTGGGGTACTTCTTCATCTTCATGGGCATCAAGATGGCGACTGATGGCGTGCTGCGCGGGCTTGGCATCATGCGCCCGTTCCTCATTGCAAATATGGTAAACCTTGCCATTCGCCTGTCCGTTGCCCTGCTCTGTGCACCGCGCTTTGGCATTGCCTTTGTCTGGCTTGCCGTCCCGGCAGGGTGGCTTGCAAACTTTCTGGTCTCCTATGCAGCGCTCAGAAGATCGTGGCCGACGGAAAATGCAGCGGCACCTCAATGATTTTGTGCAGCGCGAACGGGTGGTGGCCTGCTGGGAAAAGTTCAAGGGGCTTTTCCGTCTGGTGGAGCATTCCTGAGGGACACTGCACTGCGACGTAAAAAAATAGCAAAGAGGCTGCTGCACAGTGATATAGCTGTGTAGCAGCCCCTTTTTCAGCGCCCGCCCCGGCTTGTTACAGCGGTTTACTTTTGGCAGCGGAAATGTTATGATACACCTTAGAAAAAAAGCAAGGAGGAGCTACGATGGGCATTGCAGGGAACGAATGGGGTTTTCAGGTGGGCACGCTGCCCAAAGGTGCGCGGGATAAGATCAGCGATGTGCCGGGGGTGACGGTAGGGCACTGCACCTTGGCAGACGGAGTGGTGCAGACGGGCGTAACGGCGCTGCTGCCCCACCAAGGGGATGTGTTCCACGAAAAAGTGCTGGCGGCCAGCTATGTCATCAACGGCTTTGGTAAGACCACCGGTCTTGTGCAGATCGACGAGCTGGGCACGCTGGAAACGCCCATCCTGTTTACCAACACCCTCAGCGTGGGCACGGCACAGACCGCGCTGGTAAAGTATATGCTGGAGAAAAACCCCGACATCTGCGAGACCACCGGCAGCGTGAACCCGGTGGTCTGCGAGTGCAACGACTGCGGCCTGAACGATATCCGGGGGCTTCATGTGACCGAGCAGCACGTTTTTGCCGCGCTGGCAGACTGCAAGGCAGATTTTGCCGAGGGTGCCGTAGGCGCCGGGCGGGGGATGCGCTGCCACGGGCTGAAAGGCGGCATCGGCTCCGCCTCCCGGGTGGTGGAACTGGACGGAAAACCCTACACCATGGGCGCACTGGTGCTCTCCAACCATGCGCTGTTCGATGACCTCATCGTGGCGGGCACGCCCATCCACACCCTGCTGAGCGACAGCATCCCGCCCCACGAGGATAAGGGCTCCATCATCACGGTGCTGGCCACGGATATCCCCCTGAGCGAGCGGCAGCTGCGGCGGCTGTGCCGCCGGGCGCTGGTGGGGCTTTCCCGCACAGGTTCCTACTGCGGCAACGGCAGCGGCGAGATCGTCATCGCCTTTACCACCGCCAACCGGGTGCCGCACTATTCGGAGAAAGCCCTGCTGCCCATGACCCTGCTCCACGATGATGCCATCAATCCCTTGTTCCGGGCGGTGGCAGAGTGCGTGGAGGAAAGCGTTCTCAGCAGCCTGCTCCACGCCGAGACGGTTACCGGCAACCATGGCCAAACCTTCCACAGCCTGACAGAACTTCTGAAAAACCGCGCCTGAAGCGCCGCAATACAGAAAAAAGCCCTGCATCCGGTGCAGGGCTTTTGCTTTACTTAATAGCGGCGGTGGATCTTTTTGGTGGGCTTGCGGCGGTTCCAGTTGGCGCACAGCAGCCACAGCCCATAGATCAGGCCAGCGATCAGGCTGAGCACCAGCACCACCTTCAGGTACAGGCTGGTCAGGAACTCCTTCACCTTGTCCACCCCGAACAGCAGCGGGTTGCGGGCTACGTCCTGCCCGGCGATCAGATCCACCACGCCGATGGTCTCGCCCGCCAGCTTCAGCTCCACCGTGCCCACCACGTCGCCCTGCTGGATGGGGGCGCAGACGTAGTCTGGCAGGTGGAAGTATTTCTGGGTGACGGTGCCGTCGCTGGTGGAGGGCAGCAGGGTCATCATGCTGTCGTTGGGGTACAGCTGCAAGGTGTCGGTGTCGGAGGAATATCGGACCGGGATCTCCGCAATGGTCAAATCAGTGTCCAGCGCAGCCTGAATGGAAAAGCTGTCGAATACCCAGTCCATCAGTTTGACCGTCTCGAACAGGGCGGGGCGGCGGTTGGCGTAGCCAAGGGTATCGCAGCTGTCAGGGCTGTCCATCACGCAGAAGATATAGGTGGCACCGTCCTTGTTGCCCCATGAAACATAGCTCTGGGTGCCGGTATCGTTTTTAAAGGCGGTCACATTGCACATGCCGCCCTGCATGGCGCTGCGGTAGTAGCTGCCGCCGCTGGCTTTGCTCAGCGCGGCGTTCTGGCTGACCAGCACCGAGGAGGAACGGTGCTTCTCCTTGGCGGGCATGGTAAAGCTGGGCGCGCCGGACACCTCCACAAAGGCGTCAAAGCTCATCAGGTAGCGCAAAATCAAGTACATATCCACCGCACAGGTGGTATTGCCGCTGTCAATGCCGCAGGCGTCCGTCCAGCTGCTGGCGGTGGTGCCGATGCGCTGGGACAGGGTGTTCATCTGCGCCACCCAGCCGTCCAGATCGCCGCCGGCAAGGGTGTACGCCACACCCATGGCTGCCTCGTTGGCATTGCGGGTAAGCATGGCGTACATGGCTTCCCGGTAGGTGAAAGTCTCGTTGGAGCGCATATCTGCGTTATTGGTGTTGTAAACGTAGTCCGAGATGGCAAAGGGCATCTGGAAGGTGCTGTCCAGCTGGTCAGCGTAGTTGGTCAGCAGCACGGCAAGGGTCATATATTTGGTCAGACCGCCGGCAGACACCTGCTTTGTGCTGTCCTTATCATAGACGATGATGTTGGTATCCGTGTTCACGATATAGGCGCTTGCAGCCTGCACCTGATACACCGGGCTGGGGTCGAACATGGCCCCGGCGGGCAGCACAAGGCAGCTGAGCAGAAATACAAGTGAAAGAACCAGTGCAAAAATACGTTTCATGTGGACAATTCCTTTAAAAAGCGATAAAATATACTAGATACGGCTGCGCTGTGCGGCGCACCGGAAAATCAATTTTGCAGCAAGTGTGCTGTGTTCTATAATAATAACAGGTTTGCCGGGGCGTTACAAGAGCCTTGCGGTGTTTTACACCGTTCTTTCGCTCCGGCAGGGAGGGCAGGAATGGTATATCTTACAGGGGATACCCACGGCGATATCCAGCGCTTCAAGCAGGGCAAGCTGCGCTGGCTGGGCAAAAAGGACACCGTGGTGGTGCTGGGGGATTTCGGCTTTGTGTGGGACGGCAGCGCCGCAGAGCGCAAGCGGCTGGACTGGCTGCGCAAGCGCCCCTACACGATTCTGTTTCTGGACGGCAGCCACGAAAACTACGACCTGCTGGCGCAGTACCCGGAGACCGAGCTGTTCGGCGGCAGGGTACAGAGCCTTGGCGGCAACGTGTACCATGTGTGCCGGGGCAGTGTGCTGGAGCTGGAGGGCAAGAGCTATCTCTGCTTCGGCGGCGCGGAAAGTCAGGATAAGGACGACCGGGAGCCGGGCGTGAACTGGTGGAAGCAGGAGATGCCCAGTGACGAGGAGTACGACACCTGCCGCCGCAACTTAGAGAAAGTAGACTACAAGGTAGATTATGTGCTGACCCACGATGCACCAAGCAGATTTTTGGATTTTACCGCCCTTGCCCTTGGCGAAAGCAACCGTCTGCACCTGTTTCTGGACGAGATCCTGCTCAAGCTGACCTACGAAAAATGGTTTTTTGGCTGCTACCACAAGGATGTGCAGCTTTCCACCAAGAGCCGGTGTGTGTTCTGTGACGTCATCCCCATGGGCGAGCGGCGCACCGGGCTGTTCCACCGATAGGAGGCAAAATGCAGGTCACAATAAAACTTGCCACCCGGGAGGGCGCTGCCCACGTCAGCGGCATTCTGGCGGGTTTTACTCTGCTGGCAAAGCGCGGGGAACTGACTTTGCAGGTGCAGGACGTGCGGCAGGGCAATCCCCTTGCCCGGGAAGCGCTGCTGGAAACCGAGATCGACGGCCGCACGGTGGTGTTTGACCTGATGGACGGCTACTTCTACAACGACCCGGCGGCGGTGCTGGTGCTGTTCCAACGGGCAGATGTGGTGTTCAAACGTTCCTTTTCGGAGGAGAAGAACCGGCAGTTCCCGGGCGATATCTCCGCAAAACTGCGGCCATTGGGACTGAACTACTACGTTACCTGTCCGGGCTCGCCGCTGGAAGCGGAGCGCAGCGCAAAGAGCCGCCTGAAGCAGTGGGCACTTTCCACCCGCTGCTACCCGCAGGACTTTGAAGCCCGGCTGACCCGGGTGCGCAAAAAGCCGCGCATCCTCTTTCTGACCCGTCTGTGGGACCCGGAGGAGCCGGCGGTGCAGCAATACCCGGACTTACAGGCAGAGTGGCGGCAGGTGAACGCAGACCGCATCGAGCTGCTACACCGACTGCAAGCTGCTTTTCCGGAACAGTTCACCGGCGGCGTATCGGACAACGCCTGCGCCCGGCGGCTGTGCCCGGAACTGATCGTGCCGGACAAGCTGACCGGCAAGCGCGCCTACCTGCACCGGATGCAGCACACGGAGATTTGCGTTGCTTCTACCGGACTGCACGGCTCTACCGGCTGGAAGCTGGCCGAGTATGTGGCGGCGGGGCGCGCTATTGTCACCGAGCCGCTGCGGTACACCCTGCCGGGCGGCTTTGAAGAGGGCAAAAACTATAAAACATATACGTCCCCGGCAGAGTGTGAGGAGCAGCTGCGGCAGCTGCTGGCAGACCCGGCGGCGATCTTAGCCATGGCAAAGCACAATGCGGCGTACTATCAAGCGTGGCTGCGGCCGGAGCAGCAGGTGCGGCAGGCTTTGCGGCAGCTGGAAACAGGGGAAATGTAAGGGGGAAAATGGGGTATGGAAGAGCAGAAACGGCATAGCGGCTTTGAGACGATGCGCATTCTCAGTATGGTGATGATCGTTCTGATGCACGGCATTGGGCACGGCGGGCTGGGCAGTGCGGCACCACAGGGGTCGGCGGCATTCTGGATCTACTGGCTGTTGTTTATTCTGGCGCGTGTGTCCACAAACTGTTTTGTAATGCTTTCCGGCTATTATCTGTCGGAGCGCAAGGGGGCTGTCCGCGCCGGGCGGCTGTTCCGCATCGGGGCACAGGTGTGATTTTACTCCATGCTCACTTTCTGCGTTGCGGTCAAGGCGGGTGCGGTGCCGCTTTCAGCCATTTCGCTGCTCCGGGCACTTTTACCCCTTACCTCCAACGGCTACTGGTTCGCCTCGGCTTATTTTCTGATGTACCTCTCGGTGCCGGTGCTGAATGCGGTGGTGCAGAGCCTTGACCGGCGGCAGTACAAAACGCTGCTGCTGGTGGCGCTGCTGCTGCAAAGCGTGTGGGGCACGCTGTTCTACTGGGCAACGGATGAAACCTTTGTGAATAACGGGTACAGCTTTATCTGGTTCTACACTCTGTATTTTATTGCGGCTTATTTCCGCAAATACCGGGTGACCGTGCCCAGCGGGCTGTGTTTGCTGGCATATCTGGCAGCTTCGGCGGCGGGGCTGTTCAACCGGATGCTGGCGCTGCGGGTGGAAAACGCCCTGCACCTGAACGGCTTTGTGAATACCGTCAACGGTTATCAGGCACTGGCTACGGTCATCGCCTCGGCAGCAATGTTTTTGCTGTTCCAGAATATCCATATCCGCTCGGACTACTGGCGGCGCTGGGTATTCCGGCTGGCACCGCTGTCCTTTGGGGTGTATCTGCTGCACGACAGCGATTTTACCCGGGCGCTGCTGTGGCAGCTGGTGGATCTGCCCCGGTTTGGCGGGGCGCTGCTGCCCTCGCTGGCTTACCTGACCGGTGCAGTGCTGCTGATCGCCGCTGCGGGCTACGCGGTGGATGCCGTGTATCAGCGGCTCTACCGCCTGCTGCACCTGCCCGCACTGGAAACAAAGCTGGACGCCCTGACCGCCCGCATCCTGCAAAACATTGTTGGGAGCAAGGAAACGTAAAGAAAAGCGCTGTCGCACGAGTTTTTTGTGCGACAGCGCTTTTTTAGTTCATCGGCCCGGCCTTGTCGAACATCTGCTGCACCTGCGCGGCCAGCAAAGCGTGTGCAGGGCTTTCCAGCAGCGGGTCGGCGGCAAGCAATGCGGCGGCCTCGCTCTGGGCGGCGTGCAGGGTACGGGTGTCATTCATCAGGTCGGCGATCTGCAAGGTGGGCAGACCATGCTGGCGGCTTCCGAAAAAGTCGCCGGGGCCGCGGGTCTCCAGGTCGTACTGTGCCACGGCAAAGCCGTCGGTGGTGGAGCACAGGAATTTCAGCCGCTTCTGCACGGCCTCGCTGGTGTTGTCGCTGACAAGGAAGCACCAGCTCTCGGCAGCGCCGCGTCCCACCCGCCCGCGCAGCTGGTGCAGGGCACTCAGACCGTAGCGCTCGGCGTTTTCGATCACCATCACGCTGGCGTTGGGCACGTCCACGCCCACCTCGATGACGGTGGTGGACACCAGTGCGTCCAGTCGCCCGGCCTTGAAATCTTCCATGACGGCAGCTTTCTCCTTGGGTTTCAGCTTGCCGTGCATCAGCCCCACCCGGCGGTCGGGCAGCAGCGTCTTGGCAATGTCCTCATAGTAGGTCTTGACGGCGTTCAGCCCGCCGTCCGGCACATCCTCAATGGCAGGGCAGACCAGATACACCTGCCGCCCTTTGTCAATCTCGCTGTCCAGAAAGCGGTACAGGTCTCGCCGCCGCTTGCCGGTGATGCACCGGGTCTTGACCGGGGTGCGCCCGGGGGGCAGCTCGTCCAGAACGGAGATGTCCAAGTCGCCATAGATCAAAAGCCCCAGCGTGCGGGGGATGGGGGTGGCGCTCATGACCAGCAGGTGCGGGTTCGCGGCCTTTTCGGCCAGTGCGCCGCGCTGGCGCACCCCAAAGCGGTGCTGCTCGTCAATGACTGCCAGACCCAGCCGGGCAAACTCCACTCCTTCGCTCATCAGGGCATGGGTGCCCACCACAAGGTCGGCTTCGTCCTTGCGGATGGCAGCCAGCGTGGTGCGGCGGGCAGCGGCCTTCATGCCGCCGGTCAGCAGGGCCACCCGCATCCCGAAGGGGGCA
>ENA-OWZE01000172-OWZE01000172.1-human-gut-metagenome-genome-assembly--contig:-NODE-172-length-35769-cov-16.058688_pt1 | contig 35769 bp, 39 predicted proteins | sample MGYA00249759_ERZ652104 | MGnify/ENA primary metagenome ERZ652104 (study PRJEB26925, sample SAMN05827048) | human gut metagenome | biome: ENVO:2100002; feature: ENVO:00000062; material: ENVO:00002003...
GAGATAGGCTCCGGTCTCGTGGGCTCGGAGATGTGTATAAGAGACAGTTTGCGTATTTTGACTTTTAAGACCTTCTTTATTATGACCTTCTAAGCTTTGAATATTTTAAAACTTTAGAATTTTAAATTTTTCTATTTTAAAATTCTAAATGTTCTTTAAAGCAAATTATTGATTATAGGATATATATTAATAAATCCCTCTTTCTGCTGTTCTGCCATCTGTCTTGTATATTGAAGTACATCTAACATAAAATACTGAATTGCAATCATTGCAAGTGCTAATACTATAATTACAACAAGTGGTATCCACTTATGCTGCTTTAACCTGTCCATTAATTTGCCGTTATTCTTACCGCCCGCTCTATTACCATTGTTCTTATTATTCTTAAAATAGCTGCTGTCTACCATATACGCTCCTGAATATATTATTAATTATGCTATAATAATTGATTATATACATATCTTCTTAATGATAACATTATATTATTTCTGACGCAATATTTATAATTATGATTTACATAAGTTTGTAAATGTCAAGCTTTTTTTACAATATTTTCACAGTATTTTTACTGCATTTTAGTATACTATAAATGTAGTTTATTATGTGCCTTGAGGTCTGTATTCTACTGGTATTGCAGTAAAATTCACATCGAATTACAGCATAAAAAGACTGGCATTTGTCAGTCTTTTAAAAAATTATTAAATTGCATATATTCAGATTAACAGCTTCATTTCCTCGAGATACAATTGTTTGGATGATTTATAACCAAACATACGGCGCGGATAATTTTCCAGCCATTTCTGTACCTGTGCTATTTCTTTCTTGGACATATTATCGAAATTTGTTCCTTTTGGGATTTTTCGTCTTATCATTCTGTTGCCATTTTCATTTGAACCTCTCTCGCTACTACAGTAAGGATGGCAGTAATACACCTGTGTTCTTTTCTTCCCAGGGTATATGCAGCTGCGTTCTATTCCTTCACAGTCAGCGAATTCAGTTCCGTTATCAACAGTAATAGTTTTGAATATCAAATAAAATTTATCTCCTAATTTCTTCTCTAAATCATCAAGAGCTTCAACTACACTTGCAGATGACTTGTCTGACTGCTTATAGATTATCGGCTGTCTTGTCTTTCGCTCAAAAAGAGTAAGTAATGTATTTTTAGACTTTCCTCTTGAGCCAATAACGGAATCCATTTCCCAGTGACCGAACTCCTCTCTTGTCAGGATATCTTCAGGTCTGTCCTCTATGCTCATACCTGCGATGTCTCTTTTCTGTACTCTTACAGCATTTTTCTTGTGCAATTTTTTATTGCGTCTGATTGGCAGGTCTTTATTAGTTATGTGTGTAAAATATCCTTTATCTATGGCATTGTAAACTGTCCTTGTACACACAGACTGTTCATATTTATACATTCTGCCTGACTGCTTCATAACATTAACAGTTACCTCAACACTGTAGCCGTTATTACATATATTATTTTCTATCTCTTTTGCAAGCTTCCTGTCTTTAAGAAGCTTTGGCATAGTCCCTCGGTTAGATACATTTTTATCTGTAATGCCCTGCGCTTTATCCGCAGAATATCTCCACTCTGTCGTTAAATCAGAATTAGTATGTAAATATCTGCCTTTGTTCCATTCATTATATACAGTTTTTAAACAGATATTCATTTTGGCAGCAATCTCAAATTTAGATAATTTGAGACTAAACATTGTTTCAAGATGAATGCGTTTCCGATAATTCAACTGGCTATAACCCTTCATAATATCACCCCTCTTTTTATGATGGTTATAAATATAATATGTAAATTTTATATAATTCATATTATTACAGTTGTCGGTTTGTGTCAATATATGTATTATTTAATACGCATATATCATAATACATATAATCTAAAAAAACAGCAGTTATCACTAATATATAACAGTGATAACTGCTATGTATAACTACATAATATTGATTATATATCTATATTCATATAATACATATCATCTTATATAATCAGTTGAAATATGAATCATAAAACTGTTTCATTGTATCATACTGCATTACGAACATTTTCCTTATTAATAATTCCGGCATATTATTTTCTATGGCCATCTGAATTAACTTCCGCTGTCCGCTATCCATACTTCCAAAATACTGCATAATTCCGTCTTCAATACTGGCCGGCACATTATCTGATATGCTGCTATCCATCTTATCTGTCCTAATGTTCCTGCTATCATCTGTAACGGATTCCGTCACGTCTGATGAAACAGCTTTCCTGCTTTTTTCTGTAGCTTTTCTTTTATTTTCTTTCTGTGTAAAGCTCTTTTTAAGTGCATATAAACGTTTCAGTTCCTCATTCACTTCATCATCTGCAGGTTCTTTTGAAGCAAAATTCATATGCAGGAATTCATCACTGAATACGTCTATTGGCTTTACTCCCTCAGGAAGTTCGTCAGTTTCTTCTATATTTATGGAATTCTGTATTGTTACATACTCGCCTGTATGTGGGTCTACCATCGACTTAGGTTCTACAATATAACCTCCTACACCCGATTCTTCATTAAGCTGCATTGCCTGCTTATATAAAGGATTATCCTCCCAAGGAAGCGACTTCCTGTCATATATTGGTCGTTCATCTTCAAGAAAGATTATGCAGTAATGCTTATCCATATTTTTAATTTCAGCAGGTGTCATAAGCTCCCTGCCCGTTTTCTGGTAATTAGTGCTTTTATTGTTGCCATTACTGCCATCAGAAGCAATATCTACCGTTGCTTTACCCAGCAGTTCCGATATAGCTTTCTGTGTTTCTATAGCGCCCTGACCACAACCACCGAACCAAAATATAGGACAGTTATCGTGGATAATCTCTGCTTTTTCACCCTGGTACAAATCTTTCAACTGGCTCACAGATTGCAATATTGGTATCATACTTATATTTCGCGATCTGATAACGCCCATGAGCTGTGCACAGTCAGCTGGCCTTGCTCCTGCGTAAAATTCATCCAACCACAGCTCAAGTGGTATTGGAAGTGAACCACCCAGATTATTATCTGCCATTCTCATAAGAATTGTCAGTGCCTGTGAATATAACATAGAACACACAAAATTGTATGACTGGTCCGAATCATCTACGCATAAGAATGTTATAAGTTTATTTTTATTAGGCTTATCAAGTGTACCGCCTACACCAGTAGCATATTCTGTCAGATGCATATCATCATCTTCAAAAATACGCTTGAGTGCTTTTGTTTCGCACAATTTCAATTTGGCATTTGTTATAATTATAATCGAACGAACAGTTTCAGCTGCACCATCTTTTAACTTTCTATAGTCCCTTACAGCTGGATTATCGGGACTATCTTCTTCTGCTAGTTGATCCATTTTAATTTGTAACAATGTAGGTGGCTGTTTACCTTTTTCAACTGGCTTTGAAGTATCTTTTTTAGCTTCGTCATTTACTAATTTCAACACATTATTAAATGTTCCTGTTCTTCCCTCTTTCTTTGCATACCACCACTCATAGAAAAATACTGATTGCAGATATAAGGCAACACCTTCGTCCCAGAACGCTTCGCCTTTCATTGCATCTGGTGGCGTAAGCGATTTCTGAATATTAGCAATCAATTTAATAATATCTTCCTCTGTCTGAATATACGCAAATGGATTATATCTGTCTGACTGTTCAGGATACTTAAGATTAAGACATCTTATCGTATATCCTTTTTCTTTCAGATATAATCCATAATTACGCATCAGTTCGCCTTTTACGTCAAGCACAATCTTATTTGCACCACCAGCTAAAAGATTGGGTACGACTACCGATGTTGTTTTGAATTTTCCTGATGAAGCTACCACTACCATATTATTGTTTGAAGCCTTACCAGCACCCTGTGTATCTATTCTTAAATTCTTAGATATAATTCTGTTACAGCTTTCATCTTTATTAGCTCGTCTTTTTGTTACATCTTCGGCATCGCCCCAGTCTTCAGAACCATAAGCGATATGGGACTGCCAGTTACGCATTTTGTCCATTATTACATAACATAAAAAAATCCAGACAAGAAATCCCCAGCCGAGACACTGAATTGTGTATGCATTGAAATATCTATTAAACTGCCAGAAATGTCCAGCTAGTTCTGTCAATTTATCCGGAATATTAAATATATTAGTATCTTCATAACTGAATATTCCGGCAAAAAACAGACTGAATAACATAACAACAGCAAGCAAGATAAGATATACCTTATAAGATATCTTTCTATTTTTTAACATTGACTATTTACCCCTTTCTTTTAAGTTTTACATTCTCATTTCTGCTGCTTCTACTTCCAGCTCTTCATTATCAGGTGTGACGGATTCCGTCACATTTTCATTTTCTGACTGATAACGTTCCCTGTTAATCTGCGCACTTGTTATCTGGCTTTCAACATAATTTCTTAATGAACTTTCTCCACCCAGTTCATTATTTTTAAGATGTTCTATTAATTCATCTGTTGTGAAGTTATCAAGTACAGTTCCTATATCTGCATATGCACCATAATATGTATGCTCCCTGCTTTCTATAGCTTCCTTGACTGTCATATCATCACTATGTTCGGCTTTTTTATCTTCCTGTGTGACGGATTCCGTCACATTTTCATCAGGCTTTACATCTTTTTTTAGCTGCGGTATTAAATGTTCTATACTATTAATAAGTTCAGATGAAGTCGCCCGTATTGTCTCTAATGACTGCTTAAGTTCATCGGCTTCTCTTCCAGAACTCCAGCCAGCTATGTATCCAAATGAATAATCGGATGTATCTATTCCAAAATGGCTGCATACTGTATAAGCAACACTTTCAGCTTCTACCTCCTTAGTCTGCCTGTCTTTACCTGCTCCTTCAGTATTTGTATCAGCATTATGCAATATTGAATGTGCAAGTTCATGTATAGCTGTTTTAACGCTCTGGCTCTCACTCATTCCTTTTCTGATTACAATTTTCTGTGCAGCATTATCAAAATACCCCTTTGCAGCCGAATTTGATATATCCTCAAATTCTATCGGTATTGATGTACTCTGTCTGATTGCCTGCATAAATGCTTCATATTCATTTACATTATCCGCCAGTTCTACAGCTATCTGTGGAAGTGGCTCTCCTTCTGTCTGGCTTACATCAAACACTGATACTATTCTATATGCTGTCATCTTTATTTCTGTTTCCTCTTTTACTGGATTGCCATTCATATCAAGCTTAATTTCCATTGATACAGGATCAACCTTTTCCACCATCACTTTTTTCTTATATGGAGATGGTGCAATTATTTTTATTCCCTTTTCATCTTTTTTGACGTGTCTGTTAAAATTATTTTCCCATGATTTAAAACCTGCCACAAGGGTAGCTTCCGGATTCTGTCTTGCTATAAGTATAGTATTATTCGTGCTGTAGTTATGGAACTTGGACATAGTATTTAGATACTTCTTGTAATTGTCGCCTTCGAATATTTCCTTCACACCCTCAGAAAGCTTTTTTGTTATCTCATTTACATTATTTTTAGTATCTTTATTTTTATATTCACGCTTTTTTTCACTTATAGATACTTCTGCAACCTTTGTAAAATCCATATCCTTATATCCGCTTCTAAAGCCTGATTTGGGCATCATATTCTCATCTGCAAAGCTGAAATAATCTTTTTCATAATTGCCAACAATTATATGATCTAGCAGAGGAATATTCATAAGTCCACATATCTGTGCCATTCTGCCAGTTATCTCGATATCTTCCCTGCTGGGCGTAATATCCTGGCTTGGGTGGTTATGTATCATCATCATAGAAGCTGCATTTGACAGTATTGCTGATTTCATAATTTCCCTTGGGTGGGCTAATGATGAATTAAGTGTTCCTGCTGATACAAAATTCACATTTATGGGTCTCATCTTCGTGTCAAAATTAATTACACCTATTACTTCCCTGTCATAAAATGACATTTCCTGTGCAAGTGCCCTTACAACTGCTTCTGGCGATGTAAGCGGCTCATCTGATGTCAGGGGCTCTCTGGTCTTTACAAGTCTTACTGCTACAGTATCAAGCTGAAAAGCCTCTTCATCTGAAAAATAATGATTAATCTCTGCCATTATTGTCACCTCTTTTTTGTGTGACGGATTCCGTCACATTTTCATCTGATATTAATGCTCTTAAATCAACATTTACGATTGCTGTATCTTTCATATTGTTTATCAGGTTTTTCAAATCCTTTAATTCTATTTCCTTATCCATTTCAAGCAATACTCCTTTCTGAATACTTTCCAAATAATCCCGGGCTGATGATTTTATTAATATCCCACATTATAAAAAGACAGACACTATATGGTATCTGTCCTGTCTTATGTGACGGAATCCGTCACATTCTTATAATAATAATTTAATTTTGTCATATAACATTTTAATTTTGTATTTATAATTATTTAAATGGAGGCTCCTCCTGATTAATATTTCAGGATCATTAACCAATCTTCCTGTGAAAATACATTTATTCATAAGTATGCTCCTAACTTTATATTTATATTTGTACTGTTGATTACTTAACTGGGGCTGCTTTAGGAACTATATGTTCAAATTCCTGCACAGCAGACTTTGTCGCATCTTTATACATACTATTTTTTTTGTGTGTATCGAACTTTTTAAACAGATCTTTACCTGTCGGGTAAGTTTCACCAATATCGAAATCCAGTTTGCTACCATCAACATTGTATATACGGACTTTTTTTTGATTATTGACAAATGCAATATATCTGTCTTTAGCTTCACCATCTACCTCAAACACCTGATTTTTAGGAAGCATAACTATCTGTTTTCCTGACGTTCCAGGTATTGTAGCAAAAAAGTAGTTAGGAAATTTTCTTGCGAGCTGGCTGTTGATGGAATTCCCATCTACAAGTGTCGCTTTGTCAATTGACAGCTCGGAATATGCCATATTTGCTCTTAAAGCCTGACATTCAAATCCTTTGGAATCCTTTATAACGCAGTCCCATTTCATTATTTCTTTTTCCATCTCGGCCGCATCAAGTCCTTCATACTGCTTAAATCGTTCTTTCATTTCATCTGACATTGCATTATGCATATACTGTTCTGTAGTCTCTCTTGCAGTATCGATATAATCATCTTCACTGAACACTTTCATTTCAGCAGCTGCTTCTTCCGGTTTATTCTTCATCAGGGAATGTCTGTAGGCTTCATAGCACTGTTTGGCAGTGTTTAAATCAACACTTGCTATTCTTAACTGCTTTTCTCCATCATCTGGCACAAGGTCAGCAAGCTCAGCAAAATTAACATTAACTTCTGTAAGTGCATTTTTCATTATATCAAGCGAAGCATCCGGAATAGATATTATAGTTGTCTTTCCATCTGTCAGATTAATAAGATCTTCTGCTGTTTTCTCTCCACCCGAGAGCTGCTCTTTAAGATAATCTGTGAACATAACATTGAATTTCTGTTCATCTTTCCTCATAACGCTTATATGAAGCGCATTATCTTTATCATTTACCGAATCCATAACGCAGTATTTTATTCCTGCCTTATCAAGATAATTCTTCGCTCTATCTATAGCCTGTTCTCTTGATAATTCTGCTTTGTAAGGCATTCTGTATATACTGTATTCACCATTACTTGATTTCAGGAATTTTGAAAAATTTTCAACGGCATCTTTATCAAAAAATTTCTCTTTGACACCTCTTGCAAGGAACTGTATAAGCTTAAATGTTGCATATGCAACAGGCTGTGATATCTTCATATACAGCCTCATTCCCTGCTCGATCTTCCTGAAATCTGCATACATTCCATCAGTTGTATTCATATGATCACCCTTTCATATAACTATTTTTATAATTATTCATAATAAAAAGTGACGAATTCCGTCACTAAATGCTACATCTTAAAAGCTGTTTCAGCATAATCTTCATTTATATTGTTTTCTACATTCTGTCTTTCCAGATGCTGCACAGCCTCTTTTTTCAAATACTCTTCTATCTGATTCCACTGCTTAGAGATTTCAGGGTGTAAATAGCCATAATCTATGCTTACAAGCTTCATACTCTTGCCATTCTGTGGATCATTTATCCGGAATAATCCTTCCAGTTCGTATCCATCAGCTTCAACTGTAAAATGAAGATACCCCTCGTCATCATATTCAAGGTTATTTATTGTTGAGGCGATTTCCTGCTGTGTGACGGATTTCGTCACATTTACATCTTTATTTTCATTATCTGCTGACAAACTTTTATCCAGCGCAGCATTTTTGTATAATTCATCCATCTGTCTAGCAGCATCCAATGCTTCTTTTGCAGTGTCATATTTTATAGGAAAATTGTCTTTATCTCTGACAAAATCATCAGTCAATGTATCATAGACAAAATATCCCTGTATGTAATACTCCTGCAATTCAGAATACTTTGCTTCATATCTTTCTGGCGGCACAGCCTGCTGTATTGCCTCTAACATATATGACTGGCTTTTAACTGCTTCATTATACTGTTCAAGCAGCTTATCAAGATTGAACTGTAATTCTGCACGCTTTATTCTTGGTCTTATTTCTCCATTTTCCAGAGCAAATTTTGAGACATCAAATATGTTAGCACACATATTTAGCTGACTGTCTGACAGCTGTGCTGTTCCTTTCTCAACAGCTTGTAATGTATCTGTATTAATAAGAAGAATGTTTGCAAGCGTATCCTGTGATATATTATGTATGGTTCTTAATTTTTCAATGAGATTTCCATAATTATTACTGTTAATGGTCATTGTGTCTCCTTTCAGTGTGACGGATTCCGTCACATAATAAAAAGTGATACTCTCCTTCTGGAAAATACCACTTTACATTTTTATATTATTAATCTGTTCATTAAGCTCTTCATCAGCTCTTGGAAGAGCCTTCTGTGCTTCATCTAACTGCTTATTTATACAATAATCTGTAGCTTTATCAAGCTTATGCTTGTGCGTATCATAATGGTATACATCATATGACAGTATTTCATCTTTAGCTACCTGTGTATCATTAACCTCTTCGACCATCTGGGTAAGCATAGCGATACTTTCCGCTGTCTCAGGAGTGAATTCATTTACGGGCATTGCTATTACTTCGCTTATTGATGAAGGAATTATAAAATAATTAGCATTATTATATCTTGCAGCAACCTGGCTTAGCACTGTATCATCAAGCACAAGCGAAGCTGCACCTTTAATTTTATTTTCTGATGTTACTACAAGCATTGACATATCCATAGCTTCTGAAGCGATATCCGGCTGTATATCTTTAAAAATATCAGATATGTTTCTGATTTCTGGTTTCAATACATTTTTAGTGTTTGCAGATACCTTTGTAAAAAATTCCTGTTCTGTCAGTCCCATATCTTTAACTGCACTTTTAGGAAGTGGTGCTACTATGCTGTCACTGCCTTCCTGGGCTAATAGAAGCTTTGGGACAAAACGCATTCCCTGTACTTCAAACATTGCTGTGTTTTCATTATTATATATTGGTGATACTGCTGAAAGATATAATCTGTCGCTTATCTTATCAAAATCCTTCATCAGTTCAGGCAGCCTTGAAAAGTCAATGTTAGGTACATATGTATTTTTAAGAAAATCCTGTACTATGCCTGCTGACCTTACACCTGCCTCTATAATATCCTCTGAATTTTTTACACTTTCATACAAAGCATCAAGATTAAGCACTGGCATAGGCTTGCCTGTTTCCTTTTTAATTGGGTCAATAAATACTGCTCCAGTGTAATTGCCCATATTATTAATATGAATTTCCATTGCTGCCATATCAGACGGAAGATATCCTTTTACTGCTCCTGTCTCAAATAATCGTCTTACTTCATTTTTCTTTACCATTAATAAGTCCTCCTTATATTTGTGACGGATTCCGTCACATTTTAATTTTAGGGTACAAAAAAAGGACCTGAAACAGATTGTTACATCTGCCTCAAATCCTTTTCACGCAAGTTTATTATAGCACATATAATCACTGCCATCTAGTGCCAGTTTTATATTTTTTTGCTATTTATATTTTATTATTAATGTATCCCTGTATAAAATCGTATGGTATTATTTGTTAATCATCATAATGCGCTTTGCATGATATTAATATAATCGTATTATCTTCTACTGCATATACAAGCCTATGTCCGTGGCCAATATGCCTGCTCCAGAAGCCGGAAAGGCAAGCATATTTCTTTACATTTGCAATATATATTTTGTTTTTTAAAAAGATAAATATCTCATCTTTATTTACCTTTGTAATATCTTGCCACCCTTTTCATCATATCAACATCAAGCTCCCTAACAGCAATCTTCTTTACAAATTCATAATCTGCTCCTGATTCTATACAACTCATAAGATAATCTTTCTGCTCTTTTGTAAATTTATTATTAGATAAAATATCACTTATGAAAATATCCATATTATGATTATTCTGCTGACTCTTATTTCTGTGATTTTTCATTTTTGTAAATAAAGATATACCTTTATTATCATTGTTTTGTTTATTAAAAACCTGCTGGGCTGTTGGCTGTTGATTTTGTAGGGCATTCATTGCCTTAAGCTTGTCATTTTCAATCTGAAGAGTATTCACTTCACCCTTTAATTTTTCATTTTCTTTCTTTAAATCATTATTGTTGCGCATTATAAGAGTATATGTCTTATCCTTTGCTTCAAGGGATACCCTGTATTGTTCGATAAGTGCATTGGTTGCCTGCTTCTCTCTTTCAAACGAATTTTTTATTTCTGTCTCAAAAATCTGTCTTATATCGTCGTTAGAATTCTTAAGATTATTTACTGTATCAGCAGCTTCATTTATTTTCTTATTAAGCTCGTCATTCGAAGTGTATAAGGTAAAAATTGCTGTGTTAACTGACTCTGGCAAATCCTCTGCCGCCACAGCTTCATTTACAGCCGAACCTGTTCTTAAGGCTGCAATTGCTGTAATTATACATTTCGCATTCGCTGCTGTATTAATCTTTTTTCGTGTTTCATTACTGATCGTTATCTTATAGAGCTTACACAGGTAATCTACAGCATTTTCTGCTTCTTTTATCTCATCATTACTCAGCTTCCTGCTGTCAGACTTCTCATCTGTTATACCTGGATTATTATCAGTGCTTTCTTTATTATCAGGTATTTTCTCTGAATCATCTGCTATTATTATAATATCTTCCATAATTACAATCTACCTTTCCATATTTCTATCTTTATTTTTAGAAGCATCTTTTACATTATCTTTAAATGTGACGGAATCCGTCACGCCATTATAAACTTCCTCATCTTTTACGATGCGTTTAAGTATCCTTCTTTCTTCATATAAGCTGTTTAGACTGTCTTGTAGAATAGAATTCTTTTTTGTCATCGGTGCTGACAGTATATCAGCATAGCTGCTCTCAAGCTCTTCAAGTCTGTCTGACAGAATTTCATATTCTTCATCAGACATACTGCTGTCTGCTGTCATAAGCCTGTCATACAGAGAATAATATTCTTTCCTGATTTCTAGCTCATCAGCAGTATATATGCTGTCTGCTAATGCCGCATCATAAGAAGCTGCTTTCAGCTCACTTATTTCTTTAGTCACTTTCTCAAGCCGCTGCTTTGCACAGATTATATCTGTTATGTTATTGTCAAGAATATAGTTGCACTCTTCACGCAGCTTATCTATTGCAAGCAGGTCTTTTCTTACCTGTATCTGTTCTTTTAACTGCATATCAAAATAGTGATATTGTCTTGCGTGCTGGTATCGTACTACAGCACAGGCCTGAAAGCGTGACTGCTGTTTATGCTCACTTATTGTATGCAGTGTCTGCTCGACATATATTTTATCTGGCGGTATATTATAACGATAATCACCAGTTTTCTTAAGCTGGATTCTTTTTTTTATTCCTGCAATAGTATAATTATCACCCAGAATATAATCTCTTCTGGCTGCCTTGGAAGTTCTTCCCTGTACTTCCTTCATTGCCGGATGATGATATGCTGCATATTCGCCATGCTTTTCTGAATGTCCTATTCTTATCTTATATCCCATACGTTCCATTTCAGAATAGTATTCTTCAATGCTGTCAGACCTTGATATTGCCATATCAATATCAAGACGTATAATACTTTTCCATGTGAACTTATTAGCTTTTAATGCTTTATGCTCTGCATAAGAACGTCCAGCACGTTTATCACTTTTATCATATTCAAGACGTGATAATCCGTACTTTTCTGTTATTTCATCTGTAACAGGCTGTATATACTTTTCCCAGTCGCCATTTACATATCTGTACTTGCTGCCATCGTATCTGCCGACAGAATTAAATACTATATGCGCATGCATATGTGCGTGATCGTTGTGAACTGCAAATACATATTCATAGCCCTGACCTAAATATTTTTCGCAGAATTCCTTTGCCACATTAAAACACATCCGCTCATCAGCTTCACCCGGTTTGAACGATATTACAAAATGATAACCCTGTCTTCCCCATGTTTTATTAAATTCATTTTTGGTTGTCATCATTGCATCATATATTTCCTGCGATGTAACTCCGCAGTTGCTTCCAATCCATAAACCATTTTCGGTTTTTTCAGGATTCATTATGTAATCAATCGCGTTATGTAAATGCGCTGATGCTTTTCTATTCTTCGCTTCTTTCAGATTCCTTAGAATTGTTGTTGCCATTATTCATCATCTCCATTTCATTCTTAAGATTATCAATTTTATTTTCTATATCATTCAAGACTTTAATGAAATATTCTCTGGATGCACTGTCCTCTAACTGTCTTAGAGACATCTGTGCCTGATGAAATTCTGTACGCATTTTTCTAATCTCGTTAAATATTTCCTTTAGTCTTTTATCATCATTTGTAAAAAGAAGCTGCTGGCGGATAAAATCACTCACCAGCAGCCCAGCATTATTAATCTTTGCTTTCTCGTATAAAATCTGAAATGCTGCATTCTCTGCCTCTGTCAGTCTTACCTGCAGCATTTTGTTTCTATAACCATCGGGACTCTTATTTCTTTTCATAACATCACCGCCTTAATAATAAGAATCTGTTTTGTCCGTATTGCAATTTTCATTCTGATATTTTTCTATTTCAGAATTATTATTTTCAGAATTCATTTTCTGGAATTCAACAAAACGATTTATCATATCTTCCGATATATCACCGCCAATTTTTTCTTCAAGGGCTGATACTATTTTCTCATTTCTCTTTGTGCGTTCCTTGAGCTCCTGTATGTGCTTCTGCTTTTTAAGATTTGCTATTTCTTTCTTTTTCTTATTTATTTTTTCCTGAAGAACATCAATCTCTTTTTCTGCTCTTGTAATCCTGTTATTAAAATCTGAAACACTCAAACTCATATAGTCCTCTCCTTTTTCTTTCTTCATTTATTTCTTCCTGCTTCGCATACAGCTGGCTATTGTAATCTGTATTATGTGTAAATTGTATTCCTGTCTTAAACCACAACGGCAGCTCGTCCCTGAATGTTTTAAGAACTCTTCTTTCGCATATAAGCATAAGATTTTCAAGACTGTCTGCTGTTTGTGGATACCACACCTGCATATCCAATATGTTTGCTATCATTATTTTCTGGTGGAGGAAATCTGCTACTGCTATTATGTTAGAGTTGAATTCAAGCGTTGCTGTTTTATATTCTTCCTTAATTTTCCATTTCATATAATTCCAAGGCTTGACATCATCAGGAAGAATATAAGGATACTCTGTCCTGTCAGCTGTTATGTTGTAATACATCTCAGCTGGTGGAGTTACAAGCGTTGTCCAGTCAATGCTGTGAGAGGATAAATCATCTTCTGTACTTTGTATTTTTTCATCTAATAATTTACGATTTTCAAAAATAAGTTTTGAAATTTCTGAAAGCTCATTTTCAATTTTTAAAAAATGCTCCTCTGATTTTTGAAAATCCGAAATCTGTTTTTCCAAATCCTGTATGTGCATTTTTGAATTTTCATTTTCGGATTCTTCATTCTGTGAATTTTCATTTTCGTTTTCTGATTCAATAGAAACATCATAGCTTTCTTTCAATTCTTCAAAAATGTATTCAGAAATTTTTTTAACTCTCTCCGGAAAATCTGTATTATCATTTCCTGCTTCATCCGAGCTGCTTATATTCATTTCACACTTTTCAATTCCCTTAAGTGCTAATCCAAGCAGCATATCTACCGTTTTGTTTATGCTTACTTTATCAGCCTTTAACTTCATTATTTCGTAATACATATCATCTGATATTCTTATTGATACCGACATAATATTTACACTCCTGTTCTTATTATTTTTAAAATTTTACTGCCACAAAACTGCCACAATTTTCAAAAAATAGCTGCCACAAAATTGCCACAAAGCTGCCACTGCCACAAATTTGCCACAAATCATAAATCACCTGTGGCACCAGCATTTACCTGCCTGTGGCAGTTGTGATGCACTTTCTGCCACATGATGCACTTTCTGCTGCTTATCCTCTGTTATACATTGGCAAGATACGCATTTTGTAATACAAAATCACCACTTAAAAAGTGGCTTGCGGACTTGTTAGGGAGTGCCCTAATACCCCTTTTTTCAAAAACAGCACACAGATATTTACATTTTTCAAACTTATAATTTCCTGTTGCAATTTCTAAATTCATTAAATCTTCACCACCCTTCATTAAAAAATCCACCCGCAGAATTTTTAAACCTGCAGGTGGAGATTTTGGATTTTTGTAATTTACTTTTAGTATTTTGTATCTTTTTATAAGAGACTCTTAAAAAATAATTTTCCGATTTTCTGTAAAATAATTCCATCATTTTATATAATTTTCAAGATATTTATTCATAGCTTCTTCTCTTCCTAAATCCTCGTGGTCAGTTACATATCTGTAAAATTCATCTATAAGATTGTCAGCTGTTGTCATTTTTATGAGCTTGATATTGTTATTGTTATGTACATTATTCTTTAAAAAAATCACAATTGCTTTCTTCAATTCAATCTCTCTGCTCTTTGCAAAAATATTTTCTTTTGCACTCTTCATCATATCCATAAAATAAAGCTCATATTCAAAATCAATCTTTTCTAAAACCAAATCCATCATTTTATTTTTCCTTCCAGTTAAATTATTTTGCTGTGTGACGGAATCCGTCACATTTTTTCTTTATTAAATTCTGTATTTTATATTTCTTATTTATCTAATTTAGTAGCATAAAATATAATTTTTATTCTGTGTTTTCTTCCGGTTCAAAATGAATTATGCGTCCTGCATAAAGTAAATTATCTTGATGCCAGTTATCGTTATTGTCATATACTCCAATCGGGTCTCCAGCCTCATACACTTTACCATCACCAATATAGATTGCAACGTGTCCAATCTCACCACCAGATGATTCATTCTGATAGAACAGCAGATCACCGGCTTTCAATTCATCAACTGATATTTTCTCACACCAATCAAACTGCTCTCTTGATGTTCTTGGAAGTTCAATTCCTGCTGTGCCATAACACCACTGTACAAGTCCAGAACAATCAAAGCCTTCATCAGGATTACTGCCGCCCCAGGTATATTCCCAGCCATAATACTTCATTGCTTCATCAACTATTTTCTGTACAGCTTCATCTTCATAACTGTATATATACTGATTAACAAGCTGTGCATAGAACATATTTCCGTACGCATATCTCCAGCCGCCATTGTAATCCACTGCTATAGAATTACTATAATCCACTTGAATTCCGCCACTATATTTTTCTGCAAAACTGATAGCTAATTCCAGCGTATACCGTCCGCCGTTATCTGCTACATAGTTAATAAAGCCTGTTCCATAATTATAAGCCTGAACTGCTGTCATCAGATCACAGCTATTCTCATTTGCAAGACTAAGACAGCCTGCAAAATAATAAGCTCCCTGCCGGATTGAATCTTTAGGGTCTGTAAAACTTCCCGGTGGCAGACCTGCAGATTCGCTTGACTGCATTGGGTCATTGCCATTACCGTGTGACTCGACTTCCATTATTGCTATTAAGTAATTCACATAATTAAGTATCTCATTATCAGTTGCAGCTTCCCTTAGATCATCTGAATAGCTTATAGTATTTTCTGAGAGAAGGTATGTCCTGATTCCTGAGGACACTTTATTAACTGTATTAGTTATAACGCCTGCAACTGAACTTATTACCGACACCAGAACTGTCGCTATAACAACTACACATAGTATCAATGCTATCACAGGCATAAGTGCAGAGCCAAGATATGTAAGAACCGCTGTAGCTGCTGTCATAATTATTGCAGCCGCACTTTTAATAAATCCCTTTTCTTCAGGATGGAAATTAGTTTCACCTGAAGTATTAGTTACTGCAGCACTTTCATCTGGCCCGTCATCTCCTGTTGCCTGCTTAATCATATCTGCATATTTTTTAGCTGCCTGTCCTGCAGCTTTTACTATTTCAGATGTTCCGCCACAAGAAGCTGTAATGGAAGCTTCTGTAAGTTTGTCTGTCTGTTCAGATGCAGCTTTTGCAGCTGTATCATCTGCCATTGTAATATTGCCACTAAAGCCAGAGTTTTTTCTGGCTGCTGGCTTATTATCGTCTTCCGGTTCTTCTGATAATTTTATCCTGCTTATACGCTTTTTATCTTCCTGTACTGCCCCGCTTCCTGTATACTGCGGTTCAGATACATCGGACTTCTTATATGAAACATCTGTGACTTCCTGATATACTTCATCATTATAATAACTACCGGCTTCTGATAATGTCTCCTGCGATATTTCTTCCTGTGATAATGATAAATGACTGTCTCCACTTAACGATATGCTGTTATATGAATACATATAGCCAGCGCCATTTTTCTTTTTTATATTATGATCAGACGTAATGCTGTCATATACAAAATCATTTTCCTTTCTGTACTGCTCTGCCACGCTTACAAACTCTGAATACTCTTTTGTCTGAACAAATTCTTCTAAAAGCTTCCTTCTTTGTGCCTTTGGCAGTTCATTAAAGAGCAGCTCATCTTCCCTTGATATATATCTTCTTAAAGCTATCTGCCTGCTGTCGTAGCTTTTAATTCTTATCCCTGAAGCTTTTATTACATCATCTACCGGATTTTCGATATAATTCTTTCTTCTTCCTATGCCTTTATTACTAAGACCAATACTTTTTCCTGATAACTTTACAGCCATATATATTACTCTTTCTGTCCTGCATTATTAAGTTTATTATCAGCCTTTTCATGGAAATTCGTTGAAAATGGCTCGTACAGCGGATTAGTATTTTTCATAAAGGCATCGAGCAGTATTACCTTCCCATTCCACACCATAACGCTTCTGCCTTTAGTATCGTTAGATAATGCTTCATACTCTATATCCGTTAAACTCTGTATCTTTGATAACGCACCAGCATCAGTGCCTTCCTGTTTGAAAAACATCTTATATCCGCAGTTTGCAAGCATATCTCTTAAATCTTCACTCATTACAACACGTGCAAAATTCTGGAATGCCATTGTACAAATGCCACCAAATTTACGATAAGTAAGCACTGCTTTAAGAAGAATATTTCCAGTGGATATACTCTCAGTTACATACTGGCATTCATCAACTATGAATCTTGTTGCTCTCTGTAATTCCTGGTTGAATTCAATTCTGTTAGTCAGAAAGAACATAATTGTAGTCATTACTGGCTGCCAGATATCGTCCGATATGTTATTAAGTCCAAATGATACAAGCCTTTCACTGCTTATATCTATATCAGATGGATATGCAAACATATCATATATTCCTTCAGTAAAAGGCTTAAGGGAATTAGTCATCATATGAATAATACGTTTATCTACGTCATATCCAGACTCTTCTTCCATCTTTATAAGCTCATTCCTTACATCTTTAATAGTCGGCTGTACAAGTTTCTTTGCTGTAAATGTCCTGTCATATACTTTTGCGACTGCATCTGTCATAAATGCCTTATGCTCTGCTGTATATGCCATATTCTTCATAACCGCCTCTGTAAAGCTGTTCGCCCATCCAGTGACAGATGATATGAATGTATGTCTTACCTTTTCTGATTTACTCTCAAATACGCTTAAAGGTATCTCCATAGGATTGATATGTATGTCACCCCTTGGGGTCATATCAAGGAACTTACCATCATATAAGGCACATATGAACTGTGTTTCATTCTGCGGGTCTATTATCTGGATATCATCATCGCTTGATAACAGCACCTGTGATATTTCCGTCATTTTTATGAACATTGACTTACCAGAACCTGTATTGCCAATAACTACACCATGAGGTGAATCGAGCTTCTTTCTGTTAGCAAATACAAGCTGCTGTGTTGTTGTATCTGTTCCGTAGAATATTCCGCCCTTTTCTACAAGATTTTTTGAATAGAATGGCTGCATGGCTACAAGGGAACTTGCAAGAAATGGACGCATTTTCTTAACCTGTCTGCACCCCGTAGGCAGTGCTGTATTGAATGCCTTAAGCTGCACCTGATTGTATGTATCAAGTGTTATCCCAAGTTTTTTCGACTGTGCCTGCAAAGCTTCTATTCTTCTTACAAGCTCATCTTCATTTTCTGCCGTTACTGTTATAATAAGATCTGCCATAATACACTCTTCAGAATCATCTTCAACCTGATCTATATAACGCTCAAGTTCCCGTCTTTTCTTTTTCTTGGCATAAGAAATTCCCGTAACAGCCTGATTATTATTCTTCTTTGCATCTGCTTCCTGCGCTATTGCCCTTTCATTATTGCCGAACATGCTCTTTAATGCATTATTAGTCACATCGTGTGCCACAGGGGCGTAATCTATTGTTATGAAGGAAGGATATTCTCTGTTAGACAGTGTATATATTGCTTTATTGGCATCTACTGATGTGTTAAATCTTCTTGCGAATAATACAGAAACATACTGGTTCTTATTGAATATCATAAAGTCCTTATAATTATCTATTGATACAGGAATGACATCATATAATGCATCACCTTCAAAGCTGTAAGGTGCTCCAGCCTCTTCCTTATAAAAGAATCTGTCGATTATTTCCAGTCTCTGCTCTCCATTAAGTGGAACAATCTTACTTTTAAATGCTGCAAATGCTCTTTCTATCTCTATATCCATTCCAAGAAAATAACTTCTTGCTTCATCATATGAACTGCTTTTTACTGTCAGTGTAAGAAGCAGTATGCGCTTCACATCATATATTCTTGCTTCTTCTTTTTTCTCATCTATCCATTCCCTTATCCCTGAAGCTATGACCGGATATTCATCATCATTTTTATTTACGAAAATGTCATCTATGAATTGATTCATATCCTGATATTCATTTACAATCGTAATTTTGAAAGACAGCTGCATTGACTTAAAAAAATCCATCAGCTTCTCCAGAATCTTGACTTTGTCGTCTCTGTCCTGATTGATATAATTAATATCTGCAAATGCGTAACATCTGTCATACAGCTTTCTTGCACCATTCTTTTCAATCTGGAATATCCCACTCTTATTAGCTTTGTGGATATATAATGCATCTCTTGTATTTTGTGGATACTTGCCAGAATGCGAAGGACTTGTTAATACTACACTATCCTGAAATTTCTTAGTTGCGTTAAATAGCAGTGCCATTATCCCACCTTCTTTCTTATTATTTCCAATACACTATTCATACTGCCCTGTTTCTGTACAGAACGATGCATCGTAAAATAACGTGATACATCAGGCTCATCAGTTTCATAATGTATTCTTGAAACGCTCTGCGTGCACTGTCTTTCTAAAACATATTCTTTAGGACTTAAATATTCCTGGTATTTATATATTCCTGCAAGGATAAATGGTGCAGCAAACGGCACAGATATGTATACTGCAAATACAACATCTATCTTAAATACCATAACAGCTATAGTCATAATGACTGCTGATACTGACAGTCCTGCAAGGATATGTACAATATCAGTGACTGAAAAGCCTTTGTAAAAGTCATTCTTGTACTCTTTTAAAAAATCTTTATTAATATCTATCTTAAGATTGTTTCCTCCCATTATTTCCTTTCCATCAAAAAAGCCACAAATATCTTATATGCCGTTAGCATATAAGTTATCTGTAGCTCTTTGATACTTATTATTACTTATTTGTATGTGTTCTATATTCCGAACCTTTTTAATTAATATTATCTGCTGTGCATTGTGACGGATTCCGTCACGTTTTAAGCCTGCACCTTCTTATCCTAATGCAAATGCACGTCTTAAGAAATTATCTGACTGCTTTACACACGATGTTAGTAGCGGCATGAATATAAGCGAAGCTATTACTCCTACAGCCCCATTAAACCACGAAGACAGTCCTCCAGCATCCATCGCCGCCGTTATGCTCCAGTTAATTCTTGAAGCAAGCTGTATGATAAGTGCTATTACAACAATCTGTAATGTGCTTGTAAGAAAACTTTTAAACCAGCTCGCTGCTGACTGTTCAAAGCCCTTTCCTCCGGCAAGACTTGACAGTGCCACAGGTGCAACTCCCATAAGCATAAAGAGATTAACAAACCTTCCAGCTACCTCAATCAGAATTGTAATAGAGCATACACCAGACATAATAAGATATATGAGACCTAATGACGACATTGCAAGCGTAAAGCCTACATCGTAATCATCTCCCACAACGCTCGGAATACTGCCACTGCCTAAAAGAAGCCCGCTAGCTTTTACTGAAAATAATGTAAATTCCTGCATTATGTTAAGACAGTTTAGCATAAGCATATTTGCAGCTACAAGCTTTATGAACAATTCCATAAGTGCCTCAATCGTTATTCCTTCTTTCAAATTACTTGCCTGTTTGCAGAAACCTGCCATAGAAAACATATTTAAAAAAACAGCACCCATTCCTAAAAACAGTGGATACACAGTATCCGTTATATATTCCCAGGCTCCTGCGCCATCAGCGGTAAAATCACTCACATTCATTCCCATAAGTGCAAGAACAATATTCATGACAAACTGCCACAGCTGCTGTGCAAGTGCATATATTGTTCCGCCCTGAAGTAAATCTATTACCCACTGCGGCGCAGCCAGTGCAACTGGTGATATTATTATATCCATAAGCTGCTCCTTTTAGATATATATAAGTCCATTGATGAGCTGTGGCGTAAGTACCATCACAAGACCACCACCGACTTTTTTAATGCCATTTGCCTGCATTGTACCTTCCTGAGACTGTACTGCAATCCCCATCTCAAAAACCATCCATAGAACTATTATTGAACCTACCGAGCTTACAAAAGCCGCCATAATATCGTATACTTTGCCGACAGTATTACTTACAAGCGCTGCTCCTTCACCAGCCTCTGCCGCTAACGCTGATACCTGTGGATAATATATTACAACGAATACAAACAACCCAATGACTGCCATACCTATTATTCTTGTTATCATCTGGGCTCTTGCTTTATCTTTGGCATTAAATGTCATATCTGTAATATTTTTCATAATACATAACTCCTTTGCAATTAATATCTTTCATCGGGCTGTTTTGCCACCATATATACACCTACACCCGATATCGCAATAAACACTGAAAAGAATACTAAACCTTCCCAATGAGGCAGTACAGTTCTTGCTATAAAATATAAAACAGCCGCTACAATCAATGCTATTATTATAACAATCACAAGTCTTTTCTTCTTCTTCGCTCCTATTTCTCTTTTCATTCCTCTCATAATAAATCCTCCTGTTTTCTCTTATATTAATTTTTAAATCTGTTATTTAATTGTTACTGACGATACTGTTCCATTCTTTAACGAAACAGATATCTTAAATATTCCGACACTATATACAATGCTTCCTGTCTTAGTGCTGTCGCTGTAATCTGTTATATCTTCCTTATCAGCCGCTGCAAATACACTTCTTACCTTATCAATACCGGACTTATTCGTAAGTCCAAGAAATTCAGTATTGCTGGAAAAATTAACCTGCATTTCACTGCACTTAATATCGCCCTTATCTGTATCTGACAGTGTAACTGTCAATGCCGCCTTTGTTCCCTGCTGGCTGCTGTAAGATGACATAACTGACTGTGAATGAGGCTGTGCAGCCTGTGCCATATAAGTAAAGCCGGCAGCCTTAATCTGCTTTGCCGTTACCGGATATGAAAACTCCACTCCGTCAAGCATAAAATCAAGTGTCCTTAAGCTTTCATTGTATGTGTAATAATCTGATTGTTTTATCGTGTCAGAACCGCTTACTGAATTACGCTCTGAAACATTTGTTATGTCTTCGTGCATATCATCGTCAATATTTCTTTCATCTGATACAACAGCCTTTTCAGAACTTACACTGTTTTTTCCTATGTATCTTCCTGTAAAGATTAGAATTAATGCTATTATGATAAACACAGCTGTATATACAAGATTAGTCTTAAATGCTGCAAGACAGTAATTCTTCTTATTAAGATTCTTTTCAGCACCCTGTAGAAGCATATATACAGCACCTGCAACCGGAACACTGGCAAGTGCTGTATACTTGCACCACTCATCTTCACTTACTACCTGCTTATCCTGTGAACGCAGTTCTTCAATAATTATTGGAAGCTTTGCTGAATATATATCAGGCTCTTTTTGTTCTGCCTGCATATTTTTATCAAATTCTTTAAAGTTATCCTCCAATATCCCGATTTCAGATGTGACGGATTCCGTCACATTATTTCTACTGTCTTTCATCTTTAGTACCCTTCTTTTTCATTGCTGAAATATAATCAGCATACCTGATTACTCTTTTATTCTGCTCATCTGTGTTTGTCTGCCTGTTATTTTTTTCTTTTAATCTGTTATCCATAAATCTTCTCCTTTACATTCTTGGTGCTTCTTCTGGAGCTTCCAGTTCCATTTTTTCTGTCTTTTCCTCATTAAATCCTGTTACAAGGCTTTCCTGTGGAATATCATCTGCCGCTTTGTAATACTCTGTGTCATAACCTGTGCTGTATACATAGCCTTTCGACGTGAGTGTTGCTCCTTCATTGATTGCATAATCCCTGCCATAACCTTCGTAATCAATATAATCATTAAGCCATTCAGGAATTTCTCTTTCTTCTACATCATGAATAATATATATACCCAGATCTTCTTCTGACTTTGCATTTATAAGATTATAGTTGTTAAGATTATCTGTGAGATTAATTACATCTTTGGCATTATGTATGCTGTCACCTTCTTCCAGCAGTGCCTCAAATTTTTCTTTGCTGCCGTCTTCTATCTTATCTATCTTTTCTGCAAGATAATTAAGTTCATTCAGATTGGTATATTCTGTCAGATACCCGGACAGACTGCTTACATTGCACTCATAGCCTGTAACAAAGACTTCTTCATAGAGCGCACCATCAGGTCTTTTCTGACCTATGCCTATTCTTTTAAGGACATCTGCCATATGCTCTTTGGTTGTCGGAAAACGCACTAATTCTTCTTTAAGTTCCCCTTCTGTATATTTTCCAAGGTTTGCAACATACGCTGCAAATGGAAATGTCTGGTTATTTTCATATATCATAATTAATCCTTTCAAATGTGGCGGATTCCGTCACATCTATCCATCTTAATTTAAAGTTACTATCATCATCATTACCGGTGGTAATCTTGCGTATGAACTGTAAATCGCAACCTTTAATGCTTCTTTTTTCTTCATTATCTGTCCTCGCATCATATAGAGTTTTAATTTCCTATGTGACGGAATCCGTCACATTTTACAAGGCAATAAAAAAGGAACCGATATAAAGCATTTACTGCTTAATATCCATTCCTTCAATCGCTGCTATCTTATTTTTTGTTACTGCTTCTTACAGTGTGCAAACTGCAGGCGGAAATTGGCAAGTGCATCTGGTTCCTTTATATTGCCTATGCCGTGTTCATTTACATACTCTTTTACAGCTTTTATATCTTCCTTTGTAAATACCCATTGCTCAACGAGATGGTCTCTTGATTCACTTGCCGCTTTCTTTGCTTTTATAGGTACGTTAAAGAATTGTGCTTCATTATAGCTGTATGTCATACTGAGCCTGTTTCTCATTGCCCTTTCAAGGACTGCGGCATATTCAGGATCATTTCTCCATATGCTGTTTTCCTCAAGTCCCCCGTTCTCATAGGACTCCTTATAATAATCTGGTCCTATGAAACGCACATATGTATCTTTTTCTTCTTCTACTGCCACTGTATCGACTATATGTGCCATAACAGATACTTCCGCGATATTTCCACTGCTGTCTGTTGCTGTATATACAATCTTTACTGCCCCATCTGTCTTAAACTGTGTGTAATTCTCCGGGTGGTAATTCTTTACTGTAAGCTCACCTGCAATATCATCGTTCCAGTCATCTGTTACCTTGGCAGTGCTTAAAAGCTCTTCTAATGTAATCCTGCCAGACTGGCTGTCTTCTACTGTGAAGTATCTCTCCTGTGCTGTAATAACCGGGGTATCGTCCCAGATTGCTGTAAGCGTAACATTTCCATTGAAATCACTTGTAAGGTTATTTACTACACTATTATCTACATAATTATTATCTTTAAATTTCCAGTAAAGAAATGTACTTGTTCCCGCTTCTGTTATCCTTGTAAATGTATTGGCTGGCAATGTTACAGGCACATCATATGTCGCACTTACCTGTGGCATTGTACCTGTACCACCGTTGTTATCAAAAGCTATTGTATAGCTGTTATTAGTCGCATCTGCTTTTACATATACATCGTGTGCCGGCATAATGAACTTAATCTTCTGTGAGCCATAACCAGTTCCGTCAAGAAATCTGTCGATTCCGCAGCCTATCTTAGTCACTGTCCAGCCTGTAGGATATCTGCTTATATCTGTGTGGCAGTCATCATTATTATGCCAGTGATAACCAGTCTTTACATATGCTTCCATTGTCACTTCTTCTTCAAAGAAATACTCACCGCCTCCGGTAATTTTATCAATTCCATTTCCTTTATCTGAATCAGTATTTCCTGTATCATTGCCAGAATCATTATTATCCGTATCATCTATTTTATATCTGTTACGGGTATAATAATAATCAACAACAAGGCTTCCATCTGGTTTTATGGTGACTGTCTGTACATCAGGAGCTGTGAAGCCCTTATAATTTCTGATTGCTGGTGTCACCTGTGAGTCAGTTGTTCCTTTTAAGTTATCTGTATCAGCAATGAAATAATTTGTTTCATTATGGGCATCTGCATTTGTATACTGTGTTGTATTATCAATATAAAGCTTCTGTTTCCAGTGTCTGACTGTGTAAGATGTATCCGGATTTGCTTTCCAGCCTGCATATACAGTTACGTCTCCTGCATAACGCCAGTGCCAGTTATTATCCCAGTGTCCCCACAAAGAAGTACCATTAACGGCATTTCCAGCAGCATCGTATATCTGTTCGAACAGGCTGCCATTGCTGTCCTTTAAATACCAGCCTGTAAATGTGTATCCTGTTCTTGTAGGGCAGTCATCACTCATCGAGCAGAAATTTCCTGCATCATATGTTACTGTTACTCTGTTTCCATTATTCCATTGCGGATTATACAGGTTGCTGCCGGGATTTCTTAATGTTCCTCCATTAGGGTCAAAGGTCAGGGTATAGTTATCTGGTGTCCAGCCCGCATATAATGTAACATCTCCATTATATCTGTAATGCCACCTGTTATCCCAGTGTCCCCACAAAGACGTGCCATTAATACAGTTTCCTGAACTATCATATATCTGTTCATACCAGTTCCCATCTGAATGATACATATACCATCCATTAAATGTATAATGTTCTTTGTATGGTATATCACCACTCATTGAAGTGTACCAGTCATAATCATATTGTACTGTCACCCAGTTGCTTCTGTTGTCTTTATAAAGATTGCCGTGTGGCTGGTTATCAAATGTTCCTCCATTAGGGTCAAATGTAAGCCTGTAGTCAGGAACGGCTGGATAAATAAAAGACAATGTAATGCTGTTTACCTGCTTCTTAGTCCAGTTCTGCTTATCTACTACCCAGTCAGGGTTATTATCGTAAATTTTTGTTACATTAAATGTACAGCCTTTTGAAGTCAGATCTGCACTTGCTTCTTTTGCTGAGTTATAAGATACATCTGTCAAATCGTGTGTGCCTGAAGCTGTGAAATTAAAATTTGCATTTCCCTGTACAATAAGCCAAGATTTCATTGACTCATCAGCACCTGGAGCTTTGCATAATTGTCTCATATCCCAGTCAGACGATTTGTTCACAGATGTAGAGTATTCTGCCTGCCCGTTTGCATTTCTTCTGATTGTTACTTTTACAGGGACATCAAAAGATGTTGTATTGGATAATATTAACCCATCACATCTCCAGTGAGTTCCGTTGCCATCTATAGCAGTTTTGGAATATTCACCGAATCTACCTTCCACTGTATAATTAATAGTGATTTTTCCATCTATAGTAGTTTCATACACTCCATTATTGTAACTTTCTGCTTTTACCTCTGTACTGTTAAATACACACATAAATAATCTTATAAGCAGTGCTGTCATTAATACCATTTTATTTAATTTCTTCAGCATATTCTTCCTTTCTTTGTAATAAAAATGACACCTGATAAGAATTAACTCTTATCAGATGTCACCAATTAATTATGTTATTATATTTTCTGTTATGAATTAGATAACTTCATTAAACGCTCGAATGAAGTTATATTATCATTTATTCCGTGTGCTGTAAAAATTGCCTTTTCTGCATTTTCATCACCATATTGTTCGTGATGAAATGCGCCATCACAGAAACAAGCCACCATTGAATATCCAGTAATTGGGTCTTTATATTCGTAATATGTATATACTTTTCCCTCATCTAAATAATCATCTGTATACTTTATCCACTTTCCAGTAGCCACCAACTGCTGTTCCTGCGTTACTGATGGCTTTGCTGGCTCTTGTGGTGTTACTACTGGTTCTGGTGCTGGAGCCGGGCTTGGTGCAGGACTTGGTTCTGCCGGAGCGGCTGGCTGTTCCTCTGGTGTTGTATCAACTGCTCCTGCATTGTTATTTTCTGCTGGAGCTTCGGCTGGCTGCTCTGCTGTGGTGGCTTCCGGTTCAGCCTGTTCTTCCTGCACTTCCTCGCTTACTGTATTCTGTGCCTCATTTACTTCCTCAGCATTTACTTCAGCTTCTGTATTAACGGCTTCTGCGTTTTCTTCCGGCTGTTCAATCTGTTCTTCCTTTGCTTCGGCTGGCTGCTCTGGCTGCTTCTCAGCTTCTTCCTTCGGTTTATCAGCCTCTTCATTTGGTTTCTCAGCTTCTGTCTTTACATCTACATTAGATACAACTTTTACTGCCTCTGTTGTGTTGTTATCTGATGTCTGCTTACTTCCACAGCCTGTTGTCATTAATACCGTTGCAACAACTGTTGCTGTTAATATTGTCTTTAATAAATGTTTCTTAATCATAATTATTACCCCCTGATATTCTTCATTTTTTTAATCATATCTGCATAAGCCAGTATACGTTTTTCTTCCTCTGTAAGCGGTGTGTATCTTGCTATCATCTTGCTGTCATTCTCATTGCGCTGTGATGTAGGTTGTGTTTCCATATAGTCTTCTATATCCTCCTTTATTATCGCATCATCTGATGCCATATAGTAGCTGCTCCATAACGATGGAAGCTTTGACTTGATCTCTGGAAATTCCACCATAATAGGATTTATTGATTTTTTCAGCATTCTTACAATCTCACCAATGCTTAAAGCCGGGTGATATGATATTCTCATATATATGTAATTCGGCTGGACATCAAGCATTAAAATCTTTATATCCTGCTCTTTACAGCAGCCGTTAATAAGCTCCTCCGTGCGCTTCTTTATACTATCATTAAGTATAGACCTCTTATATTTCACTGTAAAGAGAATGTAGCTTGATATATTATATACAGCTTTGTCTTTATAATTATACTTTGTTTTTCTCTTCATAGCTGTATTATAATACCACTTTTTAAATAATGCAAGTATTTTATTAATTCACCGCTGAAACTGTCATATCAGATGCGACTTTAACGTCCATATCAAGTGGGCTTCCGCTGTATTCCCAGTGTGTATTATCCGGTGCAGCTGGTATTATTAACTGCTCATTTTTCTTAATGCTGTAAGTCATATATTCTGTTCCATCTGTATTAAGATATGTGATATTAAACTGTCTGTTATCCTCATCATAAGTATCCTGCACCTGCTGTTTTTCAAGAATTATTGTTCTTGTTGCGGCTGTCTGTCCGGCAGCTCCGGATGCCTTTCTGAAATTTTCCACGGCTTCTACTGTTACAATTCCCTTGTCCTTATCGGCATCCATAACATTTACCGTAACCTCTGCATCACTTTCTATCTGCACAAGAAGCCCCTGCGTTACATCGGCTATAAGCTCATCTGTGTCTGTTATGCTGTACTTATTTATATCAAGTACATTTAAGCTTTCATCAAGCGCATCAGCAAGAGCTGTATTAACTTCATTAATCCTTATGGTCCTGTCATCTGTTGTCAGTATTATTATGATAAAAAGTGCCATCATTATTGACATCATTATGCCTGTAACAACATTCTTCATAATTCCTCCAGTCTGACTGGCATTCTCACAGTCATCGTGTTTTCGCGGTTATCATTATCCCTTACCGCCACAGTTACAAAATACACTCCAGGTTCAGCAAATGTAATGCTTCCTGTTGCTTCGTCATACCATTCCATAACAGATGTTATCCTGTCGTCTTTTAAAATATTCTTTATATATGCTTTATCAGGAAATTCATTTACTGCATTATCAGTATAGTAATTCATTCCATCATATCCGGTAACTAAAAAACAGCCTATAAGGCTGACAGCTTCATTACAGCTTACAATCTCTGGCTGTGTATATGTTATTACCGGCTTTGGCTTTGATACAATTGTCTGGAATGTATCAGCATCTGTAAGTGAGCTGTACTGCACACTGTCTTTATCTGCCGCAGCTGACAGAATATTTATCACACCTGTCTTAGTGCTTCCATTCACCGAAAGCTGTATATTTGAGAAGATAAGAAGCAGTGCAGTCATAACTGCACCTGCAATTACTGCTTTAAGGAATACTTCTATTATGTCTTTCATTCAATCCTCCTTTTCATTCCAATGTGACGGATTTCGTCACATTTTCTAACAGAAGCCGGATATTATATTTTCTATAAACTGTGCTCCTGCTCCATTTAAAAAGAGCGTCTGGAATATTACTATAAAGCCTACAGCTCCAGCACCCTCAATTATCGCTTCAAGATGTTCTTCTATTATATACTTCATTTTAATCTCCATTCTTGCGCCGCTTTTAAGCGCATCTCAAGTTTGTGCGAAGCACAAATCCTGCGTATGAAAATCTTATTTTTCACACTATACCTCCTACAGGATATTAACGTATGTCAGTATCTGTGCAATCAGTGCTATAAATGCTGCTGATATTGCAGCTATTACAATGCTGCCTGTATAATGTTCGATTATGTATTCCATATATCCTCCTTAATTGTGACGAATTCCGTCACATTCTATATTGCAGCTTTTCTTATTCCTGCAAGATTTCCACCTTGTAATATTATTATCTTGCAATATTTCTTAATGTGTGTGTCTTATCAATCCCAATGACTGGAATTTTATAGCTGTAGTCCGTTACAACCTCAACTGCTATTACCTTATTCTTCTCATCTGTTATATTGTTAGTTGTAACAGTGTAGCCAAGACCTGCCGCATTGCTTTTGCAGCTGTCTATCACTGTCTGTGACATATTGCTCTCTTCTATCTGCTTTACGCACGAATCATGATAGGCTCTCGCATTTGATACCCCTGTATCTGCACCTATAAGACTGATACCCAGAAGGACCATTATGGTAATCATAAAAAGTGACAGATATACTTTTATAATCTGTGACATATTAATCTCCATTCCTGCGCTGTTTCTTTGCGCATATCTGTTTTTCTATGTTAATCTGATTTTAAAGTGTGACGGAATCCGTCACATTTTTAAATAAGGCTCATTGATGTCGAGAAGAATGTGATGAACAGTATCATAAAATCACATATCATCTTACCGCAGCATACCGCACTTGGAAGATACATATTAAGCTGCATCATAAACAGTTTGTCCTCGTTTTTAAGCTTCTCTGCCTTATTGCTTAACTCACTGTTTCTTTTAATCAGATTTGAAAATTCATCTTCGATGTTTCCGCCTTCCGAAGCTGCAAGACTATATAATGCTGTCATTGACTCCTCGACACCATTTACGTTAAATTCTTTTAAAAAGTTGTTGTATGGTTCTGACGAAGCCGGATCAGCATCCAGCTCTTTAAGCATTTTAAACAATGCAGGTTTAATAATGCCTGGTGCTTCCTCATACGACTTTGTCATAGCCACCGGAACATTTTCAGTTGCAAGGTAGAGGCTTACCTGTAAAAGCCACTCCGGATAACTTATTTCTATCATTCTCTGTATCTGTTTTCTTGCTTCTTTCTTTCCTAAAGCCGGTGACTTTGCAAAAAATATGAGCAGCACTGCCATAACAGCAAATATAAATACCGAATATACCTTTGAATACAATATAACACCTGCTGCAACTGTGACAGCCGAACATATAACAGCTATAATTACATCTCTCTTTTGGTTATTATTGTAATAATTATCATATATCTTTTTACATTCTTCATCTGTCTTATCCTGCTTTTCATCAAGCCAGTTCTTCGACATGAACTTATTAATATGTGTATATATAATAATATTGGCACACAAAAGAATTACAGATGTAACCTGCACAACCGGATTTAATGATATATCTACATTAAACTGTTCGACATATTGTGGCACATATAATGCAAACAGACACATAAATGTTACTATCGCTAGCACTATCACTGTATCTCTTTTAAAGCTGCGCTTGCCAGCTTGAAGCTCCATAGTCCTGTCAACCCAGTTTCTTCTGTCCTCAAGAAGTATTTTTTTGCCAAGCTCAGCATTTCCGCCATTTTTTTGAAGCTGCAACATAAACTTATGCAGTGTTTTTATTCTTCTTACCGGATAAGCTTTTTCTATCTCATCCAGTGCTGCTTTATCCACTTCCGCTACATTCGATGTTCTTATTATATTTATTGCCTTATTAAGTACATCGTGCATTTCCCCTGAAGGGAAAAGTTTAATTATAAGCTCAAGTGAATCAAGTATCGTTATTCCGGATGAAAAATAATATATCATTCTTTCAAGATATATACTCACATCCGAAAATCTTCTCTGCTCATATCTTGCTTTATACGACTGATATATGATGCTGAATGTACATAAGACTGCTACTGCACATACAGCAATATATCCCACCAGTCTCAGCTTAAAAAGATAGCCGGCTGCAATACAGCCGGCCACCACCATTGCAAATGTTGCAAGCAGGGATTTTACTAATACATTATATCCAAACTTTTCAATTTCAGCTATTAAGTTACCCTTTTTGTTCTTTTTCGCTTTCATTAATAAATTCCTTTCCTTTTATATGTTATATGACTGTGACGAATTTCGTCACAGCTGTACAATTATTGCTTGTCAAGTCTGAATGGATCTCTTATTCCAGCTTTATAAAGGACATTTCTAATATCCTCAGGAAGCTTCTTATCAATCAGCTTTCCATCTTCAAGAATTAATGTGCAGATGTTTTCACCATCAGCACGCATAAAACACGCTATCTGGTCTATATATCTTTTAATCACATTTCCTTCTTTTTTCCTTCTTATAAGAAGTCCGATATCAAGATTTTCATATATGTTGTTACAAAGCCTTTCGGCATCAAGCCTTGTCGGCATCATATTTAACATTCTGTCTGGTATCTTCCTTACATCATCAGTATGCAGTGTTGTTATTCCTTTAGAACCTGTATTCCATAATTCAATAAGGTTCTTGGCTTCCACTGAACGCACTTCACTAAGCAGTATCCTCTTAGGATTAATTCGCATACATTCCTTCAATGCATCCGTGTATGTAAATACTTTGTTGACCTGAAGTGATGTATGTGAAGCTTCAGGCTTTAAATCCTTATAATGCCATTCAAGGGTATCCTCTATAGTTACTGTATGCTGATTGTCCGGTATATACATAGACAGGAATTTTGCAAATTCTGTCTTGCCAGCTTCCGGCTCGCCGCAGATTACAATATTCAGTTTTGCTTTTACTGCATTAATTAGCAGATTCAATGTATCCACAGAACAATATCCGTTCTTTATCAGATTATCATAAGTAAAGCGTGACTTTTTTGTTGTTTTTCTTATGAACACGCTTGTACCAGTTCTTGCAACTGACTCGTGAAGACACGTTATCCTTAAGCAGAGTTCTTCTGACTCTGCCTCAAGCTTGTAATTCTGCTTATTAAAATACTTTGACTGTGAATTTGCGATATTACTTACAAATCCATCTATATATTCACTTGTTACCGAATGTTCATTGTCAGGTATTCTTACTGACTCATTATGTATCGTGTTAACCCACAGCGAATTACCGTGCCAGTCTATATCTGTAATCTCATTATTCTCTAAAAATGGAAGGAGCGGCTTAAGTCGCTCCTTAGTGAGAATACCAGTTAAAATCTTATCCTCATCTGCCATTTTAGAATCCTCCTGCATCAATACCTTTATTAAATATCGTTGTTAGCATTGTCTGGAATGCTGTTGCTACTACTCCATCTGTTGATAATAAAGCAAGTATTACTGCCATAAGTGCTATTAAAATTGCCGCTGCAATAATTGGCTTTAAATGTGTTTTGATAATTTCTACCATTTTTATAATCTCCTTTTAAATAACGTATTTATTTTTATATTCTGTATATGTGACGGATTCCGTCACGTTTTAATTGTTGTACCGGATTAAATCTTATCTGATTAATCCAATAATTATTTAATAATGGTGGCGGACGTATACAGTGTCTCCGGTTACAGAACACCAAAAAAGGAACACCGACTGATTCAGTCTGCGTTCCTTGTGATGTTATAGTATTTAATGTTACTTGCTTTTTCAGCCTATGACAGATATTTTTTAATCTGCCGGATATTCTTGTTATTTTCCTGAATTCATTATATATGTCACCTATGCTTAGTCCTAGCATTATTAACACTCCTTCCTGCGTGACGGATTCCGTCACATCTTATTCTTAAATTGTCAATTTTATCCATAAGAACATTAAAAAAGGACTTGAAGCAGAATAACTCTGATTCAAATCCTAAATTAAGTCTAAGACAATATTATTAAGTTTTACATAAATCCCTGCCAGAAATATTCTGTACGCAGCAATAATCTAACAGGGATAATATGTATTGTAACTTTATTTTCCTACCAACAAACAAAGCTACAAAGGAGAAATTTACAAAATTGAACTGTCATTGGATAACTTTCTTACACCTCTGACAATTATATTGTAACACATCTTTTTAGTGCCATCTAGTGCCATTTAGTGCCATTTAGTGCCACTTTTGCCAAATCTATTGACAAATTGAAATTAGTTGTTCTCACGCTTGTTTACTGGGTTTATCGGGGTTCGCTATATTTTTATGATATTTATTTGCAATTATATGTATATGTGTCGATTGTTCTTTTTTTGATACAATGTATTTTGTGATTATTTTCTATGATATACTGAATAAAAAAGGATAGACAATGGTATGAAAAATAATCGTGATGAAATAATAAAAATATGTGATGAACTTGAATATGATAAAAAAATTACCATTTATAATTATAATCAAATTAAATCCACAAAAAATATTTTAGAAAATCATATTAACGATAACTATGATAATTATTTAAAATTAAAAGCAGAATTAGACATACATTTGAAATTTAATGAAACCTCATTTAGTAATCTAGCTTTTATTTTTTCATTTTTCTCGTTGGTTACAACAATAGCAATGAATGTATTTAATATTTGGGTTACACTGAAATGGGATGATTCCATTAATGAAATGGGGTATAATACCATATTATTTAACTTATTTTTGCTTATAATATTATTAATTATAACTTCATTACTCTATTGTAATTATAGCAAAAATGCAAAACGTGAAAAATGGCTATCATATATAAAATATTCTTTGGAAGATATTGAACAAGAATTTAAGCCTAAAAAAAGACAGTAGTAATCAAATACACTACTGCCTTTTATATAACCCTAATACATTTCACTATCAAACACATACCCACACTCACAGCTTACTGTTAGTCTCTCACCTCTTGATGAAGTTGTAATCTTCGGTATTGTCCCACACTTCGGGCATTTCACTGTTATTGTCCCTGTCAGCCTCATTTCCTTTCGTGCTTTCTTTGCTAACATAATTGATTCTTCTGACATCGTAGGTAATATTCTTTTCCCCATCTGTGTATCCATATAATACCTCCTTCATAAACTCGTCAATTTTATATAGTACACTATCACATTCTTGGCATATATTCTTGTTCTTCTTCCGGCTCATCATACTTTTCATCTATATAATCATCATATTCTGTCTCATACAGCAAATATGGATTGTCCAGAATATCTTCATCTACTATATCCTCTATCTTTTCTTTTAATACCGGTATATCTTTGCTTATAGATTCTTTAATGATATCATAATCAATTTTACCATATGAATGGACTATTCTGTCCCTCATTCCTTTTATCTGATATAGCTTCAGTTCATTATTATCATAAAATGATTTATTATTATCTCTTATTTGTGCGCAATGCTCACCTATCTGTACAAAGCACATATTAATTGCATACTGGCTTTTCTTATCTGTAAATATGACAGGATAATTGTTATCAAGTTCATTGCACATATCCAATATGTCATTTATATAATTATGTATATATGCCAGATTAAACATCAATCTTGTTTTACTATTCATTGCTGTATATTTTTACCTTATCCCTTTCTATGCTTTCAGGCATAATATCATAAGCTTCCCTTTCACTTAAAACATCAACATCTTTCCCAAATTCCTCCTGAAGAAAATGGTACAGCCCAAAAAATTCAATACCTACTTTTCTATTTAAAACTATCATAAAATCGATATCACTATTTTCTGTTGCCTCACCTCGGGCATATGAGCCAAACAGGTATGCTTCTTTTACAAAATCCTGCTTATCAAATATATGTTTGCTTTTCTCCCTGATCTGACTTATTGTATATATCATAAATATAACCTTTCCTGTGACGGAATCCGTCACATTTTATTTCCTATGAATAAATCTATTGAACAACACATCTATAATATCTTTCTGCTCTATATTATCTGGTAACATATCTTCTGTTATATCTTTACCATCATTATATTTTTCAATCCAATAACCTTTTATTGTGCATAGCAGTAAAGCAAGTATGTTTATTATTAAAAATGGGGTAACGATCAAATTAAAACCTAATTGAAATAATTGCTCATATGTATATTTATAATTATTTTCCATTATATTGCTTTCATATTCCATATTTAATATTTCTGTTGGTATTGCACTTATAATTAAATCTTTAACTAGTACAAAAATCGCTAATATCGCAGAAAACAATTCGTTAATTATACTTGCTACTTTATTGTTAACATACATACTATATATGAACCATAATAACGCAGCCACAATATAGAAAGATACCAATACTATTATCGAACTTTCGAATATTTCTAATGTTAAAACAGCCATCCCAAGTAATTGGATATAATGCAGTATTCCATATCGTAAAAAACCTTTAACAGACAATAATATCTGTCTCTTATACACATCTCCGAGCCCACGAGACCGGAGCCTATCT
>ENA-OWZE01000194-OWZE01000194.1-human-gut-metagenome-genome-assembly--contig:-NODE-194-length-32531-cov-7.692050_pt1 | contig 32531 bp, 24 predicted proteins | sample MGYA00249759_ERZ652104 | MGnify/ENA primary metagenome ERZ652104 (study PRJEB26925, sample SAMN05827048) | human gut metagenome | biome: ENVO:2100002; feature: ENVO:00000062; material: ENVO:00002003...
AAGCAGGTGCGAAGCCTGCGCTGTCACGCAGCTGTAAAGTGGAGCAAGCCTTAATGATGTCACTGGGAAACCGGGAAGACAAGACTTACGAAGAAACTGAGCCAGAAGAATTGCCTGAAAAAGTTAACGGGAGTGTACTGCGAGTGACAGGAGGCTACTAGGGAATGAGTGCGCCTTTCTGTAATTTTGCAGGAAGGCGTTTTTCTTGCCGGAAAACGCAAATCCCGCAACACATGGCTTTTAACCGTCGTTGCACGCGAAACTCGGACAGCTCGGCAGTGAAGGTTGGAAAATAAATTTTTTGATGAGGTGTATTAGTATGTTGAAAAACAAAAAAGCATTGGTTATGTCAGTGCTGTGCGCAGTAGCAAGCGTAGGCTTCGTGATGGGCGCAAGTGCAGAAACTATGCATGGCAATCTGGAAGAGGTTGTTGTCGAAGGCAGTGCAGATGTACTGCCGGGTGGAATGGTTGCCAAAAGCGGTAATGTTGGTATTCTCGGTAATAAAAATGTAATGGATGTACCTTTTTCTCAAACAAACATTACAGCCAACGCTATGGAAACCTTTGGCGGTATGAACCAGCCTTTGGATAACATTCTGGTAAATATTCCTTCTGTGCGTCAGACAGGCACCATGCTGCATGGCGATTTTTCTGTAAGAGGTAAATCTACCAATGGTTCCTTCTTCTATCTGAATGGTGTTCCCGGTATGTTAGGTCAGTTTTTAGTTCCGACTTTTATGGCTGAGAGTATTCAGGTTACAGAAGGTCCGAATAAAGCTATTTCCGGCTCTTTCCCCACAGGTGAAGGCACCGGTGTTGCTGCAGTAGTAAACGTCGATACCAAAAAAGCACTTGATAAGCCCGTGCTCAGATATAAACAAGTATTCTCCGGTGAAAGTGGCTTAGGCGAATATCTGGATATCGGCAAAAGATTTGGTAAGAATGACGAATGGGGCGTTAGAGTAAATACAGAGATCTTAAATGGTAACCCCGGTCACTATAAAGCCAGCCAAGAGTCTTCCAGCATTTTTGCCAACATCGATCATCAGGATGCTAACAGCAAATCTAATTTGCTTGTCGGTTATCAATATTATGAAGTTGATGATGGTATGAGATGGTTTGGCTTTGATGCTAATAATGTAAAAAAAGGTCTTTTGACTCATGTTCCCTCTGCTCCGAATTCCAAAAACAATTACAGCTTCCCCGGCATGACCAAAGCCTCTGAAGGCGCATTGATGGTACTGAACCATGAGCAGGTAATCGGTCACGGCACCAAGGCCTTCTTTAACGGCGGTTGGACAAGAAGCAATTTACGTAAAAATATTACCGGTCAAGGCAGCCGCTTATATATTCTTGATGATGCAGGCAATTATGCAGGCAAATATTTTACCAGAAGAACTCCTGGACATAAATATTATGTACAGACCGGTATCGAGAACACTTTTAAAACCGGTGAGGTTGAACATGATGTGGTTTTGGCAGTTGACAAATCCTGGTCTAAGTCCTGGACCGGTGTTGTCGGCGGTTATGGCCTGACTAACTTCAAAGGCTTAGGCGGTACCTTGGCAGGTGGCGTTAATCCTAATGAGAGCGTAAATATTCCTACCTTTAGTAATTTCCATAACAGTACAAGAACCTTCTGGGGTGTGTCTCTGTTAGATACTATGAAATTAGGCAAGGCTCAGATGATGTTAGGCGTTCATAAGCATGAATCCAATGCTGTAACCTATCCGGATCCGACTAAATCTGGCAAGGTAGCAAGTGTTAAGTCCAGCGCTGTTTGTCCTGCTTACGGCTTTGTTTACCAGCCCACCGATGAAGTATCCATTTATGCCAGCCATTCCGAATTTTTTGATGCAGGCAGCAGAGTAAGCGGTGCAAACGCTTATAACGCAGATGAAATCTTAGACCCGTCTAAAACAAAAATGGACGAAATCGGCGTTAAATACAGCAACAAGAATTTCTTGGCTACACTGGCTCTGTTTAAAAACAGAGAGTCCTCTACCTTAAACGTATATGACGATAAAAAGCCTGATTGGTATTGGGTTACCAATGACGGCGAAAATGAGTATAAGGGTATTGAGCTGTCTATCAACGGAGCCATTGCAGATAAATGGAATGCTTTTGGCGGTTTAATGTATCTTGATACAGAAAGAGTAAGAACCAATAAAGGTACCTATGATGGCTACAGAGTAGGCGGGATTCCGAGATTCAACGCTGTTGCCGGCTTACAATATAAACCGAATAATGATTTGTCAATTTTGGCAAGAGCCGTATATGTTGGTCCTACTCCTATTTTCCCCGCAAGCAATGCGATTGAATGGGAAGTTCCTTCTTATACTACTTTTGATGCAGGCATTAATTACAAAACACAGATTAACAAAATGCCTGTAAAATTGAGTGCAATGTGCTATAATCTGACCGGTAAAGATTATTGGATTGCTTATGGTTCCGGCTTGCATTTGTCCAGCCCCAGAACTTTCATGCTGTCTGCTCAATTTGACCTTTAATTTATGATGTTTAAGAGGGCGGTGTTACTGCCCTCTTTTCTTTAAAATTACATAGTTTTGGTAGTGTTATGAAAAAAATATATTGTATTATTGCTCTTATATTACTCGTTCTTGCGAGCGGTTGCGGCAAGCAGGAAGATATTAAGGAATCTGCGATAAATAAAGATAATGATAAAGTGATTCTTGCAGGCTATCGTCAGCTTGCTCCCGGTAATAAGGATGCCTATTATTGCAGCAGATCATTAGGTGTTTGGGAGCCTTTGATTACTAAGGACAAGGATAATAAGCCTGCACCTTGTTTGGCGCAAAGCTGGGAGATGCAGGACAATGGTAAAATTTGGATTTTTCATCTGCGTAAAAATGTCCTGTTTCATAACGGAACAAAATTTAATGCGGATTCGGTGATTGCTAATTTTGACCGGATGAAAAAGGGTGTTAAGCGTTCAACCTTTTATGGCTTGAATATAGATGCATTTTATCCTTCGCTGTTGAAATATGAAAAATTAGATGAGTATACTGTTAAACTGACCTTTAAAGAAGCAAATATTAACGAACTGTATAAGATGACAGATTTCGGCAGTCCGATTTATGCTCCGGAATGCTTCGCTGAAGATGGTAATTTTAAAACCTTCGCAATAGGCACCGGACCGTATAGAATAATAGAAAATAAACTGAACAGTCATGTTAAGATAGAGCGTTATGATAATTATTGGGGTGAAAAGGGCAAAATAAAAACATTTATTGTGCGCAAAATACCTAATACGGATACACGTTATGCTGCATTAAAATCCGGCGAAATTGACGGCGTAACCGATTTGAATGCAATACCGCCTTTTTTAGCGGACGAACTGAAAAAGGATAGCAATTTTGTTGTTTATAAAAATAAATCGACGATGGTACGCTATCTGGCATTAAACGGTACTAAATTTCCTTTTAATGATGTCAGGATGAGGCAGGCTGTAAGTCTGGCAATTGATAGGCAGGATTTAGTTAATGCTTTGTATATGGGCTATGCCATACCGACTGTCAACATTCTGAATTATTGCAGTCCGGGATATAAAGAGTTTCCAGTAAGGCATGACTTGCAAGAAGCGAAACGTCTTGCACATGAGGTGCTTGGAGATAAGCGTGTAGAGATTGTTTACGGAATTAACGGAGCGGAGCCTTTGCAAAAAGGCGAAGCAGAAATTATTGCTTATTGGCTGAAAGATATTGGCTTAGATGTTAAAATAAGAGTATTGGAATATGCAACCTTATTAAAAATGATACGGAAAGGAGAGTGTAATATAGTTCGTTTGCAAAAGGGTTTGGCTAACGGAGATCCGTATACTGCCTTGTATCCCTTTGTAATGCCTGACGGAGCGTTAAACAAGAACAATAGCGTTGCGTATGAAAATAATGAAATTGTTGAATTGATGAACGAGGTTAAGCATACTACGGATGAGCAGAAACGACGCGAGATATTCAATAGAATACAAGAAATTGCTGTTGAAGAGCAACCGGTAGTTCCTTTGTTCAACGATATGGCGATAGCTGCGACCAGCAGCCGTATAAAAAATTACGGTGCCATCAATAAAATTGAACTTGTAACAGATGATGAGTAAAATTTGTAATGATATATTATGAAGAGAGGAAAACTCTATGAACCAATATTATCAGGATAACATGCTTTTGGGCATGAACCCTTCCAGTTATCTGCATCGCTACGCCGTTAACGGCAAGGTGTCGGGAAATCTTGCCTGCATCAGCGAAATCAAAAATGCCGCCGTGGTCTTATACAGTCCGCGTGGCTGCGGCTTTCATTACCGCTGTCATGTGCGCAGCGGCCAAAGCCCGGTTTATGATCTGGAATGTGCCGATTTGCGCAACAATGATGTAATTTTCGGCGGTGAAAAAAAGCTGACGGCTTTACTGCAAAAGGTGGAACGTGAGCAGCAGCCGGAGATTATTTTTCTGCTGCCTTCCGTGGTGTCGGATATTATCAATGATGATTTGGCTGGCTTGGCCTGCAGCCTGCAGCCGCAGTTTAAAGCGAAGCTTGTGCCGATTACGTCGCAGGTTTTTTCGCATATGGACAAGAGCAACGGCCGCAAGGTTTTGCGTGAAAAGGCTTGCCAAAAGCAGAAGCAAAAGTTTTCTTCCAGTGCGGTCTATCCCGGTTGTGGTTATGTAGAGGTGATGGATGCGCTGGTTGAGCAAGTTATGGAGCCTCAAAGCGTAGAGCCGCTGAGCGTAAATATCGAAGCCTTTGTCTGGGGCTATAATGGTGAGGATAAGCTGCAGGGCATGAGCGATATGCTGCAGAAAATGGGAATTACCGTTAATGCTTATCTGCCTGCCGCTGATTTGCAGACAATCAAAAAGGCTCCGCAAGCAGCGCTGAATATAGTACGTCGCAAGAAGTGGGCGTTGGCGATGGAGCAAAGCTTTGGCACGCCGTTTCTGCATGTTGCCGATATGCAGGAATGGCATGGCATAGAAGGCATCAGCGATTTATACAGGCAAATAGGAAAAATGCTTGGCTGCGAGAATGCTGTTGAACGCGTGCTGCAGGAAGAATATGAACGGGTTGCCGCCCGTTATCAGGAGCTGCGCGCAGAATTTGCCAAGCACAAATTTTGCTTGATTGCGCATGGTATTGCATATTTGCCGGATGCGTTGCGCGTTTATCAGCAGGATTACGGTCTGCCGATTACGAAAATATGCATTATCATGAATCCATCTTATCAGGCAGAAACCGGGTTGGATGATGCAATGATGCAGAGATTTAAGGACAGAATTGAGCTTGCTAAGGCTGAGTATGGCTGTGATGCGGAAATTTTACTGGAGCCTTCGGAAGAGGCTTTGCGTGAAGCTGCGCAGAGCTGTGATTTTGTTATCTGCAACGGTCATCCGCGCTATGCTTCTTTAAATGTTCCGGTGCTCTATAATTTGTTTGACCGCTCGGTGTGGTCTTATCAGGGCTTTGTGGATATTATGGAAGAGGTTTGGCAGATGCTGCAGCAACCGCAGCGTACAGGAAGCAGTCTTTTGCTGAGCAAGCTGGCCTATGACCCGGTATTTTATCCGATGCGCGAGGCTGATAAAGACAGTAAAGCATCACGCGAGCTGTATAGCAGAGTATGGAGGCAGAGAAAATAATGAAACCATTAAGTAGCTGTGCGTTGTTTGGTGCTGTGCGTGCTCTTGGCGGTATTAAGGATGCCTTAATCCTGCAGCATTCGGTTGTCGGCTGTCAGTGGGGCAGCCTGGCATTCAGATATGCAGGCAAGCCTTATGATGTACGTCAGGCCTCTGATGTTATCTATGATGAAGATGTTGTTAATGGCGGCGAGAAGGTCTTGCGCAAGGCTTTGCAGGAAGCGGAGCGTATTTTTGCGCATTGCGGTGCGGTATTTGTAGTCAGCGGCTGCGTGCCGAATATGATCGGCGATGATGTGGACGGTATTTTGGCTACTACCGAAGGCTCGCAAAAATTATTGCATGTAAAAGCGCCGGGATATGCAGGAAATATTGACAGCGGTGTGGAAACAGCTTATTTAGCGTTGCTGCCCTTGCTCCGAACCGCGGAGAAAAAACATGCTGCCACGATAAATATTTTTGGCATAATGAACGATGATCCTTATGCTGATAATGATTTGGAAGAGCTGAAAAAATTTTTAGGTTCCAAGGTTAAAATTAACTGCGCACTGCAGGATTGCAGCTTGCGCGATATTGCAGCAATGCCGCAGGCAGAGCTGAATATCTGCTTTGGCTATGGCGAGCCGTTGGCACAAAAGATGCAGGAAAAATTTGGCGTGCCGTATATCAAATGCGCTTATCCTTACGGTGTGGCAGGCATGCAGAAGTTTTTGCGTCAGTTAGGCGAAGCTTTGGGAATTGATTTTTCCGATGAGCTTGCCGAACTGGAGGCTGCGGCTGAAAAGCTCGTTTATCGCTGTGCGGATTATCTGGTGAATTTGTATCAGCTGCCGGTGGCTTTGGCTACGGACAAGGCACATTTAGCGGGCTTACAGAGCTTTTTTGCCGAAGAACTGGGCATGCGCGTTGTTATTGCAGAGGACACTACGGAATTTAGCTTGGATAAAATGGCAGAGGCTGCAGCAAAGCACAAGCCTGTATTGTTTTGCGGTTCTTCATTCTTAAAGAATTTGGCTGATAAATATCAGGTGCCGTTAGTGCGCTGTGCTTATCCTGCCTTTGACCGGTTGTGCTTTACCGATAATACGCTTGTAGGAGCGCGTGGCGCTGCTCTGCTCATTGAGCAGATTGTTAACGGTGCCTTGCAGCAGCAATATAAAACAGATGGCCGATATGCCGGCTTGCGTGAAAGTATTTGTGAGGTAAATCATGAGTGAGCTTGAAACACATCCCTGTTTTACAGCTAAATGCAGCGATTACGCCCGCATTCATTTACCAGTCGCACCCAAATGCAACATGCAGTGCAACTATTGCCTGCGCAAATACAGCTGTGTGAATGAAAGCCGTCCCGGCGTCGTGGCAAGGGTTATGGTGCCGGAGGATGCAGTCGACTGGTATCTGCAGATGAAGGACAAGGTGCCGAAGCTGACGGTAGCAGGTATTGCCGGCCCCGGTGATGCATTGGCCAACTGGCCGGCGGTCAGCAGAACGCTGAGCATGATTCGAGAGGTTGATAAGGATGTTTTCTTCTGCTTATCAACTAACGGCCTGTATTTGCCCAAGTATGCCAAGGAGATTGCAGCCTTAGGTGTTGATTATGTTACGGTAACGGTGAATGCAATTACCAGCAATACAGGGGCGCATATTTACAGCTTTATTAATGATGAAGGCAAAAAATATGTCGGTGAAGAGGCTGCTGCACTGCTTTTAGAAAGGCAGATAGAAGGATTGCAGCTGCTTGGCGAATACGGCGTGAAGGTGAAGATAAATACGGTGGCTATTCCCGGCGTGAATATCCAGGAAATCCCGGCGATTGCCAGACGTATGGCCTTACTGGGAGCGAAGCTACAGAATATTTTACCGATGCTGCCGGTGGAGGGAACCGGCTTTGCGCATCTTGCGGAGCCTGCGGTCGAAGAAATTATGCAGCTGCGTAATGTTTGCAAGCAGTGGATGCCGCAGATGCAGCATTGCAACCGCTGTCGTGCAGATGCCGTAGGCGCTTTGACTAATCCATGTGTTTTAGAAGAAAGCTGAAATAGAAAATCCGTGTAAACAGAAGCTTGACTTTGGGTTGCACGGATTTTTGGCTTTAATATGATATTTAATTTGACGGCATATTCTGCACTTGCTACAATTAAATTTGTAATATCTCATCTGTAAGGGAGAAGCTAATGGATTGTACTGCGATTATTTTGACAATCGGGATTATTTTTGCAGCGTCGTTTTTTTCTACTGTTTCCGGCTTTGGCTTCGCTTTGGTGGCTATGCCTGTGCTTACACTGGTGATGCCGGTAAAAGCGGCGGTTATTTTTGTGCTGCTGTTGAATTTGGTCCTGCGGGCGATTACTATGTACAGAGTGCGCGACGGCTTTGATAAAGAAACCGTTATTTTGACGACATTGGGAAGCGTTGCTGGCATGGTTCCCGGAAGCTGGGTGCTGAAGGTGTTGCCTGCGGCACGGTTGGAAGTGTTTTTGGGAGCAGTGCTTGTGGCTGCCACAGTTTTGCTTAGCCTGCAATGTACGTTGCCGATAAAAAATAAAACCTGCGGACGTTTGGGTGCGGGAATCTTGAGCGGCTTTTTCGGCGCATCTACAAGCGTCAGCGGACCGCCGCTGGTTTTATATTTTCTTAACGAAAAGCTGCCGAAGGATGTTATGCGGGCTAACATGATCTGGTTTTTTGGCTTAAGCGGCTTTTTGACGGTGTTGGTAAATTATTTTTATGGTAATGTCAGCGGTACTGTTGATTGGAGTTTGCTGCTTTATACTATACCGGTGATGCTATTGGCTATCTGGTTGGGAGAAAAATTTTTCTATCGCCTGAATCAGCATCTGTTCCGTAAGCTGGCGTTGACGGTGGTGCTTATAGGAGCGCTGATGCTGCTGTGGAGCGGGTGGCAGAATTTATAAGTAAGCTTACAAATAATGCTGTCGTATAAATCAGCAGTAATATTTTATCTTATTGCTTTGAAGATAGTGTTATTACTGTAACCTAGTTTACAATAATAGTGCGATAAGATAAAAAATAAATAAAATTAAGCTTTTTCCTTGACGTTTGCGGAGCAGTAGGAGTAAAATAACCTCAATCGCTGATTGCGGCGATAAATTTTGAAGCATAAGGAAATGCTGAAGTTGTTGCAGGTGAAAATGATGGAATCTAAAATGATGAACACTGCAATTGAATATGGTTTTTATTACGCACCGGTAATTAACTATTATTTTAGCACCGGTTATTTTGCATGGAAAAAATCATATAGCAGTAATCATCGTATTGGAGACTATAAATAGTATTTGCGAGCGCAGTGCTTGCAATTAAGATTTAGCTTTTACAGCAGGCTCTTTTACGGGAGCCTGCTTTTTTTATAGCATTGTAGCTTATAGCAGTAGGGTAAATTAAATGACAAGGGTGTCAGAACGAAGGGGAGACAATTTATGGTAATAGTATTCAAGCCGGGAGCACCGGAGGAAAATAAAGCGAAAATGCGCAGCAATTTGGAAAGCAAGGGCTTCCAAATTAACGAAATTAATGGTGTCAACATGACCATCTTCGGTATCATCGGCGATACGAGCACACTTGATATCAATATGCTGCGTATTGATGATGCGGTAGACAAGGTAATGCGAGTGCAGGAGCCGTTCAAGCGGGCCAACCGCATGTTCCATCCGCAGGATTCAGTGATTAATGTCGGCGGTGTTGAAGTCGGCGGACGCAAGATTCAGGTTATCGCAGGTCCTTGCTCCGTAGAAACGCAGGAGCAGGTTACGGATATTGCCAAGTCCATCAAGCTTGGCGGCGCCTCAATGCTTCGCGGCGGTGCCTTCAAGCCCCGCACATCGCCGTATTCCTTCCAAGGCTTGAAGGAGGTTGGCCTGGATTATTTAAAGGGTGCCAAAAAGGAAACAGGTCTGCCGATAGTAACAGAAATCATGTCACCGTATATGATAGAGCGCTTTGTAGAGGATGTAGATTTGATTCAGGTTGGCGCCCGCAACATGCAGAACTTTGAATTGCTGAAGGAATTAGGCAAAACCAATAAGCCGATTCTTTTGAAGCGTGGTCTGGCAGCAACGATTGAGGAATGGCTGATGGCAGCGGAATATATCATGAGCGAAGGCAACGAAAATGTTATCCTTTGCGAACGCGGTATCCGCACCTTCGAAACATATACGCGCAACACACTGGATGTAAGCGCAATTCCCGCTGTGAAAAAGCTCAGCCATCTGCCGGTAGTAGTTGACCCGAGCCATGCAGCAGGCTTGTGGTGGATGGTAGAGACGCTGGCGAAGGCTGCTGTAGCAGTCGGTGCCGACGGACTTTTGATAGAAGTCCACAACAATCCGGAAGCAGCGCTCTGTGACGGCGCACAGTCCTTAAGACCTGAACGCTTCGCCAGACTGATGGGCGAGCTGAAGGGCATTGCCAGAATTGTCGGCAGAGATATGTAAGTTAAGGCATTATCCCTTAGCAATATCAAAAGGTATAAGGGTTTGTAATAACTCCTGATCTGGGAGTAGTATTGTAGCATAGTAGATTAGATTAAAGGAGAGATTTTATCATGATTATCGTATTCAAACAAAATGCAACTGTTGAGGAAAAAACTAAGCTGAAAAACCAATTAGAAAGCAAGGGCTTTCAGATTCATGCCAGTGATGGCGTAAATGCCTCTCTGTTTGGTGTTGTTGGTGATACCAGCGCTTTGGACATCAACCTTTTACGTGTTGTTGAAGGTGTAGAAAAGGTAATGCGTGTGCAGGAGCCTTTCAAACGTGCTAATCGCATGTTCCATCCCGAGGACAGCATTGTTGATGTTGCAGGCAGAAAGTTCGGTGGCAAAAAGCTGCAGGTTATTGCAGGTCCCTGTTCCGTAGAAACTCAGGAGCAGGTTACGGAAATTGCCAAGGATGTTAAGGCTGCAGGCGCTACGCTGATGCGTGGTGGTGCGTTCAAGCCTCGTACTTCTCCGTACTCCTTCCAGGGCTTAAAGGAAAAAGGTCTGGATTTCCTGAAAAATGCCAGGGCTGCCACCGGTCTGCCGATTGTTACGGAAATTATGTCACCTTACATGGTGGAACGCTTTGTTGAGGATGTTGATCTGATTCAGGTCGGCGCCCGCAATATGCAGAACTTCGATTTGCTGAAGGAATTGGGCAAAACCAATAAGCCGATTCTTTTGAAGCGTGGTTTGGCGGCAACGATTGAGGAATGGCTGATGGCAGCGGAATACATCATGAGCGAGGGCAATGAAAATGTTATTCTTTGCGAACGCGGTATCCGCACCTTTGAAACCTACACCCGCAATACGCTTGATGTAAGTGCTATTCCTGCAGTAAAAAGACTCAGCCATCTGCCGGTAGTAGTTGACCCGAGCCATGCAGCAGGCATGTGGTGGATGGTAGAGCCCTTGGCTAAGGCAGCAGTTGCAGTTGGCGCAGACGGTTTGTTGATTGAAGTACATAACGATCCGGAAGCAGCATGGTGCGATGGTGCCCAATCCTTGAAGCCGGACCGCTTTGCTAAGCTGATGGGCGACCTCAGAGGCATTGCGAACATTGTCGGCAGAGAGTTATAATAGTAGTATGGCAGATTAGGAGTGATTTTTTTGGAAGCTGATTTTGGTGGCGAAAATAGAGGTACAAGGTGGCAGGAGCTCAGCTTTGCTATCGTTGGCCTGGGGCTGATTGGCGGCTCCTATGCCAAAGCATTGCGCAAGCTGGGCGTTAAGCAGATTATCGGTATAGAGCGTGATGCAGCAACATTGCAGGAAGCGAAGCAGCAGGGGTTGGTTGATATTGGCATGACTGAGCCTGATAACCGACTTAAGGAGGCCAACGTAATTATCTGCGCTATTTATCCTGAAGCAATCGTGGGCTTTATAGCTGCAAACGTTGATTTCTTTAATGAAAGCGTTTTGCTGACTGATGTTGCAGGCATTAAAAACGATATGATTAGCAGAGGGCAGGCACTTTTAAAGGATGGCATGGAATTTATTTCCGGCCATCCGATGGCCGGACGTCAGGGCAGCGGCTTGGGCATGAGCGATGCGCATATTTTTCAGAATGCGAATTACATCATCGTGCCGGAAAAGCATAACACACAGGCTGCAGTCAGCTGGCTGGAGCAATTTGCTTTGGCTCTTGGTTGCAAGCATACGGTGCAGGTGACACCGGCGCAGCATGATGCCACAATTGCCTATACCAGTAATTTGCCGCATGTTACTGCGGTAGCGCTTATGGACAGCGCTTCCTTTGATGATAAGACCAAGTACTTCGTTGCCGGCAGCTTCCGAGATGGCACTCGTGTAGCAGATATCAATCCTGAATTATGGTGCAATCTGTTCCTGGCCAACAGGGAAAAGGTTGCGGATGAAATAGACAAATATATGGAGCAGCTGGCGCTGTGGCGCGACGCTCTGCGCAGTGATGACGGCGAAAAGCTGAAGGAGCTGATGCGCAAGGCAGGAGCACGGAGAAGGGAGCTTTTTTAATGAAGAAAATTCATGTTGCATTAGGCGCTCATGCCTATGATATTGAAATAGCCGCCGGCCTGCTGCCGCAGGTCGGCTCTAAGGTTGCAGCTTTGCTGCCGAAGGCGCGCAAGGCTGCAATTATCAGCGATACAAATGTTGCACCGTTATATGCAGCAAAATTACAGGCTAGCCTCGAAGAGGCTGGCCTTGTTGTGCATAAGGTGGTAATTGAAGCCGGTGAGCAGAGCAAGAATATGCAGGTGCTCAGCGATGTACTGGAACAGCTTGCTGCAGCAGGGCTTACGCGCACTGACGTTGTGCTGACGCTTGGCGGTGGTGTTGTCGGTGATTTGGGAGGCTTTGCCGCTGCCAGCTTTATGCGTGGCATTGCCTTTGTGCAGATACCAACCTCACTGCTGGCTCAGATTGACAGCAGCGTTGGCGGTAAGGTAGCTGTAGATTTAAAGGCCGGCAAAAATCTTGCTGGTGCTTTTTATCAGCCGAAGGCTGTATTTATCGACACAGATTTACTGGCAACGCTTTCTACCCGCTTTTTGCACGATGGTCTGGCAGAAGCGATTAAATACGGCTGCATTAAGGATGCAGCGCTTTTTGAAAAAATTGCCGGCTATGCTGATGATGCTGCGCTTTTGGCAGATATTGACAGTGTGGTTGCTACCTGCTGTGCCATTAAAGCACGCATTGTAGAGCAGGATGAATTTGATACAGGCCTGCGGATGCTGCTGAACTTCGGACACACCTTGGGACATGCTGTAGAGCAGCACTTCGGCTACAGCTGCTTTACGCATGGCGAGGGCGTGGCAATCGGTATGTATCAGCTGACTAAGCGCACCGAAGAGCTGGGAATGACAGCCAAAGGCAGCGCCGAGCGTATTAAGAGCGTACTTGAAAAGTATAATTTGCCGTTGACTGCGGGCGTAGAAAAATCGCAGCTGCTTGATACAATGGCAAGAGATAAGAAAAAGAACGGCAACAGCATTACCCTCATTATTTTGCAGCAGATAGGCGAGGGCGTACTGCAGAAAGTTGATTGGCAGGAAGTGCCAAAGTATTTGGGGTGAGGCTAAATGGAAAAGGTAAAAATTTATCCTGCAAAATTGGCAGGAACGGTGCAGGTGCCGTCATCTAAAAGTATGGGACACAGAGAAATCATTTGTGCAGGTCTTGCAGGCGGCACCAGCATTGTCGATAATATCAGTATGTCTAAGGATATTGAGGCAACGATGCACGTTCTGCGTGCTATGAATGTGAGCGTGGACGAAATCCCCAGCATGATAGAGGGACGTAAGGCTTTGCAGATTACGGGCACAGGTCATCCAATTGCGGCGGCAGATAATGTTGACTGCGGTGAATCCGGTTCTACCTTGCGCTTTTTTATTCCCTTGGGAGCAAATCTTGGCTGTCCGCTGACCTTTATCGGTCACGGCAAGCTGGTATCGCGTCCTTTGCAGGCGTATTACGATATTTTGGATAAGCAGTTTGTGCAATATTTTAATGATAACGGCAATCTGCCGTTGACGGTTAACGGTCACCTGATGCCGGGTAAATTTGAGCTGCCGGGAGATGTCAGCAGTCAGTTTGTCAGCGGTCTGCTTTTTGCTTTACCGTTATTAAAGGGCGATTCCGAAATTATTATTACTTCGCCGCTGGAATCTGCTTCTTATGTAGATATGACACTGAACTGCTTGGCGAAGTACGGTGTTAAAGTAGAAAATGTAGATGGTGCACATCGTCATTATCTTGTGCCCGGCAAGCAGCATTTTAAAGCGCAGGACAGCAAGGTTGAGGGCGATTGGTCGCAGGCAGCCTTTTGGATTGTCGGCGGTGCTTTGGGCGCAGGCATTACGGCAAGCGGTGTTGACTTTGCTTCGCTGCAGGGTGATAAGGCTGTGGTAGAAATTATGCAGCGCATGGGTGCTGATATTGCTAAAAATGCCGACAGCGTAACCGTAAACAGCGGTGCAACGCAGGCAACGATAATAGATGCTTCAAATTGCCCGGATATTATTCCTGTGCTTACCGTGCTGGCAGCAGTCAGCGAGGGAACAACGAAGATTATCAACGCAGGACGCCTGCGTATCAAGGAATGCGACAGACTGGCGGCTATGACGAGTGAATTAAATAAAATGGGTGCGGCAATTACGGAAGAGGCCGAAGGCCTGACAATTACCGGCAAGCCTGAGGGACTGCGCGGCGGTGTAGAGGCAGATGCCTGGAACGACCATCGTATTGCCATGAGCCTGGCAATTGCTGCACAATGCTGTGCGGAACCTATTATATTAACCGGTGCAGGCAGTGTAAGCAAGTCTTATCCTGACTTCTGGCAGGATTACCAAAGCGTAGGCGGAAAAATTGAGGTGCTGGCATGAGCGGAATTTTTGGCATGAATATAAAAATGGCGATATACGGCGAATCGCACGGAAAATCCATCGGCGTAGTGCTGGATGGACTGCCGCCGGGACTGGCATTGGATGAAGCGGCGATTTCTGCCGAAATGGCGCGTCGTGCTCCCGGACAGAATGCGTTGAGCACAGCACGCAAGGAAAGCGATACGGTAGAAATCCAAAGCGGCTTCTTCAATGGCTTTACGACAGGTACGCCTCTGTGCGCGCGTATCGTCAACAGCGACCAGCATTCCAAGGATTACAGCATTCTCGCCGATAAAATGCGCCCCGGTCATGCGGACTACGCAGGCCATGTGCGTTATCAGGGCTTTAATGATTATCGCGGCGGCGGTCATTTTTCCGGTCGTCTGACGGCACCGCTCGTTTTTGCCGGTGCTGTGGCCAAGCAGGCGTTGGCGCAGTACGGTATTGTTGTCGGTTCGCATATTCTGCAGATTAACGATATCAAAGAAGAACGCTTCAATCCTATGGGCGTAAGTGATGCAGAATTAGCAGCGCTGCATGCGAAAAAGTTTGCTGTTATGGATGATGCTATAGGCGAAAAAATGCAGGAGCGCATTTTGCAAGCCAAGAGTGAGCTTAACAGCGTGGGTGGTGTAATTGAAGCCATTGCACTGCATTTGCCTGCGGGCATCGGCGCACCGTATTTTGATTCCGTGGAGAGCATGCTGAGCCATGCACTGTTTTCCGTACCTGCCGTTAAAGGCGTAGAATTTGGCGATGGCTTTGGCTTTGCCGGGCTGACGGGTGCTGAAGCAAATGACGCTTTGCATTATGTTGATGGCAATGTGCAGGCGCTGACAAACCACAACGGCGGCATTACCGGCGGTATTACCAATGGCATGCCGTTGGTAGTGCGCGTGGCAATTAAGCCTACGCCGTCGATTGCGCGCGAGCAGCAGACAGTGAGCCTTAAGGAGCAGGCTGATACAACGCTGGCTATTGTCGGCAGGCATGATCCATGTATTGTGCAGCGCGCTGTGCCTGTTATCGAAGCAGTGGTTGCGTGGACGCTGTGGGATTTACTTTTAGAAGCGAAGAAATGGGAGAAATAAGATGCAGGAGCTTGATTTAGAAAAAATCCGCCAAGAAATAGACAAGGTTGACCAGCAGCTGGCAGACGTATTGGAAAGCCGTCTGCAACTGGTAATGCAGGTGGCTGCCTATAAAAAATCCAAAGGACTGCCTGTTAAGGATAAAAACCGTGAAGCTAAGGTTATCGAAAAGGTTGCAGGCTTTTTGGAGAACAAGGAATATTCCGTGGCTGTGAAAAATATTATGCGCGGTATTATCGATCAGGCCTGCCTGCTGGAAGAAACTGCGCTGTCGGAAGCAAACGACAAAACCTATGAGGTTGCTTGCTTCGGTCCTGCCGGCTCCTTTACGCATCAGGCGTTAGAGGAATATTTTCATGGACGCCGCTACAATCGTCATCACTTCCAGACCTTTGAAGAAGTAATTTCCAGTATCAGCGACGGTACGATGGATTACGCCGTGCTGCCGATTGAAAATTCTTCGACAGGCGGTATTACCGAGGTATATGATTTACTGCGTCAGTATGATTGCAGTATCGTAGGCGAGCAGTGCGTAAAGATTGAACAAAATCTTTTAGGCTGTGAGGGTGCGTCACTTGGCACGATTAAAACAGTGTATTCGCATCCGCAGGGCTTGAAGCAGTGCGCTGATTTCTTCCATGATTATCCGGATATAGAGCAGGTTCCTTATTTCAGTACATCTAAGAGTGCGGAGGAGGTTGCTGAAAAGCAGGATGTAAGCTTAGGCGCTGTTGCCGGTAAGCAGGCAGCAGAGCTTTATAACCTAAAGATTATTGCACCGGCCATCAATAGCAACAGCAACAATTATACCCGCTTTGTTATTATCGCCAAAAAACCGGAAATCGTAGCGAACGCGAATAAGATTACGCTGATTGTTGCCGTGAAGCACGAAACAGGCTCACTGTATAAAATGCTTGCCAGCTTCTACCATATGGGCCTGAATATGCTGAATCTGGAATCGCGACCGATTGTCGGCAAAACTTGGGAATACTTTTTCTACATCGATGTTACCGGAAATTTGGCAGACCCGCTGGTTATTGATGTGATGGAAGAAATAAAATCGAAGAGCACCTATTGCAAGGTTCTTGGCAACTATCGTGCTTACGAGCGAAAGGAATAAACAGATGAAGCATTACGGACTTTTGGGCGGTAAGCTGGGACACAGCCTTTCACCGCAGATTCACGAGCTGTTTTTTAAGTATACAGGCATTGAGGGCGATTATACGCTTCTGGAAACTCCGCAGGAGGATTTGCCTAAGCGCATGGAGGAGATGCGTGCCGACTATGCAGGCAGCAATGTTACCATTCCGCATAAATTACATGTTATGCCGCTGTTGGACAGCATTACACGTGAGGCTAAGGCTATCGGCGCTGTAAATACGATTAAATTTGATGAAAACGGTGCCGAAGGCTACAATACCGATTACTTCGGCTTTGGCAGAATGCTGGAATACAACAATATTGATGTGCGCGCTAAGCGTGTTGCGGTGCTGGGCACCGGCGGCGCTGCGCGTGCGGTTGTCAAATATATGGTTGATAAGCGTGTCGGCAAGCTGTATCTTGTTACGCGTGACGTTGCGCATGTTGATAAGGATTTCCTTAAGATTGCGCCTAAGTGTAAGTTTATTGATTATGACGGCTTGGCAGCGCTGACCGGCGATGTGATTGTCAACTGCACGCCTGTGGGCATGTATCCCAAAGTTAACGCTGCACCGGTTACGCCGGAGGAAATCAGCAATTTTGATGCTGCTGTCGATTTGATTTATAATCCTAAGCAGACTTTGTTCTTGAAGCAGGCTGCCGAGGCGAAGATGCAGACTGTCAATGGTTTGTTTATGCTTGTGGCGCAGGCTGTGGCTGCCCAGGAAATCTGGCAGGGCGAAAAATACGACAGCGAACTTATCGTCAAAATCATGCAGGATTTGGAGCAGACTATATGAAAAATATCGTGCTGATTGGTATGCCGGGCTGCGGCAAAAGTACCTTTGGCAAGCGCATGGCGAAACGCTTGCAGCTGCCGTTTTATGATGCCGATTCTGTCCTCGAAGAGCGTGAGCAGCGCACGATAAAGGCTTTCTTCGCGGAAAGCGAGGAAGCGTTTCGCGCAGCGGAAACGCGCACGTTGGCGTATCTGGCGGAATGTGACGGAGCTGTTATCGCAACAGGCGGAGGTGCCGTAAAGCGTGCGGAAAACATGGAGCTGCTGAAGCGCGGCGGTGTTGTGGTTTTTATAGACCGCAAACCGGAAAATATCATCGGATGTATTGCCGGTGATGCGCGTCCGTTGCTTGCTGCCGATAAGCAGAAGCTTTATACTTTATATAACGAGCGTATTGCGCTGTACCGCCGATATGCGGATTATACTATTGATAATAATGGTGATTTCGGCAGAGTTCTGCATGAGCTGCTGAATATTGCCGCTAAGCTGGAGGGATAAAGATGCGTAAAATTTTAGTTTTGAATGGTCCTAACATTAATATGCTGGGCATCCGTGAAAAAAATATCTATGGCCGTGATGATTATGACAGCCTGTGTGCTTACATTCGCTCGGCGGCTGACCGCCTTGGCGTAGAGGTGGAGCTGCTGCAGAGCAATTATGAGGGCGATATAGTTACCGCTATTCAGAATGCTTACGGTCATTTTGACGGCATTGTTATCAATCCGGCGGCGTTTACGCATTACAGCGTAGCAATTTTGGACGCATTGAAGGCAGTAAATATTCCTGCTATTGAGGTGCATATCAGCAACATCCATCAGCGTGAGGAGTTCCGTCATCATTCTGTAACGGTGGCAGGCTGCGTCGGCCAAATCTGCGGCCTGGGATTTGCGGGCTACGCCTTGGCAATGGAAGCTCTGAGTGTGTATGAAGCAAAATAGTATATAATAATTTTGGTAAACAGTCTCTGAAGCTTTGCTTTCGGAGGCTGTTTTGTTATAATGAGTATAGAGTAATATTTGCTGACAGAAGCAGTTTGAACTGTTGAATTTTCATAATAGTAAGACAACGTTAAAATCATTCTTGGAGGTGACATTATGAGTAAACGTGTAGTAATCGTCGGTGGGGTGGCCGCCGGTATGAAAACGGCGGCGCGCTTGCGCAGGCTGGATGCCGAAGCAGAGATTATCGTGCTGGAACGCGGACCGCAACTTAGCTATGGCGCCTGCGGCTTCCCGTATTTTATCAGCGGTGAGGTTAAGAGCATGGACAGCTTTGACCATACACCGCAGGGAGCCTTGCGCGACAGTAATTATTTTGCGGCCGTGAAGGGCATTGACGCCCGCTGCGGCTGTAATGTGCAAAAAATAGACAGAGTGCAAAAATGCGTGCATTATATGGAAAAGGGAGCGCTGAAACAGCTGTCTTATGACGTGCTGGTGTTGGCAACTGGCAGCACGCCGGTGAAGCTTCCCTTGCCTAATGCTGATGCCGCAGGCATTCACAGCTTCTGGTTCCCGTGGGATGTTGCAGCAGTAGATAAGGAAATTGCCGAAGGCGGCGTTAAGGATGTAGTTATCATCGGCGCAGGCTTTATCGGTCTGGAGCTGGCAGAAGCTTTTGTGCGCCGCGGTTTGCATACAAGCGTTCTGGAACAGCAGGACAGACTGCTGCCGCAGCTGCTTGATGAGGACATGGCAGCACTGCTGCTGCGTGATACGAAAAATCCGCTGCTCGATATTTATCTGGAGGAAAGAGCAGGTGCCTTTACCGTAGAAAACGGTAAAGTTACCGGAGTGCAGACAGATAAACGCGTAATTCCGGCACAGCTGGTTATCGTTGCCGTCGGCGTGCGTCCGAACGTGGAGCTGGCGCGCGAGGCCGGCCTTGTTATAGGTCCGAGCGGCTGTATTGCGGTTAACGAATACCTGCAGACAAGCGATGATGCAATTTATGCCGGAGGTGACTGTGCGGAAAATACTCATCGTGTCAGCGGAGCCAAGGTGTTTGTGCCTATGGGTTCTACCGCCAACAAGCATGGCCGCGTAATTGCGGATAATATCTGCGGAGCGCGGAAGCAATATCCCGGTGTCCTGGGGACTGCCGCCTGTCGCTTCTTTGCGCAGGAAGCCGGGGCAACCGGTTTGAACGAGCGGACTGCACGGCAGGCCGGTATTGATTTTGCAAGCGTAGTTGTACCAGGCTCTGATCGTTTGGGTTATATGCCGGGAGTAGGACGTATTGTGCTGAAGCTGTTGGCGGAAAAGAGCAGCGGACGCGTATTGGGTGCGCAGGCTGTCGGAGCGAACGTAGCGAAGCGCATTGATACATTGGCGGCGGCAATTTCTTTAGGTGCAACGCTGGAGGATTTGTCCGGACTTGATCTGGCTTATGCTCCGCCGTTTAATACGCCGATTGAGAATATCGCAACGGCAGCCAATGTCCTGCAAAATAAACTTGACGGACAGCTGCGCAGCATTAATCCTGTAGACTTTGAAAAGAATCGTACGCAGGAGAATTATTTATTCGTTGATGTACGCACGCCGGCAGAGGTAGCAGCTAAGCGTATTGCCGACATTCCGTCGAGAGTAAATCTGCCGCTTGATACCTTGCGTACAGCGGATATCAGCAAGATGGATAAAGAGCAGAAAATAGTTACAGCCTGCCAGATTGATTTGCGTGGCTACGAAGCGGAGGTTATTCTGCGCGCACGTGGCTTCCAGGATGTTTACAGCCTGGAGGGAGGTATGAGCGGTTGGCCGTATGCGACGGAAAGCGATAAAGACAAAAAGTGAGAATTTTAATATTGTTATGCAAGGAGGAGAAAAGCATGAGTGAATTTAGCGAAAAAATGGGCATGGCAGCAGGCAACAATTTTAAGAGCGGTTATAACTGCTGTGAAGCAATTGTGCAAACCTTTCGCAAGGAGGCAGGCGTGAATATTGATGATAACGCTTTCCGTCTGTGCTCCGGCTTTGGCGGTGGCATTGGCCATGCGCGCGATTTGTGCGGAGCGATGGCAGGCTGCGTGATGGTCATCAGTATGCTGGCCGGCCGCAATCAGCCGAGCGAGAAGCCGTTGGCAGAAATTTATCCCTTAACGTTGGAATTTCATGAGCGCTTTGCCAAGGAATTCGGCTCCTGCGCCTGCGGTGATTTAATGCCTTACGAGTTTAATACACGTGAACATTTGAAAAAATGCCTGAAGCTGGTGAATAAGGTAGCGCAGCTGCTGGCTATGTATCTGGAAGAAAAGGAATTGCTGAAGTAATATTGATAGGCTAAAAGGGACTGTAGCGTAAGTAAAACTTACTTGCGGTGACAGTCCCTTGGTTATTTTTTTCTATGTGTGAGAATACGTAAATATGCCAAAAGCAATAATAAAAAAATTGCGGAGCGCTTGTTGACGGCAAAAATAATTGGCTATCAAAACAAAGTAATTGAAGTTTTTGCCGTCGACATGCTATACTATTCTTAGATACAACGTAACGGAGGTGAGATGATGAAGTATCTTTCAGTAGCTGAAACAGCGGAAAAGTGGCAGATATCCGAGCGCAGTGTGCGTAATTATTGCGCACAGGGACGTGTGCAGGGAGCAGAGCTGCATGGCAGAGTATGGAGTATTCCGGAAACGGCAGTAAAACCGGAGCGTGTTAATAAAATTAAGCAGAGCGAGCGTAGCTTGTTAAATGTTCTGCAGGAAGAAAAAGCAAGCAGATATGCAGGCGGTATCTATCATAAAACGCAAATTGAGTTGACCTATAACTCTAATCATATGGAAGGCAGCAGACTGACACATGAGCAGACGCGTTATATTTTTGAAACGAATACGATTGGTGTGGAAAATGAAGTCTTGAACGTGGATGATGTTATTGAAACTGCTAATCACTTTCGCTGTATTGATTTGCTTATAGATAAGGCAAAGACTGCTTTATCTGAAAAGCTGATAAAGGAATTGCACTTTATTTTGAAAACCGGCACGAGTGATGCGCGTAAGGATTGGTTTGCTGTCGGTGATTATAAAAAGCTTCCGAACGAGGTTGGCGGCAGAGATACAGCTTTGCCGGAAGAGGTCAGCGAGCAGATGCGAGTGCTTTTGGCAAAATATAATGCGAAAAAGATTAAGACGTTTAAAGATATTTTGGATTTTCATGTGTGTTTTGAAAGGATTCATCCGTTTCAGGATGGCAATGGACGCGTTGGCAGGCTGATTATGTTTAAAGAGTGCCTGAAATATAATATTGTTCCGTTTATTATAGAGGATAATCTGAAAATGTTTTACTATCGAGGCTTAAAGGAGTGGGGTAAGGAAAACGGTTATCTGACGGATACCTGCCTTGCTGCGCAGGATAGATATAAGGCATATCTTGATTATTTTAGGATTGAGTACGATTGAGAAGATCGTATTCGTGATACTAAAAAACCAAAAAATAAGAAGGTCTGCTTCTGGAGTCCCACATCATTTAGTATGATTTGTAAAAGATAGATGAATTGTTTTATAATAGAGTCAAGGTCTAAAAGATAGGAGAAGTGCTGTGAATAATTATGGAGAAATCATTATCTATCAGACAGATGATGGTTTGACAAAAATAAATGTAAATATGCAGGAAGAAACAGTTTGGTTATCTCTTGATCAGATGGCTGAACTGTTTCAGAGAGATAAATCTACAATATCTAGACATATCAAGAAGATTTTTGAAGAAGGCGAGTTGCAGCGAAATTCAGTTGTTGCAAATTTCGCAACAACTGCCGCAGACAGGAAAGTATATAACGTAGATTATTATAACCTTGATGTTATTATCTCTGTTGGCTATCGTGTGAAATCTCAGCGAGGCGTTCAGTTTAGAATTTGGGCAACAAATGTGCTGAAAGAGTACATGATTAAAGGTTTTGCTATGGATGACGAACGACTGAAAGGAAATGCTGGCGGAAATTATTGGAAAGAATTACTTGATCGCATCAGAGACATTCGTTCCTCTGAAAAGGTGCTGTATCGTCAGGTACTTGATTTATACGCAACAAGTGTTGACTATGATCCACGCAGTGATGAATCTGTAAAATTCTTTAAAATTGTGCAAAATAAATTGCATTATGCAGCACATGGACATACTGCCGCTGAAGTGATTTATGAAAGAGCAGATGCAGAGAAACCATTTATGGGGCTTACTTCATTTTCCGGGGAATTGCCGGCATTAAAAGATATTGGTATTGCGAAAAACTATTTGCAAGAAAACGAACTGAAAATCTTAAACAATCTTGTATCCGGTTATTTTGATTTGGCAGAAATCAATGCTATTGAACATAAGCCGATGTATATGCATGATTATGTAAAACAGCTTGATATGGTGCTGTCTTCGGGAAATCGCAAATTGCTTGAAGGTGCCGGTACTGTCAGCCATAAGCAGGCTTTGGAAAAAGCAAAGGCTGAATATCGAAAATATCAGGAGATTACATTATCTCCGGTGGAACAGGCTTATTTGGAAAGTGTTAAAGAAGTTGCGAAGGAACTGAAGAAGAAAAAATGATATAAAGGATAAAAACGTAGATTACAGAATTTGGAGAGAAGAAGTTGACTATATAATAAAAACGTGACAATGGAACAAGCAGAACGCTGTCAGAACTGGTTAGAAGGTATTTGCTTACAGAAAAGTAGGCAATCTTAGAGAGTATCATAGAAAATAATTTGGGAGAATAACAAGATGATAAACATTCGTAAATTAGAAGCAGAATTATGGGAATCAGCGGACTTGTTGCGTGCAGGCTCAAAACTGACATCCAATCAGTACTGTATGCCGGTATTGGGATTGATTTTTCTGCGTTATGCATATAGCAGATTTAAAATGGTAGAAGCGGAGATTTTGAAAAATCGTCCGTCTCGTGGGGGCAGAGTTATGCCTGTAGAAGCAAGTGACTTTGCTGCTAAAAGTGCGCTCTTTTTACCGAAAGAGGCACAGTATGACTACTTACTGAATCTCCCTGATGATATTTCAGCTGCAGGATTATTGAATAAAGATGGACAGCCTATGACCAGTCTGGGTGAGGTTGTAAATCATGCGATGCAACTGATTGAAGATCAGAGTGAACAACTTACAGGTGTATTGCCAAAGAGTTATACAGATTTCTCCGATGAGTTGTTGTCTGAAATTCTTCGTATTTTCAATAATAGTGCGTTGGGTGAAGTAGGCGGCGATATTATTGGTCGTATCTACGAATACTTTCTCAACAAGTTTGCAAAAAACATCGCATCTGATGATGGTGTATTCTTCACACCGAAATCACTGGTAAAAATGATTGTAAATATTATTGAACCAAAAAGCGGTATCTTGCTTGACCCTGCTTGCGGTTCTGGTGGCATGTTCATTCAGTCCGGTGATTTTGTAAATCAATCCGGTATGAATGCGAATAGCGCCATGACTTTCTATGGACAGGAAAAAGTGGAATATAATGCACAGCTGTGTCTGATGAATATGGCAGTTCATGGATTGACCGGCGTTATTAAATCCGGTGATGAAGCAAACAGCTTCTATCACGATGCTCACAATCTGGATGGTTGCTGCGATTATGTTATGGCAAATCCACCATTCAATGTTGATAAAGTAAAAGCAGAGTCTTGCGAAAACGCAAAACGTCTGCCATTTGGGATGCCCGGAATTAACAAGAACAAAGAGGTTGGAAATGCAAATTATTTGTGGATTTCCTATTTTTACAGTTATCTAAACGAGCATGGTCGTGCCGGTTTTGTCATGGCATCTTCTGCAACAGACAGCCAGGGAAAAGACAAAGATATTCGTCAGAAATTAGTAAAAACAGGTCATGTAGATGCTATGATCAGTGTAGGTAACAATTTCTTCTATACCAAATCCCTGCCTTGTTCTCTGTGGTTCTTTGATAAGGGGAAAAGTGAAGTTATCAAAGATAAAGTTCTGTTTATTGATGCACGCAACTACTACACTGTGGTTGACCGTACACTGAATGAATGGTCAGAGTGGCAACTTAAGAATATGAATGCGATTGTATGGCTCTATCGTGGAGAGACTGCGAAGTACACAGCGTTATTGGAAGAATATAGAGCTGTATTGGGCAATGATTCCTTTGAAGATATCCTGCATCAGTTGATGGACGAGCTGAAGGATCTGCAGAAATGTGCTAAAATTGAAATAGAGAATGCAGGCCGTAATGATAAAAAGTGTATTCAGGCTGAATATGACAATATGATTGCAGAAAAGAATGAAGAAATCACCATTGCAAAAGAAGCATGCTGGCTGTATGAAAAATTCGGCGATGGTGTTTATAGTGATGTTCTTGGCCTGTGTAAAGTTGCCGATATTTCTGAAATTGAAGCAAAAAGCTGGTCTTTGACACCGGGAGCTTATGTAGGTGTAGCACCAGTGGAAGATGACGGTGTGAATTTTGAAGAACGTATGGCAGAAATTCATCGTGAACTTTTATCTTTGCAAGCAGAATCAAATGATTTGATGGATACCATCTCTAAAAATATGAAGGAGATGGGATTATGATATGGGAAAGCAAAACGTTAGGAGAGATTTCCTTATCTATCCAAACAGGTCCTTTTGGATCTCAATTACATCAATCTGATTATTTGGACGAAGGAATACCAGTGGTAATGCCAAGAGATTTGGTAAATGGAACAATATCTGAAGAATCAATAGCCAGAGTTTCTAAAGAACATGTAGAACGTTTGGAAAAACATAAAATCCAAGAAGGAGATATTCTATATTCTCGTAGGGGAGACGTTGGAAGATGTGCTTTTGCTTCTGGACGAGAAATTGGGTGGTTGTGTGGAACCGGATGCTTAAAAGTGAGATTTGATAAAGAGAAAGTTGAGCCTAAATTTGTTTTTTATCAATTAAAAAAAGCAGAAACAATTGGCTGGGTTGTAAATCATGCAGTAGGTTCTACGATGTTGAATTTAAATACATCCATATTAAGTGCAGTACCCGTAGATATTCCCAAAATTGAAACTCAGAGAAAAATAGTAAGTATACTTTCAGCGTATGACGAGTTAATCGAAAACAACCAAAAACAAATCAAACTGCTTGAAGAAGCAGCACAGCGACTTTACAAGGAATGGTTTGTTGATTTGCGTTTTCCAGGATATGAGGATGTGGAGATTGTTTATGGTGTGCCTGAGGGATGGAGAAAGGCTAATTTGCCTGAAATAGCACCTATTGTAACTGGCAAAAAGGATGCAAACTTTGGTACAGTAAATGGAAAGTATTTATTCTTTACATGCGCACAGGAACCGATTAAAGCGCCATCATATTCGTTTGATTGTAATGCGGTTATTCTGGCTGGTAATGGTGATTTCAATGTTAAACTGTACAGAGGTCAGTTCGAAGCATATCAGAGGACATATGTTTTTTCACCATATAACTCAAAAAGATTGTATTTGCTGTATTATGCCGTGAAGGAAAGTATGCGACAGTTATTTCAAGGTGCAAGTGGCTCAACAATTAAGTTCCTGACGAAAAGAATGTTGGAAGAAATATTAGTTTTTGTGCCGGATAAAGAAGTGCTGGAACTCTTTAATCAAAATTGTGAACTGTTTCAAAGTAAAATAGAAGCTCTAAAAGCACAGATTACATTGGCGCAAGAAGCTCGTGACCGCTTATTACCAAAACTAATGAGCGGAGAAATTGAGGTGTAAAGGAGGTTTCAAATAATGAGCTACGATTATTCCGAAAATATATTAGTACAAGAAAGTGCCGGTAATCTGCTCCGCGACGAACTGGGCTGGGATGTCCGGTTTGCTTACAATACAGAAATCTTAGGAAAAAACGGCACTTTCGGAAGAGAAAGCTATAAAGAAATACTGCTTACTCGATACTTTCGTGAAGCATTGAAAAAACTGAATCCATGGATAAATGACAGTCAGATTTCCGAGGCACAGAAGATATTGGAACAGAGATTGTCCACTTCTTCTTTGTTGCAGGTGAATAAGGAGAAATATTTTTTGATTCGTGACGGTATTCCTGTAACAGTGAAGAAACCGAATGGACAAACTGAAACCAAGAAGGCTTCTATGATTGATTTTCAGAATCCAGAAAATAACTATTTTCTTGCAATCAAAGAATTGAAAATCTATGGTGATTTATATCGCCGCAGAACAGACATTGTAGGTTTTGTCAATGGTATTCCATTGTTGTTTGTAGAACTGAAAAAGAATACAGTCGATGTGCAGAACGCATACGATGACAATTATACAGATTATCAGGATACAATTCCGCATTTGTTTTATTACAATGCGTTTCTTATGCTGTCTAATGGTACAGAGGCGAAGGTAGGTACTCTTGGCAGTAAGTATGATTTTTTCCATGAGTGGAAGCGACTTGCAGAAGAAGATCAAGGTAGCGTTGCCCTTGAAACAATGCTCCGTGGTATTTGCAAGAAAGAAAACTTCCTTGATTTGTTTGAAAACTTTATTCTGTATGACCACTCCGGTGGACATACAGCTAAAATCCTTGCCAGAAATCATCAATATCTTGGAGTAAATGAGGCAATGAAAGCCTATGCAGCAAGAAAATTGAATGATGGCAAATTGGGTGTTTTCTGGCATACCCAGGGTTCAGGTAAGAGCTATTCTATGGTATTTTTTGCACAGAAAGTGCGCAGAAAGTTTGAAGGTTCGCCGACATTTGTTATTCTGACCGACCGTGAAGAACTAAACTCTCAGATTAGTGATACTTTTGAAAACTGTGGATTGCTTGGGAAATCAAAAGCATCGCAGTTTATTGCGACAAGCGGCGATGACCTTGTGCAGAAGCTGAAAGGTAATCCAAGCTTTATCTTTACGCTGATTCAGAAGTTTAATAAACCAAATGCGGAAGCGATTTATCCGGACCACGATATTATTATTATGTCTGATGAGGCTCACCGCAGCCAATATGGTATTTTTGCAGATAATATGATGAAATTACTGCCTACAGCAGCACGTATCGGATTTACCGGAACACCGTTGTTGTCCAGTGACAACATTACTGCCCGTACCTTTGGTGGTTACGTTTCTGTTTACGATTTTAAGAGAGCGGTAGAGGACGGTGCGACAGTTCCGCTTTATTATGAAAATCGTGGCGAAAAGATTGTAGACTTACATAACCCTGAAATTACAGAGCAGATTCTGGATGCAATCGAAAATGCTGACCTTGATGTGGATCAGCAGGACAAATTGGAAGCAGAATTTGCAAAAGAAATACATTTGCTGACAGCAGAACCGAGATTAAAATCAATCGCTCGTGATTTCGTGAATCATTATTCAGATTTATGGACAAGCGGTAAAGCCATGTTTGTTTGTCTGAATAAGGTTACCTGTGTCCGTATGTACAATTATGTGAAAGAATACTGGAAAGAAGAAATCAAAAAGCTGAAAGCTAGAATAAAAACAGCCACTCAGCAGGAAGCACAGGAATTGAAACGCAAGCTGAAATGGATGCAGGAAACAGAAATGGCTGTTGTTATCAGTCAGGAACAGAACGAAATCCAGACTTTCAAGAAGTGGGATTTGGATATTAAATATCATCGTGCAAAGATGGAAAAGCGTGAATTGGATAAAGAATTTAAAGATACCAAGAATCCGCTTCGTGTAGTTTTCGTCTGTGCGATGTGGCTTACCGGATTTGATGTTAAGTGTTTGTCCTGTCTGTATTTGGACAAGCCGTTGAAAGCACATACTTTAATGCAGACGATTGCTCGTGCAAACCGTGTCAGCGAAGGTAAGAGCAATGGTTTGATTGTTGACTATATTGGTATTGTAAAGGCGCTCAGAAAGGCTCTGGCAGACTATACAGCCAATGTTGGCGGTAAAGGTGGAACAGATCCGACTGTAGATAAAGATGAGCTGATTGCTCGTATTATTGAAACTATCTCCAAAGCAAAAGCATTTTTACTGGAAAACGATTTTGATTTGCAGATGTTGATTGATGCTTATGACTTTATGAAATTATCATATCTGCAGGAAGCTGCTAACGCAGTCTGTGGAACGATTGAAGATAAGAAGACATTTACTACATATGCATCAGAACTGAAGCGCCTTATGAAATATACTGACCGTGATGATGTTACCGGCCATACTCGCAAGGAATACGAAGCAATCGCAGCAATTTATGCTGAACTGCAGAAAAAGCGTAAGCACGTCAATACAACTGATTTGATGGTGCAAATCAATGAAATTATCGGTTCCTATGTAGAAATTAAGCACATGCCTTCAATGGTACATGAAGAACTACGCCGCTTTGACATTAGTGCGATTGACTTTGACTTACTCCGCAGAGAATTTGCCAAAGTGAAGAAAAAGAATTTGGTGATGAAAGATTTGGAAGAACTTATCCAGATGAAATTAGATCGGATGTTATTTACTAATCCGGAGCGTATCAATTATTACGAACGATATCAGCAGATTATTGATGCTTATAACAGTGAACAGGACAGAGCAACCATTGAAAAGACCTTTATGGATTTGATGGATTTGGCAAACAGCATGAATCAGGAAAAACAACGTTATGCTCGTGAAGGATTCAACAGTGATGAGGAACTTTCACTTTATGATATGTTGTTCCGTGAAGATTTAAGCAAAAATGATATCAAGAAATTGAAAGAGGTTGCTGCTACTCTGCTTCAGAAAATAAAGATAAAGATTTCTGAACTGGATCACTGGACAGACAAGCAGGAAACAAAAGCTGCAGTGGATAATCTGATTCGTGATACACTCTGGGCAGAGCTGCCGGAATGTTACGATGAAGTAAGTATTTCTGTGTACCGCCAGCATATTTATGAATATGTTTATACACGGTATAAAGAGGTTGCGTAAATAGAGACTGCTATATGTTAATAAGATGAAATTAGGAGGTATAAACTAAATGGAAAATAATTTGCAGAAAGAGATAGATTTGATGGCTAAGGCAATTAAAACTGATAATTATCCGATGTCAATAGGAGAATTATCCAATCTTTATCAAGACGGTGATTTGAAAATCAATCCTATATATCAAAGAATGTTTCGTTGGGACATAGCACAACAGTCTGCATTGATTGAATCTATCCTGTTGAACATTCCTATTCCACCTATTTATGTATATCAAAATGAAAAGGGTAAGTGGAATTTGATAGATGGGCAACAGCGATTATCAACTATTTTTAAATTTATGGGTATTTTGAAAAAAGACTCTAAAGATGTGGATGGAGAAGGATTTGTTGAAAGTGAACCTTTGATTCGAACAAAGTTTTTGCCAGCTTTGGAAGGAAAATATTGGGATAATGAGGACGAAAGTATTTCTTTAACAGATGCCCAGCGTAGATATATAAAAAGATCAAAAATTCTCATAATAATCATCGATAAAAGTAGTGATGAATTTGCGCAGTATGAAATGTTTCAGCGCTTAAATACAGGTGGAAGTCATTTAAGTCCACAGGAAATTCGCAATTGTATTTTAGTGATGAAGAACGAAGAAATTTATAAAAAACTATTAGATATGAGTAAATACGAGAACTTTAAGAACTCAGTTCCTATTTCCGAGAAAGATTCAGAAGAACAAGGGTATTTAGAACTTGTAGTAAAATATTTTGTACTTAGATATTCTAAATTTGAAATCAGTGATTCTGAAAACTATAATAACTTTTTGACAGATGAAATTCTGAAATTAATAAATGACGATAATATTGATTTCGAAAAAGAAGAAGAACTGTTTAAAAAGACCTTTGATTTACTATATGAAGTGATGGGTGAAAACACATTCAAAAAATATGATAAAGAAAAGGGTAAAAGTTGCGGTGCTGTTTTGGTTGGTGCATATGAAGCGGTTATTCCGGGGTTGACCAATAATATTGAGTATTATCTAAAAAATAAAGAGCAACTTGAACAAGCAATAAAAGAATTATATTACACTGAACAGTACCTTGCGGCAACAAAAAGAGGAATTAGGCCGGTTGCAAGAATCAAAAAAATGGTAGAATTTAGTAAGGAGAATTTTCTAAGTGGCAGGTAACAAAAAGATAAAAACGGTAGAAATATTAGAAGAGCTTTTAATGCAAGACCTTGCTTGGAGAAAAAAAGAAATGTTTTCTCTTAAAATTCTAGTAGAGAAAGATGAAATAAATGAACCTATTTTGCTCAGAGCAGGAATTGCTTTATTATGTGCTCATTTTGAAGGGTTTATAAAGAGAGCATCAAATTGCTATATAGGATATGTTGCTGAACAAAAGAAACCATATAGTGAGTTGAAAAAAAATTTTGCAGCTTTAAAAATGAAAAAAGAATTCAAATCTTGTTCTTTGTCAGAAAAACACAGTGTTCATAAAAGATTACTTATGACATATGATGCCCTTGCGACAAGGACATTTAAAGAAAAATATGATGAAAACAATCCATTTATTTCAACACATTCAAACCCAAGTTCTAAAGAACTAAAAGAAATATTGGAAACAATAGGGGTTGATTCCGATATATTTGAAACAAAAGCTACATATATCGATAGTTCATTGTTAGAAAAACGCCATCATGTTGTTCATGGTGATCGTTCTGAGTTAGATAAATCGGATTTTTTTACAACTTTTAAAATTATTATTGAATTAATCGAAGCATATAAGGATTTGATAATAGATGCCGCTGATAAGAAAGAATACTTGAAAGGGGAAGAAAATGGCGAACAATTGTCAAGTACCGACTCCGCCCCAATATGTCAATGAATTGTTGGACTGTATTGGTTATTCAGATAATCTGTACAACAAATCAGTATTAGAAAATTCTTGTGGTGAAGGAAATATTTTAAAGGAAATCGTAAGAAGATATATTATAACCTCTTTGAAAGAGGGATATAGTAACGAACAAATAATCCATGGATTAGAACGATATATCACAGGTTATGATGTGGATCCAATATGTATAAAAAAATGTACTGAAACCTTGAATAGCCTCGCACAAAAATATGGTTTATTAGGCATTCGTTGGAATATACACGAACAAGACTATTTGAAATGTAATTCTAGTTCTTATGATTATATTATTGGAAATCCTCCGTATATAACATATCATGATCTGTCTGCAAAACAGAGAACTTTTGTAAAAGAAAAATATGATACATGCAAAGAGGGACGTTTCGACTACTGTTATGCCTTTATAGAAGCTGGAATAAGAGATTTAGCTAAGAATGGTAAATTAGCATATTTGATTCCTTATGGAGTTATTAGGAATAAATACGCTGAGAAAGTAAGAGATTTAATCAAGAAAAAACTGAAAGAAATTATTGATTATAAAGGAATACAACTTTTTCCTAATACAGTTACGTCTTCGATTATTATCCTGTGTGATACGATAAATAGAGAAGATGTGTATTACCATGTCAGAAAAGATAATGTACAGAAAAGGGTGTCTAAAACTTCCTTGACGGGAAAATGGATTTTTGAAGAAAATCATAAAGGACTAAGACGTTTTGGTGATTACTTTAAAGTGTCGAATAGTATTGCAACTTTGTATAATAAGGCATTTGTTTTCGAAGCTAAAGAGGAGGATGACTCATTTTATTATCTTGATGGTGGAATAGTTGAAAAGGAAATAGTATTTGATGCAGTAAGTATAAAAAGTGAGAAAAAATTTCAAAATACCCAGAAGCGTGATAAGATAATTTTTCCTTATAAATTTAGGGATAAAAAAGTTTCTTCCTATGAAGAAAGTGAGTTTAAAAGCCAATTTCCGGAATGTTATTCATATTTAAAAAGCCATAAAGAACGTCTTTTAAAACGTAAATCCAGTGAAGGTGTACAATGGTTTGAGTATGGCAGGATTCAAGCTATAAGTAATGTATTTGTGGACAAGTTGATTATTTCAGTGGTTATTACAAATAACGTACAAGTTTATACTGTAGGTTGTAAATCTGTTCCATATGCAGGGATGTATATAAGGGCTTTGAAAAATGATGAGCTGGAATTAGATCTGTCTCTTATACACATCTCCGAGCCCACGAGACCGGAGCCTATCTCG
>ENA-OWZE01000200-OWZE01000200.1-human-gut-metagenome-genome-assembly--contig:-NODE-200-length-32171-cov-15.338087_pt1 | contig 32171 bp, 34 predicted proteins | sample MGYA00249759_ERZ652104 | MGnify/ENA primary metagenome ERZ652104 (study PRJEB26925, sample SAMN05827048) | human gut metagenome | biome: ENVO:2100002; feature: ENVO:00000062; material: ENVO:00002003...
AGATAGGCTCCGGTCTCGTGGGCTCGGAGATGTGTATAAGAGACAGGTTATAAAGATAGGTTCATCTTCACTTATGCATGAGCAGACAGGCAGATTGGACCTTTTAAAGATTGAAAAGCTGGTAAGGATTCTTATTGATATTAAGAATTCAGGAAAAGATGTTGTTTTAGTTTCTTCTGGTGCAATAGCTGTGGGAAGGGCTGTTATAGGACTTTGTGACAGACCTACAGAACTTCCGGTAAAACAGGCATGTGCATCCATAGGACAGGCTAAGTTAATGATGGTTTACCAGAAGATATTTGCAGAATATGGTGCAGTTGCATCACAGGTTCTTCTTACCAAGAACACAATAGTTAATGATGTTAACAGGACTAATGCACAGAATACATTTAATGAAATCTTAAAGCTTGGGGCAGTTCCAATCGTTAATGAGAACGATACAGTATCAACTTACGAGATTGAACAGCTACAGGCTTTTGGAGATAATGACAGACTTTCAGCAATTGTTGCTTCAATTATCGGAGCGGACCTTCTTATTCTGTTATCTGATATTGATGGTCTGTATACAGATGATCCAAACACTAATCCTAATGCAAAATTTGTTGAAACTGTATACGAGATTGATGAGAAGCTTATGGGAATGGGCAAAGGTTCATCCGGCAGTAATATGGGGACTGGCGGTATGACTACAAAGCTTATTGCAGGCAAGATTGCAACTCTGTCGGGGGCGGATATGATTATTACTAACGGTAATGATGTTGATAATATTATCAGGGTTATGGCTGGAGAAAATGTTGGAACACTGTTTTTAAACCACAGGGCATCTGATTTTGATCTGATGTCACTTATAGACTAGGACTGGATGAAGATTACTTGAACGACAACGGGAGGTCATACATGGATATTAAGCTGATGAAGAATTCGGAGAAGGGGATATTTTTTCCTGTTAATGACAGACTCTTAATGCAGATAACGGATGATAATTATCAGTATCAGGGACTTCAGGGGAAAAAATATTTTATTCTGAATGCAGCAACTAATGAAAAAGCAGAAGTGGCATCACAGATTAAAAAATATAATTTCTGCAGAATCAGATATGCATGCAATGAAAAGAATTATATATTTTTCACTTCAATGGAATCTGTAACAGAGAGTAAAACATCACTTACTGTATACAGATTTATGTTTGAAAGCAACGAGAGTGAAGCTGTTTACAGTATGGAAATAGATAATTCAGACATATCAGATGAAATCAGATATTACATATATGTGATGGATTCTAATTATTTCTTTATACAGAAACAGGATAAAGATAACAGACTTATAGATATATTTATGCATGATATCAATTCTGATTCAGATAATGATTTAAGTGATACATTTGTAAAGAATATGGGAATATACAAGGTTATTCCTGCTGGGGGCAATAATTGTGTTATTAAGTTCGGAGCAGACAGGATGAAACTCCGTGACAAAATATCAGAAGAAAAGATTGCCGTTCTTAACTGCAAACAGTTTGTTTCAGAAATTTCATTTAATGGTCAGATGATTACAATGGAAGAACTGGATGTTTCGGATGAATATACAACGTTTCCATATATAAAGGAAAGCTGCAATAAAATTATATATTCAAAGTATAATTTTAAGAACAAGGCTGAAGAGATAGTGATTTATGATACTTCAATTAAGGTTAAACAGGTGAGACTGAATAATGATGTCGAGAGGGTTATGGATCTTAGTTTTACATATATTATTAATGACACCCCTTATATATTGAAAAAAGATGACAAAAACACAGTTTTTATTAATCTTAATACCCAGAAGACTGAATATAAGCTTCATTCAGATATGACATTTAAGTATATATTTAATGATATAGTTGTTGTTACAAGAATGAAACACAGGATTTTGTTTGTAAAACAGCCGTCTGAGTATATTGAAGTATACAGAATTGCAGAACTTCATCATCCAATGCTTACTACAAAGGCTGTATATAACAGCTGTTCTGAAAGCGGAGATGATCTGATAATATTTACTAATTAGAATGAGGGAATTATGGTTACAGAAAAAACATTGGAAAGAATTAATGATCTTTATCATAAGTCAAAAGCGGAAGGGCTGACAGAGGCGGAACTTGCTGAACAGAAGCAGTTAAGGGCTGATTATGTTAAAGCATTCAGGGAGAACTTAAGGGGACAGTTGGAATCTATAAAGATTCAGAATCCTGATGGTTCTATGATAGATATCAAGGAAAGACATGAAGAAAAGATGAAGAAACTTGCTGAGGAACAGGCACAGAAAGGCAACTAGATGGACAAGAATGAAGTGCGCCAGCTTATTAAGGGTTACAGGCATGAATTATCTGATGAAGATGTTAAAAGACAGAGTATATTGATAATTGACAGATTGAAAAAATCGGACATTTACAAAGCTTCTGAAAATGTTTTTTTATATATCAGTTATAACAGGGAAGTTGATACATTTCTGCTGCTTTCCAAGTGCCTTAAGGACAATAAGAAAGTATATGCACCGAGGGTTTTATCAAAGACAGATATGGAATTCTATCGTATTTCAGATGAACATGATCTTATAAGCGGTTATATGGGAATTATGGAACCATCTGATACATGCGTAAAGGCAGAATGCAGAAACGGACTTTTTATTATGCCGGGGCTTGCCTTTGATTATGATTTTCACAGAATCGGCTATGGCGGTGGATTTTATGACAGATATTTATCGGCAGATAATACATTTGTAAAGGCGGCACTTGCATTTGATTTCCAGTTATTAGACAGTATTCCTTATGAGGAACATGATTTAAAGCCGGATTATATTATTACGCAGACACAGTTTATAAGGAGGGAGAATTAATGGAGACACTTGAGCAGATTGGAATTAAGGCTAAGAAGGCATCAAGATATCTTGCAAAGCTTGGGATAGACGAGAAGAATAAGGCACTTGAGGCTGTTGCTGATGCACTTGCAGCAAATGCAGAACACATAATTGCAGCCAATGGAAAAGACCTTGTTAATGCTAAAGCTAACGGAATGAAGCCTGCACTTATTGACAGACTTACACTTGATGTTAAAAGAATAAATGCAATGGCAGACGGCATAAGAGTTCTTACAGGACTTGAAGATCCTGTTGGTGAAGTTACAGGAATGAAGAAAAGACCTAACGGACTTGTTATCGGAACCAAGAGAGTTCCACTTGGCGTAGTTGCAATTATCTATGAGTCAAGACCTAATGTTACAGCAGATGCATTCGGGCTTACATTCAAATCAGGCAATGCCTGCATCTTAAGAGGCGGAAGTGATTCTATTAATTCTAATATTGCAATTGCAGATATTATCGCAAAAGCTCTTTCTGAGAATGGTATTAATCCTGACGTTATTAATCTTATCAAAGATACAGACAGGGCACTTGTCAATGAACTTATGAAAATGAATGATTATGTTGATGTAATTATTCCAAGGGGCGGTGCCGGTCTTATTAAGAATGTTGTCAATAACAGCACGGTGCCTGTAATTGAAACAGGTACAGGAAACTGTCATGTATATGTTGATGAATATGCTGATATAGATATGGCTGTCAAGGTTATATATAATGCCAAGACATCAAGAATAGGTGTATGCAATGCATGCGAGTCATTAGTTATTCACAGGGCTGTTGCAAAACAGGCAATTCCATTTATTGTTGACGCACTTAAGGAAAAGAATGTTGAAGTGCGCGGTGACGGGTATGCAATGCAGTGCGATTCGAGAATTGTTCCGGCAACTGATGAGGATTGGGGAACAGAGTATCTTGATTATATTATATCTGTTAAGACTGTGGATTCCATCGACGAAGCAATAGAACATATCAATACATATAATACAGGTCATTCAGAATCAATAATTACTAAGGATTACAATAATGCAAACAGATTTCTTGATGAAATAGATGCCGCATGTGTATATGTAAATGCTTCTACAAGATTTTCTGATGGATTTGAATTCGGATTTGGTGCGGAGATTGGAATAAGCACACAAAAACTGCACGCCAGAGGCCCTATGGGACTTAAAGCACTTACAACTACTAAGTATGTTATATACGGAGAGGGACAGATAAGACAGTAAGCTGTTTTATAAGTATTAGGTGTTTTTATGATTAGAAGAGACTTTGATTTGGAGGAAATGAAATACTTCCTTAATCTTGTTGAACAAAGTACAGACGATTACCTGTATATATTAGATTTTACAAATGACAGGGCAATATATTCAAAGACTATTACGAAGGTATTTGCATTGGAAGAATGTGAATTTTCAAATGCTACTTCAAAGATTATGAAGGTTGTCCACCCGGATGATGTTGATATGCTGATGGAAGATCTGCAGGAAGGAAGCAATGGCAGAAGAAAAGAACATAATCTTGAATACAGATGGAAAACTGTTGACGGAACTTATGTGGCAATAAGCTGCCGCGGGCAGTATGTTATAAGTCATGGTGTAAAGTACCTTATCGGAAGAATATCTGAGATTGGAAAACAGACCAGATTTGATAATAATACAGGACTTTACAGAGAAGTTGTTCTTGAAAATGTATATAATGAATATGCAAAAACAAGGAATGCACAAGGATTTCTTATGCTTGTCGGTGTAGATAATTTTAAAGAACTTAATGAGAAATATGGTGCCAAGACAGGTGATGAGGTTCTTAATATTCTTACTGACGCAATAAGAAAATATATTGATACACCACTCAGATTATTCAGAATGCCGGGTGATGAGTGTGCAGTATTTATGCCTTATTCTATGGAAAAGAATATAGAACAGGCTAAGAATCTTTATAAGAGAATAAGAAATCACATTGACAGTGTGATTGAACAGAGAAAGTATGATATATTCTTTACAATATCAGCTGGTGCGGCAGAATTTAATACAGAAAAGGACAGTTTTAATGATTTATTAAAGAATGCCAAGTTTTCACTTCATGCTGCCAAGTTAAATGGTAAGAACAGATGCGAAATATTTGATGCAGGAGAATATAAGGAATATATTGAAAAGCTTGGAGTGCAGGATGAATTAAGAAGATGTATCAGTGAGGGATTTGAAGGATTTGAATTGTATTTTCAACCGATATACAATCCTGAAAATGATTGTCTGGCAGGTTCAGAGGCTCTTATAAGATGGAATAGCAGAAAATATGGATTTATGGGACCTGACAGATTTATTCCATTGCTTGAAGACAGCGCACTTATTATTCCTCTTGGAAAATGGATTATTGATAATGCTGCCAGGACATGCAACAAATGGATTACAAATATTCCAAACTTTGTTATGCATATAAATCTGTCTTTTATACAGATAGTCAAAAGTAATATAATAAAGGATGTCATTGAAAATATTGGCAGATATAGTGCTTCAAACAATCATTATATATTTGAGGTTACAGAAACGATTGAGATGGATCAGATGCCGGCTGTAGATAGAGTTTTTAAAGAGTTTATAAAAAATGGATTCAGACTTGCAATTGATGATTTTGGAACAGGATATTCTAATTATGGATATATGCGTGACAAAACATTTGACATAGTTAAGGTTGACAGGTCGTTTATAACTGACATAGATAAACAGAGGAATAATTATCTTATGGTCAGTTTCATAATCAAGATGGCACATGAGATGGGATTACATGTGTGTATTGAGGGTGTTGAGACAAAAGAAGAGCTTTCATGTGTTAAGGAACTTGGCGCAGATTATATTCAGGGATACTATTATGGTAAACCTGTATGTGTCGCTGATTTTGAGGAACAGCATTTGAAGTAGCTCATATTAGGATAGATAAGTATAGAATGGAGAAATGTAGATAATGCAGGAAGTTAATAACACCAGCGCACTTGAAGAACAGCTTTATTATATCGGAGAATGTAAGAAGTTCTTAGAGGAAAAGACAAAAGAAATAGGCAGACCATTATATGCATGTGTACACACATTTGGATGCCAGATGAATGCAAGGGATTCTGAGAAACTTCTCGGTGTTCTTAAAGAGATTGGATATCTTGAGACTGAGGACGAGGACAAGTCAGATTTTGTTATATACAATACATGTACTGTAAGAGAGAATGCCAACCTTAAGGTATATGGTCGTCTCGGACATCTTAAGAATGTCAAGAGAAAGAATCCTCATATGCTTATTGCAATGTGTGGCTGTATGATGCAGGAACCTGATGTGGTCGAGAAGATAAGAGATTCTTATAAGTTTGTTGATATTGTTTTTGGTACATTTAATATATATGCAATGGCAAAGCTTATATATAACAGAATTACATCAGGAAGCCAGGTTATTGATATATGGGATAAGACAAAGGATATTGTTGAGGAGCTTCCTACAGAAAGAAAGTTCCCATTCAAATCAGGTGTTAATATTATGTACGGCTGTAATAATTTCTGTACTTACTGTATCGTGCCTTATGTACGAGGAAGAGAGATAAGTCGTGAGCCTAAGGATATCATTATGGAGATTGAAAGGCTTGTAAAGGATGGCGTCAAGGAAGTTATGCTTCTTGGACAAAATGTTGATTCTTATGGAAAGACACTTGACAATCCTGTATCATTTGCGCAGCTTCTAAGAGAGATTGATAAGATAGAGGGACTTGAAAGAATCAGATTCATGACACCTCATCCTAAGGATATTGAGGAAGAGACTCTTGAAGTTATAAGAGATTCCAAGAAAATATGTAATCATATACATTTTCCACTTCAGTCAGGAAGCTCAAGGCTTCTTAAGCTGATGAACAGAAAGTATACTAAAGAGCATTACTTAGAGCAGGTTGAGATGATAAGAAGAATACTGCCCGATGTTTCTATTACAACTGATATTATTGTTGGGTTTCCAGGAGAGACAGAGGAAGATTTCGAGGATACTATCGATGTTGTAAAGAAAGCAAAGTTTGATAGTGCATATACATTTATATATTCAAAAAGAACAGGTACGCCTGCTGCCAGAATGGAGAATCAGGTGCCTGAGGATGTTGTTAAGGACAGATTTAACAGACTGCTTGCAACTGTCAATGAAGTGTCACATGAGCATATCAGAAGATATGAGGGCATGGATATGAAGGTGCTTGTTGAGGGAAAAGATGACCATGAAGATGGCTTTGTTACAGGCAGAATGACTAACAATATTCTTGTACATTTCGCAGGGGATGAATCACTTATCGGACAGATTGTTACAGTACATCTTGATGAATGTAAGGGATTCTATTATATGGGCAGACTTATAGAGAATTAATCAGGGAGTAATATAATGGCAGAGTATTCACCAATGATGCAGCATTATCTTGCTACTAAAGCAGAGTACAAAGACTGCATACTTTTTTACAGACTTGGAGATTTCTATGAAATGTTTTTTGATGACGCTTTAGTTGTCTCTAAGGAACTGGAACTTACATTAACAGGAAAAGACTGCGGACAGGAGGAACGTGCGCCTATGTGCGGCGTTCCTTTTCATGCGGCAGAAACTTATATTAACAGGCTTGTTTCTAATGGCCACAAGGTAGCAATATGCGAGCAGATGGAAGATCCGAAACAGGCAAAGGGCATTGTTAAAAGAGAGGTTATAAAGGTCGTAACACCGGGAACTAACTTAAACAGTCAGGCGCTTGATGAGACTAAGAACAATTATCTTATGAGTATTGTTTATTTTGGCGATGTGCTTGGCGTTGCAATTGCTGATTATTCAACAGGTGATTTCTTTGTAACTGAGATTGAGACAGGTGCAGAGCTTATTGACGAAATTAACAAGTTCGTTCCGTCAGAGATAATACTTAATGAGTATTTTGCAATGAGTGGAATTGACCTTACATTTATATCAGAAAAGCTTTCCATATCAGTGTCAACGCTTGAAAACTGGTACTTTGATGATGATTCATGCAGGGCAAAGTTAAAAGAACATTTTCATGTAAATATGCTGGACGGACTTGGAATCAAGGACTATCCGGTAGGAATTGACGCTGCCGGAGCGCTTCTTATATATCTTACACAGACACAGAAAAGCGACATGTCGCATATCACAAGCATTGTGCCTTATACAACAGGCAAATACATGCTTATAGACAGTTCATCAAGACGAAATCTTGAGCTTGTTGAGACTATGCGTGAGAAGCAGAAAAAAGGCTCTCTTCTGTGGGTACTTGATAAGACAAAGACTGCAATGGGGGCAAGAGCGTTAAGAAATCTTGTGCTGCAGCCGCTTATTAACAGAGACGAGATTATAAGAAGACAGGACGCTATAGAGGAGCTTTCTGATAATGCAATTGACAGGGAAGAGATTCGTGAATATCTTGGTCCTATATATGACCTTGAGCGAATTATGACTAAGATTAGCTGTAAGTCAGCTAATCCTAGAGATTTAATTGCATTTAAGAATTCTCTTGAGATGATACCTCACATTAAGAATCAGATAGAACATTTTAAATGTGATGTATTCAGACAGTGTTTTGAGCAGATGGACGACTTAAAAGATTTATATAATCTTGTTGATACTGCAATTATAGATGATCCGCCGATTACAATGCGAGATGGCGGAATGATAAAGGACGGCTTCTCAGCAGAGGCTGACGAGCTTCGTAATGCCAAGATTAAAGGCAAGGAATGGCTTGCAGAGCTTGAAAGCAGGGAGAAAGAAAAGACAGGAATTAAAAATCTTAAAGTTAAGTATAACAAGGTATTCGGATATTACCTGGAGGTTACTAATTCATTTAAAAACCTTGTTCCTGCTGAATGGGTACGAAAGCAGACTCTTACCGGTTCTGAAAGATACACTACAGATGAGTTAAAGCATCTTGAAGATATTATTCTTGGCGCAGAGGATAAGCTGTACTCACTTGAGTACGACTTATTCTGTGAGGTCAGGGAGCGCATAGCGGCAGAGGTTGTAAGAATACAGAACACTGCTAAGGCTATTGCAATGATTGATGTGTATGCGTCACTTTCTGTAGTTGCAACACAGAATAATTTCGTAAGACCTAAGATTAATGAAAAGGGTATTATAGATATTAAGAATGGTAGACACCCTGTAGTTGAGAAGATGATTTCCAACGATATGTTCATTGCTAATGATACTTATCTTGACAATGGCATGAACAGGATTTCGATTATCACAGGTCCTAATATGGCTGGTAAATCTACATATATGAGACAGACTGCACTTATTGTGCTTATGGCACAGACAGGTTCTTTCGTGCCTGCTGATTCAGCCAATATATGTATTGTAGACCGTATATTTACACGAGTCGGAGCATCTGATGACTTAGCTTCCGGACAGTCTACTTTCATGGTTGAGATGACAGAGGTTGCCAATATTTTGAGAAATGCAACTCCTAAGAGCCTTATAATTCTTGATGAAATCGGAAGAGGAACAAGCACATTTGATGGACTGAGCATTGCTTGGGCTGTTGTTGAATATATTGCCAATACTAAATATCTTGGAGCCAAGACGCTTTTTGCAACACATTACCATGAACTTACCGAGTTAGAGGGAACGCTTGACGGAGTTAATAATTACTGTATTGCTGTCAAGGAGAACGGTGATGATATCGTCTTTTTAAGAAAGATAGTAAAGGGTGGTGCTGACAAGAGCTATGGTATTCAGGTTGCCAAGCTTGCAGGAGTTCCTGATGTGGTTCTTAACAGGGCGAAGGAGCTTGTTGTTGACTTAAGTGATGCTGATATATCACAGAAAGCTAAGGACATTGCACAGTATTCCAAGAAGCTTGACAAGATGAATGACAAGTACAGAAAGGTTAATGACCTTGAAGTCAAGCAGATGTCGCTTTTTGATACTGTTAAGGATGATGATATAGTAACTGATATAATGAATCTTGATATAAGCAATATGACACCTATTGATGCGCTGAATACACTTTATAAGCTGCAGGGAAAAGCTAAGAACCGCTGGTAAGATAAGCAGAATAGGAGAAATGTATGCCAATAACACTTTTAGACCAGAATACGATTAATAAGATTGCTGCAGGAGAGGTCGTCGAAAGACCTTCTTCTGTAGTTAAGGAGCTTGTTGAAAATGCTATAGATGCCGGAGCAACTGCGATTACAGTTGAGATAAAGGAAGGTGGAATTTCATTTATAAGGGTTACTGATAATGGGAGTGGTATCAACAAGAATGAGATTGAGATAGCATTTAAAAGACATGCTACAAGTAAAATTAAATCAATTGAAGATCTTATGGCAGTTTCGTCTCTGGGCTTCAGAGGTGAGGCACTAGCGAGTATAGCTGCTGTATCACAGGTTGAACTTATTACAAAGACTGCCAATAGCATAAGCGGTGTGCGTTATACTATTGATGGCGGAGTACCTGGTGAAGTGGCAGAAATAGGTGCTCCGGAGGGAACTACATTTATTGTAAGAAATCTTTTCTATAATACTCCTGTTAGAAGAAAGTTCTTAAAGACAGCGACTACCGAGGGAGGATATATTGGTTCACTTGTGGAATATCTGGCACTTTCGCATCCTGATATTTCGTTCAGGTTCATAAGCAATAACCAGAATAAGCTGCACACATCAGGCAATATGAATCTTAAGGATATAATATATAATGTGTATGGCAGGGATATAACCAATAATCTGTATGAAATCAGCGGTAGGTCGCAGGATATTGAGGCTTCCGGTTTTATTGGCAAGCCTATGGTTGTCCGCGGAAACAGGACATATGAGAATTATTATATCAATGGCAGATATATTAAGAGCAGTATTATAACCAAGGCTATTGAGGACGCCTACAAGGGTTTTATAATGCCTCACAATTATCCGTTCAGTGCGATACATTTTAAGATTAATCCAGCCATTATTGATGTAAATGTGCATCCGACCAAGATGGAACTGCGCTTTTCTAATAATGAATATATATATAATTTTGTGTATGATACATGCTTAAAGGCTCTTAATTCAAAGGAACTTATAGCGGAAGTTTCTGTTCCTGACCCTGTTGCAGTGAAAATGCAGGAAGCGCCGGTAGTAAGAAATGTTATGCCGGATATTAAACTGCCAGAAAAGAATATTCCGGATAGTATGCCATGTAAGACAGAGACAAAATCTGCAGAGTCTGCAAAAGCAGAAATTAAGCCCAAAAGACTTCCGGAGCCATTTGAAATTAAGAGTTCTGAGCAGATGGTTAAAGAAGATAAAGTAAGATATGAAGCTGTGACAAAATCTGAACCACCAAAGCAGATGAATCTTTTTGAGAATAAGCTTCTTGATGAGAACAGCCGTAACAAATACAGAATCATAGGGCAGCTGTTTGATACTTACTGGCTTATTGAATTTGAAGATAAATTCTATATGATGGATCAGCATGCGGCGCATGAGAAAGTGCTTTATGAAAGAACGATGAACAAGCTTCATAATAAGACGATTGGAACTCAGATGATTCTTCCACCGATTGTATTGTCGCTTAATATGCATGAGGAAGAAATATACAAGACTAATCAGGATATATTTAAAAGATTAGGGTATGAGATTGAAGAGTTTGGCGGCAATGAATATAAGGTTACAGGAATTCCAGCAGGACTTCCTAAGATGGATTACAAACAGCTCCTTATTGATGTTCTGGATGGACTTTCTGAAGAAAGTGCCGGCAAAGATCCTGATATTATTACTGAAAAGGTTGCAAGCATGTCATGTAAAGCGGCTGTAAAGGGCAATAACAGACTGTCATTTAATGAAGCATTTGAACTGATGGACGAGCTTATGAAGGCAGAAAATCCATATAATTGCCCACACGGCAGACCAACGCTTATTATGATGAGCAGATATGAGATAGAAAAGAAATTCAAACGAATAGTATAGAGGCTGATATGAAAAAAGAACCTTTAATAATACTTACAGGTCCGACAGCGGTTGGAAAGACAGAACTTTCCATTGCACTTGCAAAGGCGGTAAACGGCGAGATAATAAGTGCCGATTCCATGCAGGTGTACAAATATATGGATATCGGAACTGCCAAGATAACAAAAGAAGAAATGCAGGGCGTTAAGCATTATCTTGTTGACGAGATTGAACCTTCAGAGGGGTTTGATGTCGCAAAATTCAAGTCTATGGCAACAGATGCTATAGAAAAAATCCGTGGTAACGGGCATATTCCTGTAGTTGTTGGCGGTACAGGATTTTATATCCAGGCACTTTTATATGATTCCACATTTGAGGATGATGAAAGCAATTATGAATACAGGAATTACCTTCAGGGGATTGCTGATACCAATGGTGCAGAGGTGCTTCATGATATGTTAAAGGAAGCTGATCCTGAATCTGCAGCAGCGATTCATGCCAATAATGTCAAAAGAGTCATCCGTGCGCTTGAGTTTTATAAGACGACAGGCAGGAAGATATCAAAGCATAATAGTGAGCAGAGAGCAAAGGAGTCTCCATATAATTTCTGTTATTTTGTGCTTAATGATAAAAGAGAGACTCTATACGACAGAATAAACAGGCGCGTTGATATAATGTTTGACAACGGGCTGCTTGATGAGGTAAAACATTTGTCGGACATGGGGCTTGTAAAGGATGATGTCGCCATGCAGGGAATCGGATATAAAGAGGTGTTTGATTATCTTGAAGGCAGATGCGATGAAGCAGCCCTTAGAGAAATGATTAAGCAGGATACAAGACATTTTGCCAAAAGACAGCTTACATGGTTTCGAAGAGAGCCATCGGTTACATGGGTGGATTTCTCACAAGTACGAAGAGAAGATGCACTTTCGTATATGCTTGAACAACTAAAAGAAAAGGAAATAATTTAATTATGAGAGAAATGTATAAGAATATGGGAATCTGTGATGAAGTATATGATTACTGTGACAATATTATTAAGTCGCTTCATGACAGATTTGAAGAGATAGATAAGAATGCAGAATATAACCAGATGAAGGTTATCAAGGCAATGCAGGATAACAAGGTCGCTGAGATGCATTTATCAGGAACAACTGGTTATGGCTATAATGATGACGGAAGAGATACACTTGAGAAGGTGTATTCAGATATATTCAAGACAGAGGATGCTCTTGTAAGACCACAGATTATCTGCGGAACTCATGCGTTAAATGTAGCTTTATCGTCTAATTTAAGACCGGGTGATGAGCTTTTATCGCCTGTTGGAAAGCCATATGATACAATGGACGAGATTATCGGTATCAGACCTTCTAAGGGAAGTCTTGCTGAATATGGAATTACATATGCACAGGTTGACCTGCTGCCAGACGGCGGTTTTGATTATGAGGGTATTAAGAATGCAATCAATGAAAGAACCAAGCTTGTTACAATCCAGCGTTCCAAGGGATATGCGTCAAGACCAACACTTTCAGTTGAAAGAATTGGCGAGCTTATAAGCTTTATCAAGGGAATAAAGCCGGATGTTATATGCATGGTTGATAACTGCTACGGTGAATTCGTTGAAAGAATTGAGCCATCAGAGGTCGGAGCTGATATGATAGTCGGTTCTCTTATAAAGAATCCGGGCGGCGGACTTGCTCCATGCGGCGGTTATATCGCAGGAAAGAAGGAATGTGTTGAGCAGGCAGCTTACAGACTGTCTTCACCGGGACTTGGAAAAGAAGTCGGTGCAACACTCGGTGTAAACCAGAGCTTTTATCAGGGACTTTTCTTATCACCTGTAGTTGTTGCAGGCGCGCTTAAGGGTGCTATATTTGCTGCAAATGTATACGAAAAGGCAGGATTTGTAGTTAGACCTGATGGAAGTGAGCCAAGATATGATATTATTCAGGCAGTTGAACTTGGAAGTGCAGACGGACTTCTTGCTTTCTGTAAAGGAATTCAGGCTGCAGCACCTGTTGACAGCTTTGTTACACCAGAGCCATGGCCTATGCCGGGATATGATTCAGATGTTATCATGGCTGCCGGAGCATTCGTTCAGGGTTCATCAATAGAGCTTTCTGCTGACGGTCCGTTAAAAGAACCTTACTCAGTATTTTTCCAGGGAGGACTTACATGGTACCATGCAAAGCTTGGAATTATGATGAGTGTTCAGAAAATGTTTGAAAAAGACCTTATAAAGCTTTGATTGAATAAATATTTGTGTTATAATGTATTGGAGTATGGAATTTTCCGTACTCCAATTTATGATTAAAGGGTGAAATCTATGAGTAACATTTCTAAATATAAGAACGGCTGGCTTTTATGGCTTTTTATTCTTATTGGCATTGTGCTGGGCGGCCTTATTGCAGAACTTACTGCCGGTGTGCATGCACTCAGCTGGCTGTCTTATGGACAGAGCTTTGGGCTTGACAGTCCACTGGTATTAGATCTCGGAGTACTTGTATTAACATTTGCACTCCAGATAAAGATTACAATTGCCAGCATAATAGGTGTTATACTTGCAATTGTTATTTACAGATTTATTTAATCTGACTGTTGTTTAATTTATGGTATATGAGAATATAATAACAGGTGTAGAGGGAGATAAGCTTCTTCCTTATGAAAAATGTCTTGAGCATGGTGCTGCGGTACTTGACAATGCAGAACTTCTGGCTGCGATTATAAGGACAGGAACGAATGGTTTAAGTTCTACCCAGCTCGCAGAGAAGATACTGGAGAATGCCGGAAGCCTTAACGGACTATATGATATGTCGGTTGCAGACCTTATGCAGATTAAGGGTGTAGGTAAGGCAAAGGCTGTCCAGATATGTTGCATTCTTGAACTTTCAAGAAGAATTGCAAAGCAGAAAGCAAGAGAAAGATTGGATTTTTCCAATGCAGAGACAATTGCAGACTATTACATGGAAGATATGAGACATCTGGAAAAGGAACATCTGGTTCTGGTTATGCTTGATAACAGATGCCGTCTTATAAAAGACAAGGTATTATCTGTTGGAACATCTACAGGTTCAATGGTTTCGATAAGAGAGATATTTAAGGAAGCACTGGATAACAGGGCAGCTTCAGTTGTACTTCTTCACAATCATCCTTCGGGTAATCCGTCTCCAAGCAGAGAGGATATGAAGGTGACAAGAAGTGTTCTGGAAGCCGGAAAGATTATTGGAATTGAGCTGTTAGATCATATTGTTATAGGAGATAATTCTTATTTCAGTTTTAAACAAATGCAATACATTAATTAACAATTAAGAAAGGAATTAAGACATGGGTAACGCATACGGTATTGATATAGGCACAAGTAATTTTAAAATGTGCTGTAGTGACAAGGACAAGATACTTAACGAGAAGAATATTATAGCTATTGCTAACAAGACAGAGCTTTTAGCTTTTGGTGATGAGGCATATGAAATGTATGAGAAGGCACCGGAACATATTGAGGTTTCATTTCCTGTAAAGTTTGGCGTAATAGCTGATATTGAGAATATGCAGACACTTCTTTTTAACTTCTTTAACAAGATTAATGAAGAAAAGAAGATTACAGGTTCAGATTTTTATATTGCTGTGCCTACAGATGTAACAGAGGTAGAAAAGAGAGCTTTTTATGAGCTGGTTGTTGATTCCAAGGTTAAAGCAAAGAATGTTTATGTAGTTGATAAGCCAGTTGCAGATGCTATTGGTGCAGGACTTGATGTAACCAAGTCTAAGGGTATCATGGTTGTTAATATTGGAGCTGAGACAACAGAAATATCAGTTCTTTCATTAGGCGGAATTGTTATTAGCAAGGCTGTTAAGATTGGCGGCAATAAGCTCGATGACTGCATTATAAGCAATGTAAGAAAGGCTTATAATCTTGTTATCGGAAGCAAGACTGCTGAGAATTTAAAGAAGGAATTAGGAAGTGCAGTTCCTGTTTCAGAGAGCTTTGCACCTGGTTTTGGAAGAAATGTTTTATCAGGACTTCCTGTGAGTGTTGATATTTCTTCAGATGTAATATATCAGGCAATAATCGATGCGCTTCATTCTATTATGGATGCCATAAAGGTTATTCTTGAGAGAACTCCACCAGAACTTGCAGCTGATATTATCAAAGATGGTGTTTATTTTACAGGAGGGACAGCACAGATTAACAATCTTGAAAAGTTTATTAAAGAAGAGACTAATCTTAATGTTAATATTGTTGAACATCCGGCAGAAAGTGTTGTAAGAGGTCTTATGGGAGTTGTTTCTAATCCTGATTTTGCTAAGGTTGCATACACTCCTACAGAGAAAAATTTTGATTAAGGATTGGTTAAAAGATGGGAAAGAAAATTTCTTCATTTATGACTTCGAAGAATATTCTCATTGTGCTTACGGTTCTTTGCTGCTTCTTTATTGGAACAAGCTTTTTTACTGATACACTTACCAGACCATTAAAAAAGGTTGTTTCAATGGTTGTGGTTCCGGTTCAGAAGGGCATGAATAATATTGGATTGTGGGTGTATGACAAATACGAAACCCTTCAGGAAATATCAGTTGTCCTTGATGAGAATAAGAATCTTCAGAGTCAGGTTGATGAGCTTACGGAAGAAAATAATCAGTTAAAACAGGATACTTACGAATTGTCAAGATTAAGAGAATTATACCAGCTTGATTCACAATATACAGAATATTCAAAAGTTGGTGCAAGGGTTATTGGAATGACAACTGATAACTGGCATTCATCTCTTAAGATAGACAAAGGAACAGATGATGGCATTCAGGCTGGAATGAATGTTATTGCAAGCGGAGGACTTGTAGGTATTATTTCTGAAACGGGCAGTAATTATTCTATTATTAAGACAATTACAGAGAATAACAGTAATGTAAGCGGAATGTTAATAGACAGTAACGAAACGTGTATTGTACAGGGTGATATTGAACTGATGGATACAGGCATGATACGTGTAACACATTTCAAAAGTGATGTTATTGTAAGAAATGGAGATAAAGTTGTTACTTCTAATATAAGTGACAAATATTTACAGGGAATACTGATAGGGTATGTTAAGGATGTTAAGCTGGATTCTAATAATCTTACCCAGTCAGGTTATATTGTACCAGCTGTGGATTTTAATAATCTGCAGGAGGTTTTGGTAATAACACAGCTTAAAGAATAAGTGTTTATTGGGACTATTGATTATGAAAAGAAAGATAACGGAATTAATTATTATATTGTTTTTCTATCTGATGCAGGTTTCTGTTGCAAGAGTGATTTCAATTGCTAATATTTCTCCGAACTGGCTTATTATACTGCCTGTATTTTTCGGATTTTTCTGTGGAAAAAATGACGGAATGTTTGTCGGATTTTTTGCAGGAATTATGTATGATCTGTTCTATTCAGGACTGTTTGGGGTTACTGCACTTATTTTTATTTACATAGGATATTTTTCAGGCTTTTTTTATCAGAAGTACGAGGTAAGGGAAATTCTTATCCCCCTCGCACTTGTGATTGCAGCCGATTTTGGATATGGATTCATATCGTATATTGGTAATTTCCTGCTTCATAACAGACTTAATGTGGGATTCTTTATGTCAAGATTTATCCTTCCGGAAGTAGTGTATACAGCACTTGTTTCGCTTATTATCTATCATCCGGTTCATTATGTATGTGTGCTGACAGGGCAGGAAAGAGAAAGAAAGAAGAAAGGTAAGATTGATGAAGGAAGTATTTGATTATATTGTAAGTCTTCTAAAATCAAGGATTTTTCCTATGATTCTTGTGTTTATAATTCTGATATCAATTCTTGTACACAGATTATTTGTTCTTCAGATAATAAATGGAGAGTCATATGTAGAGGATTTATCTAGTTCTATACAAAAAGATATGAGTGTTGCGGCTGCCAGAGGCCGTATCTATGACCGTAATGGTGTTCTTCTTGCTTATAATGACCTGTCTTATGCGGTTAAAATAAGTGATTCTGGAAGATATTCAGATAATGCAGCTAAAAATAAAACTATTAATGATTCAATTAACAATACATTGAACATTATTGAGGAACATGGAGATACATATTCGAATGATCTCCCTATTATTTATAACAATGGACAGTTTTCTTATAATGTTGAGGGAACATCGCTTTTAAGATTTCTGCGTGATTCATATGGAACTGAATCAATAGCGGCTTTGTCAGATGAGCAGAAAGCGACATCAGCAGAAAATATGTTTAAATATTTATGTAAAACATATAGTGTTGATTATGATGAATTTGGAATTGAGCATTCATTAATGATTGTTAATCTCAGAAGATATATGGCAGCCAATTCTTATAACAGATATCTTTCGTTTGTTATAGCGAATGAAGTTTCAAATGAGACCGTTGCGGCTATTCTTGAAAACAGTGATAATCTTGTAGGGGTGACTGTTGAGGAACAATATATCAGAAGATATGTTGACAGCATTTATTGCTCGCAGATTCTTGGATATACAGGAACAGTATCAAATTCGGAACTTGAGGAATTAGGTGATGGATATGAAAGCAATGATATTGTAGGTAAATCCGGAATTGAAAAAAGTATGGAGAGCGAGTTATCTGGTGTTAAAGGCGAACAGAAAGTATATGTTGATACTGTGGGAAGAATAACTGAAGTGCTTGATGAAGATTCACCACAGGCAGGACATGATGTATATCTTACAATTGATATTAACTTACAGAAGGATATATACAATGCCATAGAAGATGAAATAACAAACATTTTTATGACATATTTTACATCAGGTACTGACAAATATACTTATACAAGTTCAGGAGATGTAGATAAGGTCTATATTACAGCACCTGAAGTATATTTTGCACTGATTGACAATAACCTTGTTTCTATAAAGGATATTGAACAACAGAATACATCTAATGAAGCTGATATATACAGCCAGTTTATCAGCAAGAAAGAATCAACACTTTCATGGGTAAGGGATGAACTTGTTTCTGGAAATACCCAGTATGGAAAACTTTCTGAAGAACAGCAGTTATATATATGGTATATATATGACCTTTTAAGAACAGAGAATATATTCAGCACATCAAATGTTGATAAAAGTGATAGTGTGTATAAAGACTGGATTGATGGTGATTCTACGAGTCTTCAGCAGCTTCTTACATACGGAATATCAAAGAACTGGATTGATATGTCATCGCTTACTTCTGAGAAATATACAAGTTTACAGGAATCATATGATGCACTTGTTGATTATATAGTTTCAGCACTTGATACTGATACGGCATTTTTTAAGAAAATGTACAAGTATATGATTAATTCGGGAAGCATTTCGGGCAGACAGGTATGTATGCTTTTATATGAGCAGGGATTTCTTGATATTGATGGTGATGACTCCATGTATAACGCCCTTGTTTCAGAAAGTATGAGTGCATTTGATTTTATGTCTAATGTAATATCAAATAAAATTATTACACCGGGACAGCTTGCATTAAAGCCTTGCTCTGGTTCAGCAGTTGTGACAAATCCATCAAATGGTGATATTCTGGCGTTGGTTTCATATCCAAGTTATGATAACAATAAATTATCTGGAACTATCGATGCCAAATATTACAATTCACTTGTTAATGATAATGCAAGCCCGCTTCTTAACAGAGCCACACAATCATTTATAGCACCTGGTTCTACATATAAACCATGTACTATAATTACTGGTATAGATACAGGCCTGATAACATCATCAACAACATTTAACTGTTCAGGATCATTTGACAAGGTTACACCTGCACCAAGATGCTGGCAGAAATGGGGACATGGCTCAGAGAGCCCGGCGACTGCATTAAGAGATTCATGTAATGTATATATGTATAATGTTGGATATAATCTTGCATGCAGCAAAAATGGTTCTTATAATAGTACTTATGCAACTAATATATTCAAAAAATATTCAGATATGCTTGGATTATCAACTAAAACAGGTGTTGAAATTGAAGAAGGAACACCTAGTGCGTCATCTCAGGATGCGATAGCTTCAGCTATTGGACAAGGTAACCATAGATACAGTACTCTTAACATGGCAAGATATGTAACTACAATTGCAACATCAGGAACATGTTATAATCTTACACTTATAGATAAGATAACTGACTATGATGGCAATGTTATACGGGAGAATAGCGCTGAAGTTAATAACCAGGTAGAGTTAAGTTCTGACATATGGAATACTGTTCATACAGGTATGAATCTTGCAGCAGGTACCTATTCAGCATTTAACCAGCTTGGAATTTCACTTGCAGCAAAGACAGGAACTGCCCAGGAGAAGAAAACAGATCCTGACCATGCTACACTGATTTCTTATGCACCTTATGATAATCCGGAATATTGTGTTGCAGTACGTATACAGAATGGTTATACTTCTAGTAATACAGTAGCTTTAGGAGCACAAATTTACAAATTACTTTTTAATATTTCAGATTAAAAAGAATTATTAAAATAATAAAATATGAAATAAAATATGATGGAGAGGTGAATGTTTTGGATAATTCAGTTATGATTAAGGGAAGTAGTAATGGAATAACTGTTGTTCTTGATAATGACATGCCATTTGAAGAATTATTAGATAATATTTCAGAAAAATTCAAAAACGCATCTAAATTCTTTAATAATGCGAACATGGCTATTTCTTTTAATGGAAGAGATTTATCATCTGAAGAGGAAAAGAGAATTCTTGATATAATATCTGAGGTGTCAGATATTAATATTGTATGTGTTCTTGATAATGATAATGAAATTAAAGAAGTTTATGAAAATGCTGTAAGGAAAGCAATGAGCAGTATTGAACCGGCAGCACCTGCTGTTGAAAAACAGCAAAAATCAGAATGCATGTTTTATAAAGGTACACTCAGATCAGGACAGATTTTTGAAGCTGATGGAAGTGTTGTTGTTCTTGGTGATGTAAATCCTGGAGGAAAGGTTGTTGCTAAAGGAAGTGTTATCGTTTTAGGAAGTCTGAAAGGAACTATTTTTGCAGGCGTTGATGGAAATGAGAATGCTTTTGTAGTGGCATTGGAAATGAGTCCTATGCAGATTAAAATAGGTGATATAATTGCAAGAAGTTCTGATGCAGGAAGTGTAAAGACATCAAAAGGCAGAAATAAAGTCAAAGTTTTAGAGCCTAAAATAGCATATGTATATGATCAGAATATTTATATTGAGGATTTAGAGCAGAATGCACTTGAAGATATCAGTATTGACTAAATTTATTCTGTTTTTATAAAAAAATAGTTGATTTAAGAATAAAAATCTCGCATAATTAATATATTGCGATTTATTATGAATTATTAATGGAGGTTTAATATGAGTGAAGTTATAGTTGTAACATCAGGAAAAGGCGGAGTAGGTAAGACTACAACGACAGCTAATATTGGTACAGGTCTTGCCAAGCTTGGTAAGAAGGTCGTTATGATTGATACAGATACAGGCCTTAGAAATCTTGATGTTGTATTAGGACTCGAAAACCGTATTGTATATAATCTTGTAGATGTTGTTGAGGGAAATTGCAGATTAAAGCAGGCTATGATTGCTGATAAGAGATGTCCAAAGCTTTTTCTTTTACCAACAGCACAGACAAGAGATAAGTCAGCAGTAACACCAGAACAGATGATTAAGGTTATTGATGAGATTAAGAATGATCCGGAAGGATTTGATTACATAATTCTTGACTGCCCTGCAGGTATTGAACAGGGATTCCAGAATGCCATTGCTGGTGCTGACAGAGCATTAGTTGTTACTACACCTGAAGTTTCTGCTATAAGAGATGCAGACAGGATTGTTGGTCTTCTTGATGCACATGGTCTTCAGAATCATGAGGATTTAATTGTTAACAGAATCAGAATGGATATGGTAAACAGAGGCGAAATGATGTCAATTGATGATGTCAATGATATTTTGCAGCTTAATGTTATCGGTGCTGTTCCGGATGATGAAAATATTGTTGTTGCAACTAATAAAGGTCAGCCACTTGTTGGTGATGATTCACTTGCAGGACAGGCTTATATGAATATCTGCCGCAGAATTACCGGCGAGGAAGTTCCTTTCCTTGATCTTAATGGAAAGGGAGGATTCTTTAAGAAACTCTCTTCATTATTTAAGAGTGATAAGAAGAACTAGTATATTTTGTAATAGGCTGTAAAAGCTTATTCAGGGAGGGATTAAATATGGGATTACTTGATTTATTTAAGAAAAAAGGTTCAAGTGATGTAGCGAAAGACAGATTAAAGCTTTTACTTGTATCTGACAGAGCTAACTGTTCACCAGAGGTTATGGAAATGATTAAGAATGATATTATTAAGGTCATTTCTAAATATATGGAAATTGATACAGACGGACTTGATATTCAGATTACTTCTACAGAATCTGATACTAACAATGGTTCTGTACCAGCAATTTTTGCTAATATTCCAATTAAGGATATGAGAAATAGCGAAAAGTAATAAGGATTTTATTATGTTTAAAAAATATAAGCTGCGTTCATACAATTTTATATTGGTGTTTATTCTTATTGTGACATCTGTGTTTGCGTTATCAGTTGTAAATAGTGCAAATAGTGCATACACAATGAAACAGGGCGCTGGTATAGCATTATCATTTGTAATAATGATTATTGTATCTTTTATTGACTATAACTGGATTTTGAAATATTTCTGGATATGGTATGGAATAGTTACTGTCATGCTTATAGGTGTTCTTACTGTGTTTGGTCATGGATCACACGGTGCTACCAGATGGTTTAAGATAGGACCAGTCCAGTTGCAGCCATCGGAGTTTTTAAAACTGGCACTCATATTACTGGTTGCCAAACTGGTTGCTGCTAATAAAGAAAAGCTTAATTCAATTAAGTTTCTGGCGCTGATTGCCTGCCTTACGCTTTTTCCTATATTGCTTGTTGCACTGCAGCCGAATCTTTCGACAACAATACTTTTATGTCTTATTGTTGTTGCCATGCTTTATTGTGCAGGTGTAAGCTACAAGATATTTGGAATAGCAATTCTTATTGCAGTTCCGCTGATATCGGCATTTTTAGTATATGTTGTATCGGTTGAACATCCGATTCTTGTTAAGGATTATCAGAGAAAGCGAATTGTTGACTTCATTGAAGGTAATAAATCAGATGAAGTAGATATGAATGATGCGGGAACTTACCAGCAGGCGTATGCTGTTCAGGCAATAGGTTCTGGTCAGCTTTATGGAAAAGGTCTTAATAATAATGATACGTCTTCATTAAAGAATGCCGGATATATAGCAGAAGCACAGAATGACTTTATTTTTGCTGTAATTGGTGAGGAATTAGGATTTACAGGTTGTTGTATTACAATTTTTTTATTGTTTCTGATTGTTTTAGAGTGTATAATAGCAGCAGTAAGGGCTAAGGATTTTGGAGGGCGTCTTATATGTTGCGGGGTGGCGATATATATAGGGCTCCAGACATTTATTAATATAGGTGTTGTTTCATGGATTCTTCCTAATACAGGTGTTCCTTTGCCGTTCTTTAGCTGTGGTATTACATCACTTCTTACATTATTTATCGCTATGGGAATTGTTCTTAATGTTAGTCTGCAGAGAATTGTAGATAGAGATGATGACATGTTTGCAGATGATTTCAGAGGATGATTTTATTATATATTTATACATTAGGGGGAAGCGTTAATGAACATCGGTTTAATTGCACATGATTCTAAGAAAAAATTAATGCAGAATTTTTGTATAGCATATAAAGGGATTCTTAATAAGAATCAGCTTTTTGCAACAGGAACAACCGGAAGACTAATAGAAGAAGTTACTAATTTATCAGTACACAAGTTTCTTGCAGGACATTTAGGCGGTGATCAGCAGTTATGTGCCCAGATAGAGCATAATCAGATTGATCTGGTTATATTTCTTAGAGAAGCAGAGAATCCTCTGGCACATGAGCCTGATTCTGATAATATCTGTAAGCTTTGTGATATGTATAATATTCCGTTAGCAACTAATCTTGCAACAGCAGAATTACTTGTTAAATCGCTTGAAAGAGGCGATATGGAATGGAGAGAGATTTATCAGTAGAAATAATAATTTTAATATTATAATTATAAATAAAAAGGAGATACCCTTCTTACTTGCTTGTAGTAGAAGAGTATCTCCTTTTTGGTTTCAATCTTTTCTTAATTTTACAATATTTCTTGCTGAACGTTTATTTTCTTCCACGATTTCAGCATAATGTTTTCTTGTTGTATTAACATCTTTATGTCCTAAAACATCGGCAACAAGGTATATGTCCTGGCTTTCCTGATACAGATTAGTACCATAAGTGCTTCGCAGCTTGTGCGGAGTAATATGCTTTACAGTTGTAACTGTCTGAGCATATTTCTTAACAAGAAGCTCAACAGATCTTACACACAGACGTCTGTTCTTTGCCGATATAAAAAGCGCATTTTCATGACCTTCATCAGGTGTAAGATTCTTTCTTTCCTCAAGGTAATTAAGAAGGGCTTCCCTTACTTCATCCCCAAAGTATACAAAGCTTTCAGCGCCACCTTTTCTTACAACTTTAATTCTGTCATTATCAAAATCTACATCATTGATGTCCAGACCAACACATTCGGATACACGGATACCGGTTCCAAGCATAAGTGTAAGAAGTGCCAGATCACGTGTTTTAAGCTTTTCGTGGCTCTGCAGCTGCGTTTTGGTAAGTTTATTACCTGATTCCACATTATCAAGAAATTCAGCTACTTCATTAGGTTCCATTCTGATAATTGCCTTTTCGTGAATCTTTGGCATATCAACCTTCATTGTTGGATTGGAACTAATAATTTCGTAACGGTAGTAATATGCATAAAAACGCCGTAATGCACATAATTTACGCTTGGCAGCGCTTTCAGAATTAGTTACGTCACGCCCATTCTTCTTATACAATTTTACATGTCGCAAATATTTCGTTATATCTGTGCCATCTATCTTTTCTAAATCTGAAGGATTAAAATCCTTCATTGAATAAGACTTGAATTGAGGAACACATTCTATAAGGAATTCAAAGAAGCCTTTGATATCCATGGCATAGGCTATCTTGGTTCTTGGCTGTTTATTAAATTCCAGACTGTCAAAGTACTGGGTACAGAAATCAGGTAAAATATCAAGTAATTCATTGAGTTTCTGCTTGTACTTGATGTTTTGTTGTTCAGTGTATGTTTTCTCGGCCATTAAGTGTACCTCCATATTATCATAATGCAACCACTTCGTTAAACTGCTTCACTGATTTAGCGAATGGAATTTTGTTTGCTCATGCTGTAAGCGTTAAGCGACAAGCTAATCGCCGACTTGCTCGGTGTAATGCTTGGAGTAGCGCACTGCTAATGCAGACAAAAACCATTTGCTAAATCGGAGTTTGACGAATGTGGGATAGTTTAATCAAAATGAATAACATCATGCTTTAAAGATGTGTTTATTTAACCTTGTAATTATCGGTTTAATAGATACATCTTTTTTGTATTCTATTGTACCAGTTTAGCGAAATGATTACAAGTAAGGAGGTTAAGTTATGAAAGAAGTTAATTTGTGTATTCGCTTTTTTAATGATGAATTTGAGGTTTTTAAAGAATACCTTGAATTAAATCAAATTGTTGGTACTCTCTGTCGTTCGTCCGAATTTCTAAAGGATAGAGGGTATAATGATTCTTTTAAAAAATTATGCGATAGTCGACATGAAAAAATACTTGAAGTTGCAGAAATTATTAATAAAAAGTTAAGTGCCACAGAGTATTGTAATTTAGAATTAATTAAGGAGGTTGAGAAATGATTGAGCAGATAAATGGAAGATATATTAACAGATATGCAGAGTTAGACAAGCCTTTTACAGTAAAGGAAACAAAGACATATACAAGCAAGGTAACAGGTGTTGTTTATGAAAGTATGGTTCTTACGCAGGACGGCGCAGATTTTAACTTTTCTGTGGCTGATACTGAAATCGGTGCAATGAAAAACTTTATCGGCAAAGATATATATATTTCTTGCGTATATAATCCATTTGGAAAATACAGCTTTCAGCAGTTATATATTCAGAGTTTCGAGCCTATCCCAGTAAATACCAAGTAAGGGGAAGCCTTGGAAGCTGTCAAGGGTGCGAAGCACTTGCTTAGCCCTTTACAGATTCCACCTACAGACTGCCAACAGTCCAAAAGGTAGGATAAGGGGGAACATGAAAAGCCTTTCATTTCCCCCTTAACCATAAAAAATAAATATGGGAATGTATGCAAGAGGCTTAAGCAGACAAACAGAGAAAGTTGCCCGGACGATACGCGCGTGATGTCCTACGGTTCGTGGGTTCGATTCCCACCATTCCCAATCTGTAGTGCGCACTACAAATATTAATTTAAAAGGAGAATAAAACATGGGTGAAGTAATTACAGGTGCAGTTGGTGATCTTATGAGTGTTGTAACAACTGTGTTAGATTATGTAACAAAAAATGCTGTTCTTGCTGTTTGCTTTGTTGCCGGTACTGTTGTACCAGCTGGCATTGCAATCTTTAAGAAGCTCAAGCATTAATCTAATGTTGCAATTAATAGGGGAGTGAAAAACTCCCCGTTCTTTGAAAGGAGTTTTTGTGGTACAAAATAAACAAAAGTCTAATAAAGCAAACATAATAGCATTGATAACTTGCTTTATGTTAATAATGGTGTTCGTGTTTGGGTGCGTACAATATGCACATGCTGAAGTTACTAATAGTTATATATACGGCGAGGATGCGTTTAATTATGCTAATAGTTCAGAACAACACAAATTTATTTTATGTTTTCGTAACAAAGATTCTTATATTACATGGTTTATCACTAATTATACTGATAAAGTAGCTTTAATTAAAAGGGAAGATGCTGGTATATGTTATTTTGATTTATATACGAATCCTTTTTCTAATAATGTCAAGGTACTTTCTGTTTCGTCTTATCCTAAAGATAATAATTATAAGACTGGTGTTGGCTCTACTTATAGTTTTGAATCTAGTATCAAGGGATTATCTGGTTTAACATTTGACTCATATGGTGTCTCAAATGGTGATGTTGTTAGTGTTGGTGTTCCTGTGTTTAGTAATATAGATGATTTAAACACTTACTTACAAACAGGAAAAATTAACAATCCTATTTATCAGCCTAAAGAGGATATTGAATATGACAGTGATATTGAAGTACCTCTTAATTTAGACATACGCTTGAATGGTAATTCTGACTTTGTTCCAAATGTAAAAATATCGTGTAATCAGACGGAACAAGTCGAAAATAGATATTTAGAAGTTCAGTATTCTATTGGTTACAAAGCTACTTGGAACCTCTTGGGCGGTATAGGTTTGAATGTCAAGTCTAAGACTTCACCTACCTTGTATGGTTCTATAGAACAGTTGGAAGATAGTTTTGACAATGGCGGTACTTCATTTGAAACAATATTATCTTTGACGAAATTGTCTCATTCTACAGCACCTGATAAAGAAGCGTTTTCTAAATATGAGCCTACTCCTAAGGTTTACTGGAGTTTGAAAGAAATTAAGAATGATAATTCAGAAATGAAAATATGGTGTCGCAATCGTGTAGGTAATAAGGCTAGTAAGTGGGTAATGGTAAGCGGTAACGGATATAAAGCAAACTTTGATGTGGTTGATTCTGACGAAAACGGAAACCCTACGGACATGAAAGATAATACAGCTAATTCTGAGACTGGTTACGGTTCAGATTATTGGAATAACAGAGATAACACACCGCAAGAAGATTATTCTAGTACAGATGTAAAGAACAATTTAAAAGATTTAAAGAATAATTATATAAGTCTTGCTAATTTCTTTAAAGAATTGTTTGGATTCTTGCCTACTGAAATATGGATAATTTTAATCGGATTAGTTTCAACAATGGCAATTATAGCAATTGTTGTATTCGTAAGGGGGTAAGTAATGAGCGTGAGTGATTTAGCATATTGGTTATTTACTGTTCCTATGAAGTTTATGCAGCTTGATTTTACAATCTGCGGTTATACTTTCTCGTTTTGGGATTTGTTCATATTTGCCGGACTTGTCGCAATTTTCGGTGTACTGGTATCGGTATTGCATAGGTAAAGGAGTAAAAATGATATTTGAATTTATAACAAATGTAAACAGCGTTGATGAAATGCAACTTGCTGTTATGGCTTATAATCTCGGCTTAACATATTTCATTTATGATGTAGCCAAGTTTATAGTCGGATTCATACACAATAAATTAGAGAATAGGAGAATGAAAGCATGATTGAATTAGGTAGACAGTTATTTGGTGATGTGGCTTTCGGTTCTGACTTCCTTGTCGGTCTGTTTGCTACAGTGATAATGTTAGATGTATTCAGTGTGTGCACAGACATGTGCAGGGGTTGGCATAAATGATAACATTGCTATTTATTGCCCTTATAGGGTTTTTGATGTATGTATTTCCGTTTATTCCCTTTGTATTGCTTCATTTCGGGAAGATGTTGCTTTATATGTGTAAAGATGTGCTTATGTACATAAAAGGGCGAAAATGGAAGAAATACACAAACTACGGTATATATATCTATGGTGGTTTATATGGCGGCGGTAAGTCGCTGTCTATTTCCAAGTACTGTACAGAAATATATAAAAAGTATAACAATGTGAAATTTATTAGCAATATAGATTTACACAATGTTCCGTATGAGAAGTTTGAATATTTTGAGCAGTTAATGGACGACCAAGAGTATGACGGACAGTGTATTATATATGTCATTGACGAGATTGGTTCGTTGATGAACGCAAGAAACTATAAGAATAATCGTATTGGAGAAACACAATTCCTGTATACGCTTAACCAGATACGAAAGCAGAATAAAACATTGTTACTTGCTTCACAGCGGTTCGGTATGTGTGACAAGAATTTCAGACAGTGTGCTGTGCAGTGGATAGAGTGTTCTAAGATATGGCGAATAGTAAGTCAAACGATATATGATCCATACGACTTGGAGTGTAGTCTAAATCCTAAACTGGTTAAACCTATCAAGCGCAAGAAGTACTTTCTTGCAACAGATAAGATGTTCAAGGCATATGATACAAGACAGCTTGTTAAAGACTTTAAGGACAAGTTTAATAAAGACGAGTTTAACCCGATTGTGGTTGAGCCTGTAGATAACAGCTTAGATGGAGATTTAAGCCAGGCTAGGAGATTAACGCACAGGGGAAAAAGGCGCAAAGGCTTCTAATGAAGCCTGCGCCCCCCTGTGAGAAAGGTGTGTAATATGTGTGTATTTGTTGAAATTATATTGGCTGTTGTTGTATGGCTTTTATTAAATTTAGTTGTAGCGTTTATACTTGCTTTAATTGCTTACAATCTGCAAGAGCAAGAATGATTTACCGCTATCCACGAATAGCGGTAAAAATTAGTTGCGTTTTTGTGGTACAAATTTGATATTTTTGTTGTGAAAGGAGTGTTTAATATATGGCGTTTTGTGGTACAAAGAAATTTCGTTGTGATAGTGATATGTCACTGTTTATCAGTAATATGGCTGATAAGTTGGAAAAGTCGGAAAGTGAAGTTATAAGGATAATTATATTCAATTCTATGGTAAATACATACAAGGGGGAAATACCGCATGAAAACAAGTAAACCTATATCAACTATAAGCTATAATTCAGAAGAGTTTTTGAAAGCTAAACTTGATTATCTTGTGAAGAATAATACAATTGAATTTTGGTTCTATGTAAAGCATTTAGGGGAGTATGACAAAGAAACTAATATACAGGATAAAGACCATATACATCTATATATTCAGTGCTGTGATAGGGTTGATACTGTAAAACTTCGTGAGCAGTTTGTTGAATATGAAAACGGCGACTTAAATAGTAAGCCGTTGCAGTGTATGCCGTTCCAGACATCAAAGCCTTATGATGCTTTATTGTATGATTTACACTATCAGCCGTATTTGTTAATGAAAATGGAAACAAAGCAGTTTTCGTATTCGCTTGATGATATTGTTACAAATGATGTTGATTATCTTAGGCACATGTACAGTGAAGCGCTACACTCTGATTTATTTAAGCGTGATAGAATGATGAGATTAATGGATAACGGCGTTTCTATGGCTGAAATGTGCTTCCATGGTCTTATTAACCCTAGTCAAGCATATCAGCTGGCATTTTATGAGCAGATGTTCAAGAAAGGACAAGCAGAAGTGGCAAGCAATGGTGGAGTAGTTAGTCAAGCTATAGCAGAACTTCAAAGTCCTGCTGTAGCTGTGAGTAAACCAGTAAAGAAAACGACAAGAAAAAAGATTAACTCTGTTGTTTAAGTGATTCTTCTATTATGTCGTTTATGTCTTTTATCTGCTTGTTTAATGTGGCATTAAGTGCAAGTATATTGTTGTTTAAAGCATTGTTTTGAATGTCAATTTTGCGCTTAAGGGATTTGATTCTAAAGTGTGATATTAAGACTAAAAAAGGCGACATAAAAGAAATTATGCAATATACTAAAAAAATAGTCAATGTTACTGGGCTTGTGAAAATGTTTTCGATTGTGTCAATTAATTCAAATATATCCATTATTGATTCTCCTTTGTGTATGATTAACTATTATACTATAACTTTCGTCGGTGCGCCATAGTTTAGCGTGTTGTTGTTGTGTGAATCACGCACACGGCAAACTAGCGCCTAAACGCGGTTATCGGGTCAGTAACTTAGATTGACGCCATTGTATTTCACCCGTAGGAGCGTTTTGTTTTGGCGCTACTGTGAGATGTAGGGGCAACTTGTATTTTGTTGTGGTTGTCTGCGAACAGAGAACACACACGATAAAAAGTTAATAGTCAAGGGCAAAAAGTGGGCGTAGGTACAAGCCCGCTTTTTGTTTATATACCCTTGATTATTGACTTTTTGTCACTTTGTGGCGTGGAGTCGCTAAGCTGTAGTGAGCATTAGCAATATTATATTAATAATTATATTACAATATTATATTGACAAATTAAGCCCTTGGGTATATTTTATTATTGTTACAAGGTAACCACTTCGTTAAACTCGGCTTTAGCGAAGTGGTTGCCATCAAGACAATTATAATATCCTATAGCTTATTTTGCAACTAATTTCCCCTGATAAAGCCTTTTATTGACTATATTGATATGAAATGCTTTCTGGTATGACTTAATCTTGTTAAGCTCATTATCAGTTATAATTGATATGCATGTTCCTGTGTTGCCATTACGGCCACAGCGGCCGCATCTGTGAATGTATTCCTTATTGTCCTCAGGAAGGTTTACATTAATTACTGTATCAATATTATCAATCTGAAGTCCTCTGGCTGCTATATCTGTTGCAATAAGAAGCTGAATCTTTCCACTTCTGAAATTCTCTATTGCAGCTTTCTTGGCTGAATTATCTTTATTACCGGCAATTGAAGCTACATTGTAATGATGATATTCAAGCTTCTGAAGGGATTCTTCCAGATCATACTTGGAATTAACGAATATAATTGCTTTCTCTGGTTTAACAGCTTTAATAATCTTTCTTAAAGTTTCAATTCGTTCCCTTCTGTCAGAAATAACGCTTATATGCTTGATTGTAGAAGGAATCTGACTTGTATTACCAGAATTACTGTTAATATCAATGAATATTGGTTTGAAACACAAAGTATTAGTTCTTGTCTTCTTATCTACGCTTGCAGAGAATAAAAGAACCTGTGTGAACTTCATTAAAGACTTTCTAATTGCTTCTACATCCTGAATAAATGTCTTATCAAAGAGCTTGTCTGCCTCATCTAGAACAAGAGTCTTAACCTCATGTACTTTAATCTTCTTGTTACTTATAAGCTGATGTATGCGGTTAGGTGTTCCGATAATTATTGCAGGCTTATTAGATTTAATAGAATCAATCTGTCTTGATATATTCACATCTCCTATTAATGCAACAGATGAAAATGTATTATCCATATGTGCAAAGATATCTTTAAGCGTATTATTGACCTGTATTGCAAGCTCTGCTGTTGGAACAAGAACAACGGCCTGAATATTATGAGTATTACTCTTTAATCTGTTAATAATTGGAATAAGATATGCAAGTGTCTTACCTGTTCCGGTTGATGAACAAGCTATAATATCGCGGTTGTCCATTATATGCTTATACGTCTGACGCTGTATTTCGGTCATATCGACGATTTTATTATCTGAAAGATAATCTAATACGTCTTTGGAAATAGTCTCTATATCGCTGAATTTCATGGTTAATCTCCTTATGAATAAATTATTAAATGTTAAGTTATATATACCTGTCTCTTATACACATCTGAAGCTGCCGA
>ENA-OWZE01000241-OWZE01000241.1-human-gut-metagenome-genome-assembly--contig:-NODE-241-length-27286-cov-11.538357_pt1 | contig 27286 bp, 26 predicted proteins | sample MGYA00249759_ERZ652104 | MGnify/ENA primary metagenome ERZ652104 (study PRJEB26925, sample SAMN05827048) | human gut metagenome | biome: ENVO:2100002; feature: ENVO:00000062; material: ENVO:00002003...
TCGTCGGCAGCGTCAGATGTGTATAAGAGACAGGTGCCGCACCTTGTCAAGCAGCTGCTGGGCAGCGCAAAGCCGCTGCATGTGCTGCCGGGGTGCTGCTTGGGCGGTGCGGCTTTCTGCCTGTTCTGCGACCTGCTGGCCCGCAGTCTGTTCGCGCCCACGGAGCTGTCCATCAGCTCGGTCACGGCCGTGTTCGGCGCACCGGTGGTCATCTGGCTGCTGGTGCGGCGCAATTCAGAGCGGGAGGACGCATGATGAACGAAAAAGCACTTTGCACTGCGCGGGAGCTTGCCATCGGCTACGGCAAGACACCGCTGCTCTCGGATATTTGCCTCGGGGTGCAGCCGGGGCAGATCCTGACCTTGATCGGGCCGAACGGCGCAGGAAAATCCACCCTGCTCAAAACGCTGGCGGGCCAGCTGGCCCCCATGGGCGGCACAGTGCTGCTGGCGGGGAAGGATCTTACTGCCTATACCGGTACCCAGCGGGCGCAGAAGCTGGCTCTCATGGCTCCCCACAGCCGCCGGATGGAGCTGACCACCTGCTTTGACTTTGTTTCGGCTGGGCGCTATCCCTACACCGGACGGCTGGGCATTTTGTCTACCGAGGACAGGCAGCAGGTGCACAGAGCTTTGGAACTGGTGGGTGCGGCACACCTTGCAGACCGGGATTTTAACCGCATCAGCGACGGCCAGCGCCAGCGCATCCTGCTGGCCCGGGCACTGTGCCAGCAGCCGGAAGTGATCCTGCTGGACGAGCCGACCTCTTTTCTGGATATCAAGGGCAAGATCGAGCTGCTCACCATTTTAAAGGAGCTGGCCCATACCGGCCAGCTGGCGGTGATCCTGAGCCTGCACGAGCTGGAATTGGCCGAAAAAATAGCGGACACGGTGGTGTGCGTTTCGCCCGCAGGTGTTTCCGGCGTGCTGACCCCGGAACAGGCGTTTCAGCCGGAGAACATCCGCGCCCTGTACGGCCTGACCGAACAGCAGTACACGGCTCTGTTTGGCACACCGGAGCCGGAAGCCGAAAAGGCACCTGCCGGAAAGCCGCAGTTTGAGCATTACGTCCGCAGCGGGCAGAAGCTGCTGCGCTGCGGCTATACCACCGGCACCTGTGCCGCGCTGGGGGCTGCAGGGGCGGCGCGTCTGCTGCTGACCGGCCGCGAACCGGAAACGGTGGCTCTGCGCACGCCCAAGGGCATTGTGGTGGAGGTGGCTCCCCTCTGGTGCTGCAGCACGGACACAGGTGCCGCATGTGCCATCCGCAAGGACGGCGGCGACGATGTGGATGTGACTACGGGCCTGCCGGTGGTCGCGTCAGTGGTACTGGAACCGGATGCCCCCGGTGTGCGCATCTTTGGCGGCGAGGGGGTGGGCCGGGTGACGAAGCCCGGCCTTGACCAGCCCGTAGGCGAAGCCGCCATCAACCATGTGCCCCGTAGGATGATCGCCGAAGCGCTGGAACGGGAAGCTGAAAATGCTGCCTACACCGGCGGCTTTGCGGTGACCATCTCTGTGGAAGGCGGTGCCGAGACGGCAAAGCGTACCTTCAACCCGCACATCGGGGTGGAGGGCGGGCTTTCCATTCTGGGCACCAGCGGCATCGTGGAACCCATGAGCCAGCAGGCCATTCTGGATACCATCCAGCTGGAAATGAATCAGGCCGCACTGCGCGCAAAAAATGCTTCCGGTCCCCGGCGGCTGGTGCTGGCCCCCGGCAACTACGGGCTGGATTATCTGGCCTCCGCTCTGCCGCAGTTCGAGCGGTTCCCGGTGGTCAAGACCTCCAACTTCATCGGGGATACGCTGGATATGGCTGCCACGGCCAAATTTGAGGAAGTGCTTCTGGTAGGCCACGTGGGCAAGCTCTGCAAGCTGGCGGCAGGGGTCATGAACACCCACTCCCACACGGCGGATGGCCGCGCTGAAGTGTTTTGCGCCCATGCGGCGCTGTGCGGTGCCGCGCATGAGGTGTGCGCCGCCCTGATGGATGCCGCCACCACCGATGCCTGCCTTGACATTCTGGACGGCGCACAGCTGCGTGCACCGGTGCTGGAAAGCATCCTTGCCGCCATCCAGATGCATCTGGACCGACGGGCAGGCGGGGCCTTCCGGGTGGGCGCGGTGCTCTTTTCCAACCAGCACGGCCCGCTGGGCGAGACAAAAACGGCAAAGGAGCTGATGCGGGAATGGCAGAACTGAAAGGTACATTTTACGGTGTCAGCGTCGGCCCCGGCGACCCGGAGCTGATGACGCTGCGGGCTGTGCGGCTCATCCGGCAGTGCCCGGTGCTGGCCGCGCCGCAGACTGCTTCCGGCCAGATGCTGGCGCTGGACATCGCCCGCAGTGCGCTGGGAGAAGCGCTGGACGGCAAGACCATCGTCCCGCTGTACTTTGCCATGAGCCGTGACCCGGCCGCGCTGGCGGCTTCGCACGAAAAAGCCGCCGCCGCGGTGCGGCAGTATCTGGATGCCGGGCAGGACGTTGCCATGCTGAACATCGGTGATGTTTCCATCTATGCCACCTTTGGTTACCTGCAGGAGATCTTGCAGGCCGGGGGTTATGCCACCGCCATGGCGGCAGGCGTGCCCAGCTTTTGTGCGGCGGCGGCGCGGCTGAATGTGCCGCTGACCGGCGGCATGGATACGCCGCTTACCATTGCGCCCGGCGGCTGGACAGACCGCGTGCTGGAAATGCCCGGCACCAAGGTATTGATGAAAGCCGGCAGGCAATTGCCTGTCTTATTGGATACCCTGCAGCAGGCAGATAAGCTGAAAAAAAGCGCACTTGTGTGCAACTGCGGTCTGCCGGACGAGCGGGTCTACCCGGATCTTTCCCTTGAGCGGCCGCAGGAACAGGCCGGTTATTTTGCCACCGTTTTGGTAAAGGAGTAACGTTATGGTACATTTTGTTGGTGCAGGCCCCGGCGCACCGGACCTCATCACCCGGCGGGGCGCGGCCCTGCTTCAGAAAGCCGACTGCATCATCTATGCGGGCAGTCTGGTGAACCCGGCCCTGCTGGGCCTTGCAAAGGCGGACTGCGCCATTTATAACAGCGCTGAAATGACGCTGGAGCAGGTGCTGGATGTGATGCGGCAGATGGAAGCTGCGGGTAAGATCACCGTGCGCCTGCACACCGGCGACCCCTGCCTTTACGGTGCCATCCGGGAGCAGATGGACGTGCTGGATGCTGAGGGCATTCCCTACGATGATACCCCCGGTGTGTCCAGCTTCTGCGGTGCAGCGGCGGCACTGAATGCAGAGTACACGCTGCCCACCGTCAGCCAGACCGTCATCATCACCCGCATGGAGGGCCGCACCCCGGTGCCGGAAAAAGAAAAGCTGGCAAGCCTTGCCGCCCACGGGGCAACGATGGTCATTTTCCTATCCATCGGCCTTGTGGACAAAGTACAGCAGGCGCTTCTGGCAGGCGGTGCCTATACGCCGGATACCCCGGCAGCGGTGGTGTATAAGGCCACATGGCCGGAGGAAAAAACGGTGCGCTGCACCGTAGGTACGCTGGCGGAAAGCGTTCATGCAGCGGGCATCACCAAAACGGCGCTCATTGTGGCAGGCGGCTTTCTGGGCCGGAATTATGAGCGCAGCAAGCTCTACGACCCGGCCTTTACCACCGAGTTCCGCAAGGGGACAGACCAGTGACCCGGGCCTATCTGGCCTTTACGGCAAAGGGCCTTGCACTGGCCCAAAAACTGGCGGCGGCATATCCCGGCAGTGTGACCCGCTGCGGCCATGAAGCCGGGCAGGTGCACCTTGCCGATTGGACGGCCCGCCAGTTTGCCGGGAGCGATGCCCTTGTTTTTGTAGGTGCTGTGGGCATTGCGGTGCGGGCCATTGCGCCCCACTGCCAAAGCAAGGCACAGGACCCTGCCGTTGTGGTGCTGGACGAGTGCGGCCGCTTTGCCGTGCCCATCCTCTCAGGCCACCTGGGCGGTGCCAACGACCTTGCCCGGGCGCTTGCCGCTGTGTGCGGTGCGGTGCCGGTGATCACCACAGCCACCGACGCAAACGGTGTGTTTGCGGTGGACGAGTGGGCAAAGCACCAGAACTGCACCGTGCTGGAGCCGGAGCGCATCAAGCTTGTCAGCGGTGCACTGCTGGCGGGCAAAACGGTGCAGTTTGCATCCGACTGGCCCATTGCGGGTGCACCGCCTGATGGGATCGCGGCGGGAGATGACCCGGACTTTGCCCTCACCCTCTGCCCGGCGGGGAATGCACTGCATCTGGTGCCGCGCATCGGCGTGCTGGGCGTGGGCTGCAAACGCGGCACCAGCGCCGAAACGCTGGCCGAAGCCTTTGCAGCTTTCTGTGCCCAGAACCGCCTTGCGCCGCAATGCATCACGGCGGCGGCAAGCATCGACTTAAAACAAAACGAGGCGGGCCTGCTGACCTTCTGTAAGAGCCACAGCTGGCCGGTGCAGTTTTTCACAGCGGAACAGCTGCGTGCCGCCCCCGGCAGCTTTACGCCTTCGGCCTTTGTGCAGAGCGTTACCGGCGTGGACAATGTCTGTGAACGGTCGGCAGTGCTGGCCGCAGGCGGGACACTCGTTTTTCACAAATATGCCCATACCGGCGTGACCTTTGCGCTGGCCGTGCGGCCCTATGCCCCGGACTGGAGGTGGCAGAATGTTTGACCCGATGGAATTTGAGATCGACGAACCGGAAAAGGTAGTCTACGTGGTGGGCATTGGCCCCGGAGATGTTTACTACCTGACGCAGGAAGCCCAGACCGTTCTGGAACACGCAGATGCCATCTGCGGCTATAAACTTTATCTTGACCTGATCGAGCCGGAGTTCCCATGTGAGGAGTATTATTCCACCGGCATGACGCAGGAGATCGACCGCTGCCGCTGGGCGCTGGAAAAGGCGGATACCGGCAGGCGCGTGGTGATGGTGTGCAGCGGCGACGCAGGCGTTTACGGCATGGCCAGCCCTGTGCTGGAACTGGCGCAGGATTACCCGGACGTTGCCGTAGAAGTAGTGCCCGGCCTTACGGCCGCCCTCAGCGGTGGGGCTGTGCTGGGCGCGCCGCTGGCCCACGATTTCTGCGTGATCTCCCTTTCCGACCGGCTTACCCCGTGGGAGGTCATCGAAAAGCGGCTGGCCTGCGCAGCGCAGGGAGATTTCTGTGCTGCACTCTATAATCCTTCCTCCAAGGGCAGGCCGGACTACCTGCAAAAGGCAGTGCGCATCCTGCGCGCAAACGGCAAGGCGGATGATACCGTCTGCGGCCTTGTGCGCAACATTGGCCGCGAAGGCCAGAGCGCCCGGGTGCTGACGCTGGCCGAGCTGGAAAACACGCCGGTGGATATGTTCACCACCGTGTATATCGGCAACAGCAATACCCGCGCCCTTTCGGGCCGGATGGTCACGCCGCGGGGGTATCGTAAGTGAAGGCGGTCGTGTTCAGCGGCACCACCGAGGGCCGTCGCTTTTCCAAAAAGCTGGCAGAGCTTGGCGCTGCGGTAACGGTGTGCGTGGCAACGCCGCTGGGTGCCGAGGAGCAGGGCGAAATGGCGGGCATCACGGTGCACGCCGGGCGGCTGCAGCCGGATGCCATGGCGGCATTGCTGGCGGGAGCTGATCTCTGCGTGGATGCCACCCACCCTTATGCAGTGGATGCCACCAGGAACATCCGTGCTGCAGCGGTGCAGGCGGGCGTGGAATACCGCCGCCTGCTGCGTGCGCAAAGCCCCTTGCCGCCCGGCTGTGCGGTGTTTGAAACAGCAGCGCAGGCTGCAGAATATCTGGCCGGGACAGAGGGCAATATCCTGCTTGCCACTGGTGCCAAGGAGCTGGCTGTGTTTGCCGGGCTGGAACCGGCTCGGCTTTACCCGCGCGTCCTGCCCACGCCGGAGGGCATTGCCGCCTGTGAAGCGGCCAATGTCCCGCACCGGAACATCATTGCCATGCAGGGGCCGTTCAGTCTGGCGCTGAATAAGGCGTTGATAACACAGTTCCAGATCCGGTACCTCGTCACCAAGGACGGCGGCGCAGCGGGCGGCTTTGCCGAGAAGGTGCAGGCCGCTGCCGATACCGGCGCACAGCTGGTGGTGCTGCGCCGCCCGCCGGAAACTGGCGAGACGGAAACACAAATTTTAGCGGATTGCAAGGAGATTTTGCAATGGTCACACTAATCGGCATGGGCAGCGGAAAATGGGAAGCCCTTTCGGCGCAGGCGCAGCAGGCTGTGCGCAGCGCGGGCCTTGTGTTCGGTGCAAAGCGGCTGCTGGCGGGCCTGCCTGCAGACTGCACGGCCCGGCAGTTCGCGCTCTACCAGCCCGCTGACATTCTGGAAACGCTGGCACAAAACCCCGGGCAGGATGCTGCCGTGCTTTACAGCGGCGATACCGGATTTTACTCCGGTGCGTCCGGTCTGCTCACGCCGCTGCGGGCGCTGGGCATCCCCGCGCGGGTGTATCCGGGCGTTTCCAGCATCCAGCTGCTTTCAGCGGCGCTGGGCCGTCCGTGGCAGGACTGGAAGCTGGTCTCGGCCCATGGCTGCGCCTGCGACCCGGTGGCCGAGTGCATGATGAACCGTTCGGTGTTCTTCCTCACCGGCGGCACTGAAACGCCCGCCTCTCTGTGCCAGAAGCTGACCGATGCCGGTATGGGCGAAGCCCACGGCGTGGTGGGCGAAAACCTTGGCACCGAGGCGGAAGCCATCCGCTACGGCTCTGCTGCAGAGCTGGCGGGGCAGAGCTTTGCACCACTCAGCGTGCTTCTGGTGGAAAACTTTGATCTGCCGCAGCTGCGTGCGCCGGGCTTCCCGGACGAAAGCTTCATCCGGAGCGAGGTGCCCATGACCAAGCAGGAGGTGCGCGCTGCTGCGCTGGCAAAGCTGGCGGTAATGCCCACCGACACTCTGTGGGATGTGGGCGCAGGCACCGGCAGTGTGAGCGTGGAGCTTGCGCTGGCGGCACCCAAAGGCCGCGTTTACGCCGTGGAGTGTGAACCGGATGCCTGTGAACTGATCCGTAAAAACCGGGCAAAGTTCCATGCCTGCAACCTCACCCTCATCGAGGGCCGCGCACCGGATGTGCTGGCAGATCTGCCTGCGCCGGATGCCGTGTTCATCGGCGGCACCAAAGGCGGCATGGAAGGCGTGCTGGATGAAGTGCTCGGCAAGAATCCGAATGCACGAATCTGTATTTCGGCCATTGCGCTGGAAACGCTGGGCGCTGCCATTGCTGCCCTCACGGCCCGGGGCCTGACCGCAGAGGTAACGCAGATCGCTGTCAGCCGCACAAAACCGGCGGGCCGACTGCACCTGCTCATGGCCAATAACCCCATCTTCCTCATTACGGGTACACGCAAATGATGCAATTCCTCATCGCCGCGCCTTCTTCCGGCAGCGGCAAGACCACTGTTGCCTGCGCAGTGCTGGCGGCGCTGAAAAAGCGCGGGGCCGACCCCTGTGCGTTCAAAAGCGGGCCGGACTACATCGACCCCATGTTCCACCGCTCGGCTCTGCAGGTGGACAGCCACAATCTGGATCTGTTTCTTTCCGACAGGGATATGGTGCGGGCCATTTTTGCCCGCTATGCCGCCGGGCATGGTGCCGCCGTGTGCGAGGGCGCTATGGGCTTTTATGATGGTCAGGGCCTGACCACCCGTGCCAGCGCTTGGGAACTGGCGGATACGCTGGGCCTGCCGGTGCTGCTGGTGGTACAGCCCAAGGGTGCCAGCGTGACGCTGGCCGCGCAAATTAAGGGCCTTGTGAACTTCCGCAAAAACAGCCATGTTTCGGGCATCCTGCTCAATGATTGTTCCGAAAAGCTGTATAAAATGCTCAAGGCCCTGCTGGAAAGGGAGACCGGCCTGCCGGTGCTGGGCTATCTGCCCCATTTGCCGCAGGCAGCGGTAGAAAGCCGACACCTCGGCCTGAAGACTGCAGATGAAATTGCCGACCTGCAGGAAAAGATCGCCCTGCTGGCCGATGCACTGGTGCTGGATTGGCAGCGCCTTGCCGTGTTGACCGAAAAGCCTGCGCCGGAAGCTTTGCCGGGAGCAGCTGCACCCACATCCGTCCGCATTGCGGTGGCAAAGGACGAGGCGTTCTGCTTTACCTATGCCGAAACGCTGGACGCACTGCGGGATGCCGGGGCGGAGCTTGTGCTTTTCAGCCCGGTGCAGGATGCGGTTTTGCCGGAAAATATAGGCGGGCTGTATCTGCCCGGCGGCTACCCGGAGCTGTACGCCAAAACGCTGAGTGAAAACAAAACCATGCTGGCTTCCATCCGGCAGGCCGTGCAGGCGGGCCTGCCCACAGCAGCCGAATGCGGCGGCTTTTTGTATCTGGGCCGGAGCCTTGAGGATGCCGACGGTAAGGCGTGGCCCATGGCAGACGTTCTGCCGGGCGATGGCATCCGGGTTGGAAGGCTGGTGCGCTTTGGCTATGCCGAAATGACCGCCAAGGCGGACAGTATGCTCTTCTGCGCCGGAGAAACGCTGCCCATCCACGAATTCCACCACTGGGATTCCACCGCAAACGGCACTGCATTTACTGCCTGCAAAAACGAAAAAATGCAGTGGGAATGCGGCTTTGCAAACGAGAATTTCTATGCGGGGTTCCCGCATTTATACTGGGCGGGCACGCCCCTGCCGGGCCGCTTTGTGCGCGCGGCAGAACGATACAGCAAAACAAAAGGATGACCAAAATGACCGAAACGGAACTGAATGCACTTTTGGCGGGTATCACCCCTGCCAACGAAGCTGCCCGCGCGGCGGCACACGCCCACTGGGCCAGCCTTGCAAAGCCTCTGGGCGGGTTGGGCCGGCTGGAGACCATGCTGGAGGATGCCGCCGCCCTTACCGGCAGTGCGGAGCTTGATCTTTCCCGCCGGGTGGTGGTGGTGCTCTGCGCGGATAACGGCGTGGTGGCGCAGGGCGTGAGCCAGACCGGGCAGGAAGTGACCCGTGCCGTGGCCGAAAACCTTGCCATGCGGCGCACCAGTGTGTGCCAGATGGCCCGCACGGCCCACTGCGATGTTCTGCCCGTGGATATGGGCATGGCAGGCGAACCGGTGCCCGGTGTGCGCAGCTGCCGCATTGCCGCAGGCACGGCGGATTTTACCCAAGGCCCTGCCATGAGCCGGGCCGAGGCTGTGCAGGCCGTTGGGGAGGGCATTGCCCTTGCCCGGGAACTGGCAGAGGATGGCTACAGGCTCATCGCCACCGGTGAAATGGGCATTGGCAATACCACCACCTCCAGCGCGGTGGCGGCGGTGCTGCTGGGCCAGCCCGTGGAGCTTATGACCGGGCGCGGTGCGGGCCTCTCGGACGAAGGGCTTGCCCGCAAGGTGGATGCCATCTGCCGCGGCATCCTTTGCAATGAGCCGGACCCGGAAGATATATTGGATGTTCTTGCAAAGCTTGGCGGCTTTGATATCGCAGGCCTGTGCGGTGTGTTTCTGGGCGGTGCACTGGCCGGTGTGCCGGTGCTGGCAGATGGCTTTATCAGCGGAGTGGCCGCGCTGTGCGCCGTGCGGCTGTGCCCGGCGGCGGCAAAGGCTGTGTTTGCAAGCCACTGCTCGGCAGAGCCTGCCGCGCGCATCGTGCTGGAAGCACTGGGCAAAGCACCCATCATTACGGCGGGGCTGCATCTGGGCGAGGGCACCGGCGCGGTGGCCAGCATCCCGCTGTGGGATATGGCGCTGGCCGTATACGGCGGGTGCTACTCCTTTGCGGAGGGCGGCATTGCGCCGTATACGCCCCAATGTTGACGCTGGTTCTGGGCGGCGCGGCCAGCGGCAAAAGTGAATACGCCGAGAGCCTTGTGCTGAAAACCACCGGCCCCCGCTACTATCTTGCCACCATGCAGGTGTGGGATGCCGAGTGCGCCGCCCGGGTGGAAAAGCACCGCAAAATGCGGGCCGCAAAGCAGTTTGAAACGGTGGAGTGTCCCTTGCATCTGGGCAATGTGAGCCTGCCTGCGCGGGGCACCGCCTTGCTGGAAGACCTTGGCAACCTTGCCGCCAACGAGCTGTACGACCCGGCGGGAGCAGGGGAAAACGCGGCCAAAGCCATCCTGCACGGGCTGGAAAGCCTTGCAGCCCAGTGCGAAAACCTCATCGTTGTTTCCAACGAGGTGTTCAGCGGCGGGGCCGACTATGCCGGCGATACAGACCGCTATCTGCGGGCACTGGCGCAGGTGAACAATGCTTTTGCTGCCCGGGCAGATGCAGTGGTGCGGGTGGTATGCGGCATCCCTGTGTACTATAAAGGAGTGGAAAAATGATCGTTTTGCAGACCATCGCGGTGGCTTTTGCCATGTTTTCAGCCATCCCGGTGCCGCAGTTCGACTGGAACGAAAAAAATATGCGCTACGCCATGTGCGCCTTCCCGCTCATTGGTGTCGTTATTGGTGCGGCGTGGTGTGTGTGTGGCACGCTGCCCCTGCCGGGCCTTGCCAAGGCGGCGGGCTTTGCGCTGATCCCGGTATGGATCACCGGCGGCATCCATCTGGACGGCTATGCCGACACCTGCGATGCCCTTTCCAGCTACGGCGACCGAGAAAAGAAGCTGGAAATATTAAAAGACCCCCATTGCGGTGCCTTTGCGGTCATCCGACTGTGCAGCTATTTTCTGGCCTATTTTGCCCTGTGCACCTGTGTGAGTTTTACACCCCGCGTGGGTGTGCTGTGGGTTCTGGCACTGGTGCTGGAACGGGCGCTTTCGGGCCTTGCGGTGGCATCGTTCCCCATGGCAAAAAACACCGGTCTTGCACACACCTTTGCCACTGCAGCAGACAAAACTGCGGTGCGCCGGGTGCTGGCGGTGCTGGCCGCAGTGCTGTGCGTGGGCATGGCGGCGCTGGGCGGCTGGGCGCTGGTGCTGGCAGCGCTGGCGGTGTTCTGGCGCTACCATGCCGTGAGCCGGAAGCAGTTCGGCGGCATCACCGGCGACCTTGCCGGGTGGTTTTTGCAAAAGGCCGAGCTCTGGATGCTGGCGGCACTGTGTGCCTGCCAGTGGGGAGGGCTGCTATGATCTTTATTACCGGGCCGCTCTACAGCGGCAAGCGCACCTTTGCGCAAACACTTCCCGGCAAGCGTCTTTCGGACGTGCAGGTATTGGCTGCCGATGCCGCCGACCTGCCTGCCTTGGCAGACAAGCTTGCCCATGAATACGATATCCTCATCGCCACCGAGGTAGGCGGCGGTGTTGTGCCGATGGATGTCAAACAGCGCGCAGACCGCGAGGCGGCGGGCAGGCTTGCCTGCCTGCTGGCCGCACGGTCAGAGTGCGTGGTGCAGATGTTCTGCGGCATCCCTACGGTTTTGAAAGGAGAATTGTCTCAATGCTGATCTATCTTCTGCGTCATGGCCAGACGGAATACAACGCCCAGAAGCGTTATCAGGGCCAGCGCGACATCCCGCTCTCACCCGAAGGCGCTGCTCAGCTGCGCCGGGCAGATTTTGACCCCGATGTGGTCTATGTTTCCACCTTGCAGCGCACCAGCCAGACGGCGCGCATCCTGTTCCCGGAGGCAAAGCTTGTGCCGGTGGACGGCCTGAAAGAGATGTGCTTTGGCAGCTTTGAGGGCCGCAATTTCATCGAGATGGAAAAGGACCCCGAGTATCAGGCATGGGTGAAGGCCAACTGCGAAAGCCCCTGCCCGGACGGAGAGCGCAAGACGGACTTTTCGGATCGCATCTGCCGCACCGTGGCAGAGCTGATCGATAAAGCTCTTGCCGCAGGCGAAGAACGGCTGGTCATTCTGGCCCACGGCGGCACCCAGATGGCCGCCATGGAGCGGTTTGCCGTCCCCCACAGGGACTATTACGCATGGTGCGGACCCAACGCGGGCGGCTTTGTGCTGGATGCAAAGGACTGGACGGAAAAGCATCTGCTGTATCTCGTGAAGACCGTCCAGTACACAAAGGAGAGCAGGGCATGATCCTTCAGGCAGTTGTCGGCGGTTTTGTGCTGGACGCGCTCTTCGGTGACCCGGCGTGGCTGCCGCACCCGGTGGTGCTCATGGGAAGATGCATCTCCCGGCTGGAAAAATTCCTGCGTGCCCGCCTGCCCGGCACCCCGCAGGGCGAGCTGCTGGGCGGTGCCGTGACGGCGTTCTGCCTGCCGGTGGGCACCTTTCTGGTCACGAGCCTTGTGTGTCTGGCGGCGGCAAAGCTCAGCCCGTGGCTGGGCCTTGCGGTGCAGATGTTCTGGTGCGGGCAGGCGCTGGCGGCAAGGGGCCTTGCGCAGGAGAGCACAAATGTGTATAACGAGCTGGTCCGGAACGACCTGCCCGCCGCTCGCAAAGCCGTGAGCCGCATCGTGGGCCGCGACACCCAGAACCTGACCGCAGAGGGTGTGACCAAAGCTGCGGTGGAAACGGTGGCCGAAAATGCCAGCGACGGCGTCATTGCGCCGCTGCTGTATATGCTCATCGGCGGGGCACCGCTGGCGCTGACCTACAAGGCTATCAATACCATGGACAGCATGCTGGGCTACAAGAACGAGAAGTATCTTTACTTTGGCCGCGCAGCCGCGAAGTTGGACGACCTTGCCAACTACATCCCCAGCCGCCTTGCCGCCCTTTTGTGGGTGGCCGCTGCGGCCTTTACCGGCAACGATGCCAAGGGCGCATGGCACATCTGGCGGCGGGACCGGTGCAACCACGCCAGCCCCAACAGCGCCCAGACCGAAAGCGCCTGCGCCGGTGCACTGGGCGTGCAGCTGGCCGGCCCGGCTTACTATTTTGGCGAATATTACCCCAAGCCCACCATCGGTGATGCCCTGCGCCCAATTGAGCCGCAGGACATCCTGCGCGCCAACCGCATGATGTATGTGGCAAGCGGCTTTGCGCTGGCATGGGGTGCAGCAATACGGGGGTTCCTTGCATGAAACAATTGACCCATGGCGGCGACTGGGCGGGCTACCGCGCCGAGTTTGGCCGCGACCCGCTGGATTTTTCGGCCAATGTCAGCCCGCTGGGTCTGCCCGGGGGCGTGGCAAAGGCCATTACGGCAGCGCTTGCCACGGCCGACCGCTACCCCGACCCGCTGTGCCGGGCCCTGCGTGAAAAACTGGCGGTGGCTGAGGGAGTGCCCGCCGAATGGCTGCTGTGCGGCAACGGCGCGGCAGACCTCATCTTCCGGCTGGCGCTGGCTGCAAAGCCCTGCACTGCACTGGTAACGGCCCCCACTTTTGCCGAGTATGCCACCGCCCTTGAAACGGCAGGCTGCACGGTGGAACGGCATTTTTTGCGGGAAGAAAACGATTTTGCGGTGGCGAAAGATCTCCTGAACGCGGTGCACCCGGGTACAAATATGGTGTTCCTCTGTCAGCCCAACAACCCCACCGGCCAGCTGGCAGAGCCTGCCCTTGTGGAAGCGCTGCTGCGCAGATGCGAAGCCGTGGGTGCGGTGCTGGCCGTGGACGAATGCTTTCTGGATTTTCTGCCGGAGGGCGAAGGCCTTTCGGCAAAGCATCTGCTGAAAAACAGCAAAAAACTGATTATTTTAAAAGCCTTCACCAAGCTTTACGGCATGGCAGGCGTGCGTCTGGGCTATTGCCTGTGCTCTGATACAGAGCTGCTTGCCCGGATGCGGGCAGCGGGCCAGCCGTGGGCGGTTTCCAGTCTGGCACAGGCGGCGGGCATTGCTGCGCTGGACGAGACGGAATATGTGGCGAAGGTGCGTGCATTGATCGAAGCACAGCGGCCTGTGCTGGCAGACGGCCTGCGGGCGCTGGGTCTGCGGGTGATCGAGGGCCGGGCTAACTATCTGCTGTTCCGCGCGCCGGAAGCGCTGGGTGAAGCACTGCGCCGCAAGGGTGCAGTATTGCGCAGCTGCGGCAATTATCCGGGCCTTGATGCCAGCTGGTACCGCACCGCCGTGCGCACAGAAAACGAGAACCGGCAGCTGCTTGCACTGCTGGCCGAAACACTGCCGGAGGTGGCACAATGAGCAAGGCAAAATGCATTATGGTGCAGGGCACCATGAGCGGTGCGGGCAAAAGCCTGCTGTGCGCGGCGCTGTGCCGCATCTTTGCGCAGGATGGCTACCGCGTGGCCCCTTTCAAAAGCCAGAACATGGCCCTGAACAGCTTCGTCACCCGCGACGGCGCGGAGATGGGCCGTGCTCAGGTGGTGCAGGCACAGGCTGCAGGCGTGGAGCCGGATGTGCGCATGAACCCCATCCTGCTCAAGCCCAGCAGCGATGTGGGCAGTCAGGTGATCGTGAACGGCAAGGCCCGGGGCCAAATGTCCGCCGCCGATTATTTCAGGATGAAGCGCAGCCTTATCCCGGACATTCTGAGAGCCTACAACAGCCTTGCCGCCGAGAACGACATTATCGTGATCGAAGGCGCGGGCAGCCCGGCGGAGATCAACCTGAAAGCCGACGATATCGTGAACATGGGCCTTGCAAAGCTGGTGGATGCACCGGTGCTGCTGGCGGGCGATATCGACCGGGGCGGCGTGTTCGCGCAGCTGTACGGCACTGTGGAGCTGCTGGAAGCCGACGAGCGTGCCCGCATCAGGGGGCTCATCATCAACAAGTTCCGGGGCGATGTGGAGATCCTGCGGCCCGGCCTTGCCATGCTGGAAGAAAAAACGCAGCTGCCCGTGCTGGGCGTAGTGCCGTACCTGCGGGTGGAGATCGAGGACGAGGATTCTCTCTCGGACCGTCTGGAAGCAAAAAGCGCCGTCAAACCGCTGGATATCGCCATCCTGCGCCTGCCGCATGTGTCCAACTTCACCGACTTTATCCCGCTGGAACAGCACCCGCTGCTGGGCGTGCGGTATGTGCAGCGCACCCGCCAGCTGGGTGCACCGGATCTCGTCATCCTGCCCGGAACCAAGAACACCATGGACGACCTGCGCTGGCTGCGGGAAAGCGGACTGGAAGCGGCGGTGCTCAGGCTTTCGGCAGCCGGTACGCCGGTGCTGGGCGTGTGCGGCGGCTATCAGATGCTGGGCGAACAGCTCTGCGATCCGGCAGGGGAGGAGAGCGGCACCCCCTGCACCCTGCGGGGCCTTGGCCTGCTGCCCACCACGACGGTGTTCGGCACCGAAAAGCACCTGACCCAGACCGCAGCCTGTGTGACCACAGAACCCTTTGCAGGCGCAAAGCTGACGGGCTACGAGATCCACGCAGGCCGCACCGAGGTGCGGGGCAGTGCGTTCTGCATCCTTGCAGACGGCACGCCGGAGGGCTGTGTGCAGGACAGTGTATTCGGTACCTACCTGCACGGCCTGTTCGACACCGGCGAACTGACCGAAAAACTGACCGCATTTTTGTGCAAACGGAAGGGCATCGATCCGGCCGGGGCCGAGCTTATCCCCATGGAGCAGTACCGTCAGCAGCAGTTTGATCTGCTTGCCGATGGTGTACGCGCGGCACTGGATATGCCCGCTATCTATGCCGCCATGGGAATGCAAAAAGGAGACAACACATGACACCGCAGCATCATCTGCCCGCCGACATTGAACGGACGAGCATCTCCATTATTACAAGGGAACTGGACGAGCTGGGCCTGACCCCGCCGCCGGAGACGGCTGCGGTGGTCAAGCGGGTCATCCACACCACCGCGGATTTCGACTATGCCAAAAATCTGCGCTTTACACCCGGCGCGGTGGAAGCCGCAGTCAAGGCCCTGCACGCGGGTGCTTTCATCGTTACCGACACCAATATGGCGCTGGCGGGCATTACAAAGCCGGGCCTGAAAAAACTGAACGGTGAAGCCATCTGCTACATGGCAGACCCCGCTGTGGCCGAAGCCGCAAAGCAGGCGGGCACCACCCGTGCCGTTGCCGCCATGCACCGCGCTGCCCAGGAGCACCCGGGGGCCATTCTGGCCATTGGCAATGCGCCCACGGCCCTTTTGACCATTGCGGAGGAAATGGAAGCCGGTCTGCGGCCTGCACTGGTCATTGGCGTGCCGGTGGGGTTTGTGAATGTGGTGGAAAGCAAGGAAGTGTTGTTTGCCGCCTGCGAGCGATACGGCGTGCCTGCCATCGCCGCCATGGGCCGCAAGGGCGGCAGCAATGTGGCTGCAGCCATCTGCAACGCCCTCATTTACTCTGCCACTGAAATGCTGGACCCCTCTGCCAGAGGGTGGAACGGATAAGGCGGAAACAGCATAACATCAAAAACCCGGAACCCTTTTTGAGCCGTTTTGGCCGAGAAAAGGTTCCGGGTTTTGTTCATGATTTTTTCAGAGAGCTATTTTGCAACAGCCCCATTTTCACGGAAAAGGTCCGAACCGAGCACGGCATCCACACTGCCGGCATCAGGCCGCGGGGAACGCCTTGTTCCACACTTCGATCACCTTGAACTTCGGGGTCCAGCCTTCGGGCTCAAAGCGGTCGCCCTTGGCAGCCATGGTGCCCTGCTCGGTGCACCACTGTGCGGCCTTGGCCATATCAGGGTCGGTCACATCCGCAAAGGCGGGTGCGCCTGCGGGTTCGGGCCTGCCTGCGGTGTTCCACACCAGCATCGAGCCTTTTGCATTGCTTCCCGTGATTGTAACATTGCGCATACCCGTAATGGTAAGGCCCAGGCCACCGTCCATTCGTGTATCATTGGTGCAGACCAGAACAATATCCGTGCTGTGTCCACCTTAAAAAGGCCATATTTCACCTTCTTTTTCAATAAAACCTGCGTGAAACGCCCCAAAACCTGCGTGAAAAACGTTTTGCACCGCTGTGCGCGCCTTTGCCCCCTCTTGCAATTTGTGCGCAAAGGGTGTAGAATACAGTCACAATCAAATACAGGGGAGCTTGTGAAGCAGGCTGAGAGGAAGTACCTAAACTTCGACCCTTTTACCTGATGCGGATAATGCCGCCGTAGGAAGTCAGAATGGATGATTTTTTGCAGGAGGCACCGCAGAAGGTGTCTCCTGTTTTTTGTTGTGTACCTATTACCATTAAGGAGGATGCCTTGTACTTTTCTGCGGAAGTGCCGCAGCGGGCTGAGGGGGAGCGCCCTGAGCTTTGTGACCGTCAGCGATGGGAAGCCGTGTTCCGGCGTGAGAGGAGACCAGAAAGTCTCGACCGCTTCTTATAGTTCCTGCGCCGGGTCTGGCACCGGGTGCGGGCTGTTTGCGGAGGCGCTGTATGGTTTTTGCTGCTTCCGCAGGTTTGGAAAGGAGCCTTGCCTTATGAAAAAACTCTCTGTGAAAAAGCTGGCGCTGGCCGGCATGCTGTGCGCTCTGTGCGTGGTGGGCAGCGTATTCAGCTTTCCCATGTTCGGCAGCAAATGTGCACCCATCCAGCACATGGTCAATGTGACCTGCGCGGTGCTGCTTGGCCCGTGGTGGGGCGTGGGCGTAGCCTTTGTGGCCTCGCTGCTGCGCAATCTGCTGGGTCTGGGCAGCCTGATGGCCTTCCCCGGCAGCATGTTCGGCGCACTGCTGTGCGGCCTTGTGTACCATAAGACCAAAAACATCCTTGCCACCATGGTGGGCGAGGTGTTCGGCACCAGCATTCTGGGCGGCCTGTGCGCTTACCCGGTGGCCATCTTCCTCATGGGCAAGAGCGCCGGCGACATCGCGTTCTATGCCTACATCGTGCCGTTCCTCATCTCCACTGCAGTGGGTTCCATCATTGCGGGCGTGCTGGTGTACAGCCTGCAGCGCTCCGGCGCACTGCGCTCCATGCAGAACAGTCTTTCCTGACGGAGGGGCACCCGAATGTTCAAAACAGAATTCGAGAACCTGCGCCGCACCTGCCCGCTCATCCATAACATTACCAACTACGTCACCGTGAACGACTGCGCCAACATGGTGCTGGCCTGCGGTGCTTCGCCCATCATGGCCGACGATGCCGCCGAGGTGGAGGACATCACCACCATCTGCGGCGGTCTGAACATCAACATCGGCACCCTGAACAGCCGCACCATCACCAGCATGCTGCTGGCGGGCAAAAAGGCAAACCAGCTGGGCCATCCTGTGGTGCTGGACCCGGTGGGTGCGGGTGCATCCCGTCTGCGCACCGACACGGCTTTCCGCCTGCTCCGGGACGTAAAGTTCACCGTGATCCGCGGCAACATCTCGGAGATCAAAACGCTGGCCTCCGGCGCGGGAACCACCAAGGGCGTGGATGCCGATGTGGCCGATAAAGTTACTGAGGCCAATCTGGATTCTGCCGTGGCCTTTGCCAAGGCCTTTGCAGCCCAGACGGGTGCTGTTATTGCCATTACCGGTGCCATCGACATTGTGGCCGATGCCGAAAAAGCCTACTGCATCCGCAACGGCAATGCTATGATGAGCAGCATCACCGGTACGGGCTGCCAGCTTTCGGCCCTGACGGCGGCGTTCGTCACCGCCAACCCCGGCCATCCGCTGGAAGCCGCTGCAGCTGCAGTGTGCGCCATGGGCCTTGCGGGCGAGACCGCCCACAAGCGCCTGACCCCGCTGGACGGCAACTCCACCTACCGCAATTATATCATCGATGCCATTTACAATATGACCCCGGAACAGCTGGAAGAAGGAGCAAACTATGAAGTGCGATAAGCAGAACATGCTTCTGTATGCCGTCACCGACCGCGCATGGGTGGGAAAGCAGACCCTCTATGAACAGGTGGAGAGCGCCCTGAAGGGCGGTGTCACCTGTGTGCAGCTGCGTGAAAAAGAGCTGGACGACGAAGCTTTTCTGAAAGAGGCTGTGGAGATCCATGCTCTGTGCCAGCGCTACGGCGTGCCGTTCTTTGTGAACGACAATGTGGACATTGCCATCCGCTGCCACGCTGAGGGTGTGCACGTGGGGCAGGAGGATATGGCCGCAGCGCAGGTGCGCGCCCGTGTGGGCGAGGGAATGATGATCGGCGTTTCTGTCCACAGTGTGGAGGAAGCACGGGAAGCCGTCAAGCACGGTGCAGACTGCCTTGGCGTGGGCGCAGCCTTTGCCACCCACACCAAGACCGATGTAGATGTTCTGCCCCACGAGACCCTGAAGGCCATCTGTGATGCCGTGGACATCCCGGTGGTGGCCATTGGCGGCATCCACAAGGAGAACATCCTGCAGCTCAAGGGCACCGGTGTGGATGGCGTGGCCCTTGTGAGCGCCATCTTTGCAGCAGACGACATCGAGACCGAGTGCAAAGAGTTGAAAGCCCTGTCGGAGCAGATCATCTGACCGATCCCGCGGCAAACCGGGGACACCACCTTGGGTCGCGTTATAAAATTCATGGAGAAAACCAACATGAAAAGCGTATTTTGCGCAGGTGCCGGCATCCAGAACGTTCTGTTTTTTCTGAATGACGGCTGCCTTTCCCTACCCTTGTATGACCAGCACCCTGCTGTTCAGAGATAAACTGTCATTTGGAGGAACAGAGCGTATGCAGACTTATACCACTCAGATGGATGCTGCCCGCAAGGGCATCATCACGCCGCAGATGGAGATCGTGGCTAAAAAAGAGTATCGCACCACCGAGGAGATCCGCCAGTGGGTGGCCGAGGGCAAGGTAGCCATTCCGGCCAACAAGCACCACGAGTGCCTGAACCCCGAGGGTGTCGGCTCCATGCTGCGCACCAAGATCAACGTGAACCTTGGTGTCTCCCGCGACTGCAAGGACTACAACGTGGAGATGCAGAAGGTGATGAGCGCCGTCAACATGGGTGCGGAAGCCATTATGGACCTGTCCAGCCACGGCAACACCCAGCCCTTCCGCCAGAAGCTGACCCACGAGTGCCCGGTGATGATCGGCACTGTGCCGGTGTACGATTCGGTCATCCACTACCAGCGGGATCTGGCCGAGCTGACTGCACAGGACTTCATCGATGTGGTACGCCTGCACGCAGAGGACGGCGTGGACTTTGTTACCCTGCACTGCGGCATCACCCGCAAGACCATCGAGCAGATCCGCAAGCACAAGCGCAAGATGAACATCGTGAGCCGCGGCGGTTCTCTGGTGTTTGCGTGGATGAGCATGACCGGCAACGAGAACCCCTTCTACGAGCACTTTGACGAGATCTGCGAGATCTGCGCCGAGCACGATGTGACCATCTCTCTGGGCGATGCCTGCCGTCCCGGCTGTCTGGCTGACGCCACCGACGTGTGCCAGATTGAAGAACTGGTGCGTCTGGGCGAGCTGACCAAGCGCGCATGGGCACACAACGTGCAGGTGATGGTGGAAGGCCCCGGCCATGTGCCCCTGAATCAGGTCGCTGCCAACATGGAGGTGCAGAAGAGCATCTGCATGGGCGCCCCCTTCTATGTGCTGGGACCTCTGGTCACCGATATCGCCCCCGGCTACGACCACATCACCGCTGCCATTGGCGGCGCAGTGGCAGCCGCCAGCGGTGCAGCCTTCCTGTGCTATGTGACCCCCGCCGAGCATCTGGCTCTGCCCAACGTAGATGACGTAAAGCAGGGCATCGTGGCCTCCAAGATCGCCGCTCACGCCGCCGACATCGCCAAGGGCATCCCCCACGCCCGGGACATTGACGACAAGATGGGCGATGCCCGCCGCGTACTGGACTGGGATGCACAGTTCGCCTGCGCGCTGGACCCCGAGACCGCCAAGGCCATCCGCGACGCCCGCCTGCCCGAGGACGACCACAGCGACACCTGCAGCATGTGCGGCAAGTTCTGCGCCGTGCGCAGCATGAACAAGGCGCTGGCCGGTGAATACATCGATATCCTGTAAGCTTTCCCCGCGCTGAAAGGCGCTTCTTCCTCCGGGACTGCTGCACAAACCGTGCGGCAGTCCTTTTTTTGTGGGACGATTTAAAATGCCCTCCGCTGCCGAGCTGCGGCACATTCAGCGGAATTATTATTTTGCATTTGCTGCACTGCGTTCAGTTTGGTCAATCTATTCTATCAATTTTTTAGATTTTACAATTCTTCTGTGCTGTACTATAATGAAGTAGCAACTTTATTACTCAAAAGTACAGGAGGCTGTTTTCTTGATAGTTGATCTGATTGAAGCGCTTTACCGCCTGCTGTGGGGCGATTTATTCACCCTGCCGGTGGCGGGCGGCATTGGCATCTCCTTTATGGTGGTGCTGCTGTTTGCAGCCGGTATCGGCTTTACCCTGCGCACCCGGCTGCTGCCGGTGCGGCTGTTCCGGGATATGATCGGCGCAGTGTGTGAAAAAAAGCAGGCTGCGGGCGGGCTTTCCTCCTTCCAGACGCTGGTCATCTCCACCGCTACCCGGGTGGGCATGGGCAACCTTGTGGGCGTAGTGGCCGCTGTTTCGGCGGGCGGTGCGGGCGCGGTGTTCTGGATGTGGGTCACTGCGCTGTTGGGTGCTTCCACCTCCTTTGTGGAGTCCACTCTGGCGCAGAAATACCGCGTGCCGGACCCGCTGTACGGCGGCTGGCGGGGCGGCCCAGCCTACTACCTCCATGTGCTGGCCGAGCGCAAGCGGGGCAAAAAGCTCAAACGCTCCGTGTGTGCAGCACTGTTTGCGGTGTCCGGTCTGATCTGCTGGTGCGGTATCAGCCAAGTCATCTCCAACTCGGTCAGCTCTGCCTTTGAAAACGCCTTTCACGTCCCGCCGCTGGCCACCACCGTGGTGCTTACCCTGCTGGCAGCGTTGATCGTGCTGCGCAAGAATGCCACCGTAAAAAGCCTTGACTTCATCGTGCCGGTCATGGCGGTGTGCTACTTTGTCATCACGGTGGGCATCGTGGTGCTGAATTTCCGGCAGCTGCCCGCCGTGCTGGCACGCATCTTTGCCGAGGCCTTCGGCCTGCGTCAGGTGGCCGCAGGCGGCTTTGGCGCGGTGCTGATGAACGGTGTCAAGCGCGGGCTGTTCTCCAACGAGGCGGGCAGCGGCTCTGCCCCCTGCGCCGCTGCCGCTGCGGAGTGCGACGACCCGGTAAAGATGGGTCTTGTGCAGGCGCTGGGCGTATTGATCGATACGGTGGTCATCTGCAGCTGCACTGCTTTTCTGATGCTGCTGGTGCCGCAGGAGATCACCGCCGGGCTGAACGGTATGGATCTTTTGCAGACCGCCATGCAGTACCATCTGGGCAGCTTTGGCATCGTGTTCATTGCGGTGATCTTAGCACTGTTCAGCTTTTCCACCTTTCTGGGGGTGCTGTACTACGCCCGGGGCAATGTGGCCTACCTGTGCGGTGACAACTGGTGGAGCCAGACCGCCTACAAGCTGCTGGCGCTGGCCATGCTGCTGGTGGGCGGCACACAGGCCTACACCGTGGTGTGGGATCTGGGCGACGTTGGCATCGGGCTGATGACCATCTTCAATATGCTGGCGCTCATTCCCCTTTCCGGCGAGGCGCTGACCGCCCTGAACGACTACGAAAAGCGCAAGAAAATAAAATAAGATCACAAAAACGGGCTGCTGCACAAGGTTCTGTGCAACAGCCCGTTTTGTAATATGCGAAAGCTTTCAGCTATGCTGCTTCAGGGCGCAGACGGCGATGCTCAGGGCGCTCCATGCGGCCTGATACATCATCACCGTGGCGATGGACAGCTGCCAGATGCTGCCCGCATAGGTCAGCAGCACCGCAATGAACACCGAGAAGCACACCGACACCAGCTGCACCGTAGTAGCGCTGGTCTCGGCATTCTGTGCCTGATCTGCAGCCTGTAAGCCGCCGGTCAGGCTGGCAAAGCCCCGGTGGTGGTACAGGCAGCAGTCGGGCTTTTCCGGGGCAGCATCGGCGGCTTCAATGGCCTGACACTGGTCGCCGTCCAGCACGGTGACCATGCCCTCCGGCAGATGATAAGCCTCGGTGATGTGCCGTGCCGTCAGGCTGGGGTCCTTGCTGGTGACCAGCAGACGGATGTTCTCCCTTTGCAGGGAGGCAAGGCTGCGTGCCACATTGCGGCCGCCCACATAGCGCAGCACGAACATGGCGTGCAGGTTGCCGGACACTGCCAGATACAAAATTTGCAGCTCACCGTTTTTGGAGTGGCCGTCCTCGTAATCCTGCTCCGGCAGGGTCACGCCCTCCTGCTCCATGTAGCGGCGGGTGCCGATGAGGATGCGGTTATTGTCGCACCATGCCGAGAAGCCCAGCCCGGTGTGCTGCTCCAGATCCTTGACCGGGAACAGGATATCGATGCGGTCCTCGATGATCTGGCTGAACAGCCCGCGCAGGGTGTCGCAGCTTTCGTTCAGCACACTGGCTGCATACAGGATAGCGCGGTCGATGCGGCCGCCCTTGAAGATGCGGATATCCTCCAGCGTTACGCTGTCGGCGGTAAACAGGTCGTCGGCGTCCAGCTCAATGGTGTCGATGCCGCCCAGCTCCTCAATTGCCGCCCAGCCGGGCACCACAGCGCCCACAGCGGCAGCAGCTCTTTGCAGACGCAGCGCCGCCAGACCGGGCACCAGCACCGAGGAAAGGGGTGCGCCCATGCACAGCACGGCAGCCGCCGCAGCCACGGCGCAGTTGATCCCGCCGCCAAACAGCAGGAAGGCTACGCAGCTGAGCACTGCCGCCGCCAGCAGGATACAGGCCACCTTCCGGGCGCGGCGCTCGCCGGCGCGCTCGCTGAGGCTCTGCTCCACAAAGTCATTGCTGGCGGTCTGTACCGGGCGGCTCAGCAGCACCCACGGGTCCTTCTGCTCCAGATCCCGGGCGAGGGCGCGGATGAGGTCCTTATCGCGGGTGCGGTAAGCGCCCCGCAGTTCGCCGCCCTCTGCTGCCAGCGCATAGCCGCCCTGCACGGCAGCCAGCATCACCCGGCTGCCCACCAGCGCCAGAAACAGCCCCAGTGCCGCCATACCGGTCAGCAGACCGATGCCCTCGGTGCTACGGTAGGCGTTGGCATTCAGCATGGCCACCACCGCCTGCAGCAGGGCCGCCACAGCGGCCAGCGCGGGCATGGTGTCTGCACTGGGACGGCCGCGCAAGCCGGTCAGACCGTCCCGCAGCACCGGGTAGCCCACAAACAGGCTGGCGGCAAACAGCAGCAGATTTGCGGCATAGAACGCCGCCGGAGCAGCGTCCGGGTCCAGCACCGAAAGCGGCGGCAGCAGACGCTCTGCCGTCAGCCCAAGGTGCAGCAGCACCACGGCCAGAATGCCCGCCAGCACACACCGCAAAGTCAGCTCTGCGGCCATGTGGTGCAGCTTGTCGGCGGTGGATTCCGGCACAGTTTCCTCGGCAGGAGCAGCGGTTTCTGCTGCGGGTGCGTCCTCCGGCTGTGCCGGAGCCGCAGGGGCGGCAGCTGTCGGTGCGGATACAGAGGCAGCAGTCTCCGCTGCAGGGGTGCCGTCCTGCTCCAGCGGGAGCAGGGGCAGGCTCATAGTATCCTCTTTTTCCGGCTTGCGGGCAGCGGGCTTTTCGTCCTCTGCCGTGCCGAACATCTGGAAAATAGACTTTTTCTCCGGCTTTTTTGGCAGCGTTTCCGGGTCTGCCGGCGCGCTGGCAAACACCACCGGCGGCAACTCCTCGGCGGCGTTCTGTGCAGCCTTTGCCGGGGCTTTCTCCGGCTCTGCCGCAGGCTGTGCAGGCGCGGGCTGCACCTTGGGCTGCGGCGCTACCTGTACGGGCTTTGCGGGCTGCGGGGCAGGCTTTGCCTTGCCGCTCATGCCGTTGAGCATATCCTTCAGCTGCTGCATCTCCCGCTGCTCCAGTTCCTCCTGCGGCAGCAGCGTCTCCGGGGCGTTCTTCGCCTTAGGCTGCTTTTGGGGGGCTGCAACAGGCTGCGGCACCGGCTGGGGCGCGGGCTTTTCCGGCTGCGGCTTCATGGCAGCAGCCGCCTTGGGTACAGACACCGGCTCTGCAGGGACGGCCTTGGCAGGCTCTGGGCTGGCGGGCTGCATCGGCATTGCCGGAACAGGGTCTGCGGTACGCAGTTCCAGTGCCATGTCCTCCTGCTCCGGCTGTACCGGCTTTGCATCTGCCCCCAGCAGGATCTCACCAGTGGGGATCTCCAGCACCGGCTGTGCCGGGGCGGGCGTCTCTTCCTTGTCGTGGCTGAACAGCTTGCCCAGCAGCCCAGCCTTGGGCTTTTCCTCCACCGGGGCAGGCACGTCCCGGCGGGTCATCTCCTCGGGCAGATCGATCACACTAGTGCTGAAAAAATTGCGGAAACGCTCCTCTGCCGAGAGCTCCCCCGCCTGCTTGCCCTTGCGTTCATTTGTATTGTTCGGCATCCTTGTCCCTCCCACTGTTCTGGATGGAGTTTACCGCTTGTTTTATTCTTCTACGGCGCGCTGCGACTGGATCTCGTACAGGATAATGCCTGCCGCCACCGAAACGTTATAGCTGTCCACGCCGGTGCCGGGGGCAGCCATATCCAGCCGCACCACGCCGTCACACAGCTTCTTGACCAGCTGGGATACCCCGCTGCCCTCGCTGCCCAGTACCAGCGCGATGGGGCCTGTCAGGTTATTCTTGCGCAGAGACACGCCGTCCATGTCGGCGCAGTAGACAAACACGCCCTGCTCCTTCAGGCGGCGGATGGTCTCGCCGATGTTGGCCACGCGCGCCACCGGCAGACGCTCGGCAGCGCCTGCGCTGGACTTGATGACGGTGGGGGTAACGGATGCACCACCCCGCTTGGGGATGACGATGCCGTGGGCACCGCACAGCAGTGCGCTGCGCATGACTGCGCCCAGATTGTGGGGGTCCTCAATGCCATCGCTCAGCACCAGAAAGGGCGGCTCGCCCTTGGCCTTGGCTGCGGCCAACAGATCCTCCACGGTCGCGTACTCGATCTCGCTGGCAAAGGCCGCCACGCCCTGATGGCTCTCGGTGCCGGTCATCAGGCGCAGCTTGTTAGGGTGCACCCGCTTGACCGTTGCTCCGGCCTCCTTGGCCAGTGCCGTATAGTATGCCGCCACTGCCGGGGCCATCCCCTCGGCAATAAGCACGGTGTCCACACCGGAGCCGCTCTTGAGCAGCTCGGTCACCGGGTTTTTGCCGTAGATCAGGCTCTCACTTTTCTGCTGCGGCTGCTCTGCATCGCGGCGCGGACGGCGCGGCTGGTTACGTTCTTCCATCTTTTTATGCTCCTTCCGTTCCGGGCGGGCTGCGCCGCACAGGAACGTTTTATTTTGTTTATGATAATCCAAGATAAAGTATACCATATCTCGCCCGGCTTCGCCACAAATTGCAGGGATTTTATTTTCTGACGCCTAAAATTTTTTCAGTAAAACGCAGCTTCCCCGCCGGACAGGGCAGCTGTAAAAATGTTTTGCCCGCTGCCCGGGCAGCACGGCGCATTTCCGCTGTTTTGCCAAAGCAAAAAGTTTTCCACAAAATGTGTCTATACATTCCGTAAATAGCCTGCGATTTTTCCACAAGTTGAAAACTCAGTGGAAAGTGTGTAAAAGTCTAGCCGCAGCGCCTGTTTTCCGGGTGGAATTAAACAGTTTCCACCGGGTTTTCAACAGCAGGTTCCCCCATATCCTGGCAAAAGCCTTACAATTTGTAAAATTCAAGTTGGAATTATGACAATTTTTTGAACCAGAAATTGTCCGCTTTTGCAATTTCCTCCAACATCATTTTGACGAATGTTAAAATCTGTTGAAAACCCGCGCCGCTTCCGCACAAGGCGGATGTTGCATCGTACATGGATTTTTGTTGTCAAGCACAGAGTATTTCTGCCGCAGCTGCATCAGCCGTTTTGTGCCGTGACTGTTCCGCAGCAGCTCTATGCAAGAAAAAGCGCCTGTTCGGATTGATTTTAGGCGCAGTTTGGGGTATACTAGCCATGTGGGCTTGTTAAACCATGCACAATGCGGTGTGTGGCAGAGCCGGAACCCCGATAATTTTTGGAGGTAATGAATAATGTTGGTAAATGCAACCGAAATGCTGCTCAAGGCACGCGATGGCCACTACGGTGTGCCGCAGTTCAACATCAATAATCTGGAGTGGACCAAGGCAGTCCTGACCGCCTGCGAGGAAATGAAGAGCCCCGTCATTCTGGGCGTTTCCGAGGGTGCTGGTAAGTACATGACCGGTTTCAAGACCGTTGCCGCCATGGTCAGCGCCATGGTCGATTCCATGGGCATCACCGTTCCCGTTGCTCTGCATCTGGATCACGGCACCTACGAGGGCTGCAAGGCCTGCGTTGAGGCCGGCTTCTCCTCCATCATGTTCGATGGCAGCCACTACTCCATCGAGGAGAACGTGGAAAAGACCAAGGAGCTGGTTGCTCTGGCACACGCTCATGGTATGAGCATCGAGGCCGAGGTCGGCTCCATCGGCGGCGTTGAGGACGGCGTTGTAGGCGCTGGCGAGATTGCTGATCCCGAGGAGTGCGCAAAGATCACCGCTCTGGGCATCGACTTCTTGGCTGCCGGCATCGGCAACATTCACGGCGTCTACCCCGCAAACTGGAAGGGTCTGGACTTCGAGGCTCTGGACCGCATCCACAAGGCCACCA
>ENA-OWZE01000297-OWZE01000297.1-human-gut-metagenome-genome-assembly--contig:-NODE-297-length-23195-cov-14.234183_pt1 | contig 23195 bp, 20 predicted proteins | sample MGYA00249759_ERZ652104 | MGnify/ENA primary metagenome ERZ652104 (study PRJEB26925, sample SAMN05827048) | human gut metagenome | biome: ENVO:2100002; feature: ENVO:00000062; material: ENVO:00002003...
CTATCGTGAAGATAATGAACACCCGGTTCTGCTCGTCCAGCCAGCCGTTTTTCACGGACAGGCTCATGCGGTCAAGCAGGATACCGTACAGGGTCTTGGCATCGGTTGACAGGCTCTGGAACCGTGGCTCCTGAAACAGAGCCTTTGGAATGCGGTAGAAGGAGAACAGCTCTCCGGCTTGTCCGTAGAAGTAGTCAAGGGTCATGTGGCTTTTTCAACGTTTTACTCCAGCTTGTATTCAAAAAATCGACCGCCTTTCATTTGAAAATAAAAAGCGCACTCTTTTCTTATTGAAAAGTGGTGCGCTCTGTAGTATACTGTTACCAGATTCAATCATCCAAGAGAAAGTCGATGAGATATTCCTTCGGAATCATGAAGGAACGGCCAACTTTTAGACTGCGAATCCTGTGCTGATGCACCCGCCGTATCACGGCGGTCTGGCTTTTGAAGCCCAATAATTTTGTTGCATCCTCCACGGTGAGAACATCGGGATAACTTGCAAACATTTTCTCATAAAGCTCTTTTACTTGAATTTTGTTCATCATCCTTGACTTTCCTTTCGTTTTGTGTCTAAGCAGAGGGGCGTTTAGCTCTGCATCCCTCCTAAATATCCCTCCAATTTTCTTTTTGACGTTCCAAATCAAAGAATTGGAGCAGAGGGAAAACGTAACGAAAAATCGAAGATTTGATGTTTTATTGAACGAAGATGTGTGAAAATCGAAATTCGAGCAGGGAACGGAGTATCATTAGATAGCACTGGATGACACCAGATGAGCGACGGTGACGAAAACTCAAAATCCCTTGTGCTAATAACACGTGTGGGTTCGACCCCCACCACCGGCATAGTGAAAGCAGTCTGAGATGAAAATTTCAGGCTGCTTTTCTTTTTAATTTTTCCCTTGTCCATCAGGAACGCCGGGAGCTGAAATGCTGCAAAACTCAGCGGCGGGGCTGACTGTTTTAACTACTGTTTAAGACTTTGTGCTTTTCTGTTCATAAACTTCTGGTATCCTGTACACAACGAAACGAGAAAGAGGGAGCTTTATGAACGCCGAACTCACCTTCCTGACCGCCCTGCAATCCCTGCACAGCCCCATGCTGGATGGAAGCATGGGTTTTATTACCCGTCTGGGAGACTCCGGTATTCTCTGGGTGACGCTGACAGCGCTGCTGCTGGTGTTCCGCAAAACGCGGCGGGTCGGCTGCGTGCTGGCTGCGGCGCTCCTCATCGACGCTGTCCTCTGCAATCTTCTTCTCAAGCCGCTGGTGGCCCGCGTCCGTCCATGCGACATCCTCACAGAGGTACAGCTGCTTATCCCGCACCCGGACGATTTCTCCTTCCCTTCGGGCCATACGGCGGCGTCCTTCGCCTCGGTGACAGCCCTCTGGCTGGCCGGGAAAAAGCAGTGGGCGATGGCGGCTCTGCCGGTAGGCGTTCTCATCGCATTCTCGCGGATGTACCTCTGTGTCCATTACCCGACGGATATTCTGGGTGGTGTCATTTTGGGAGCTGCCTGTGGATGGACGGGAGCATGGCTCGTAAAGAAAGCAGAGCGACGAATGGCCATCCCGCGGAGCTAAAAAAGAAGAAGAGACCGCTGTGCAGCAGCTTGCTGTACAGCGGTCTCTTTTGTTATGAGGCAGACCCGCTTATCTGAGGGAACATCCCGGTTTTCCGCAAAAGCCCAAAAGACATGCAGGCAACTCAATGCATCCCCAAAAATTTGGCCTCGAAAAAAGAAAAACACCGTACTTCATGCGAAGTACAGTGCTTTTTTGGTGGAGAATAGCGGGATCGAACCGCTGACCTCTTGCATGCCATGCAAGCGCTCTCCCAGCTGAGCTAATCCCCCATAGCTGGCGTGTCATTCCTGACGACGCATATTATTATACCAGCCAAAAGGAGAGTTGTCAATAACTTTTTTATTTTTTGTGAGCGACGCTGCGGCGGGTGCTGCGCTTGTAGTAGAACAGGTACTGCTGTACGATGCCAGCCTGCTGACCATAGGAAGGAAAAGGGTCGCGGCCGCCGAATTCCTCATCAATGAGTCGCTGTATCCAAACATCAATGGGAGCCATCGCGGTACGGCCATAGCCAAAGAGGCAGACGCAGTTTGCTACCTTTTTGCCGACGCCGTCCAGCTCGAGGAGGCGGGAAAAGAGAGCGTCGTCGGGCAGCGCCGCCAGAGCACCGAGGTCGAGTGTGCCGCTGGAAGCCTGTGCGGCAGCGTTCTGGATGTAACGGGTGCGGTAGCCCAGACCACAGCCCATCAGCTGCGCTCCAGAGAGGCCGCAGAGCTGCTGCGGGGTGGGGAAGAGGAAGACTTCATCGCCTTCGGCACTGAGCGGTTCGCCGCAGCACCGGGCAAGGCGTTCTACGGCGGTGCGGATGGCCGGAATGCTCTTGCGCTGGGAGATAAGAAAGGTGATGAGCATTTCCCATGGGTCCTGATGCAGGATTCGGATGCCCTGCCCAAATTCGAGCGATTTGTCCAGATAGCTGCTCTGTCCCGCCAAGCTGCACCGCAGCGCGGCATAGTTCCGGCCCAAATCAAAGTAGTTGGCCCAGCACTCCCAATCTGAGCCATACCATGCAGCGTCGTATTGCCCAGCGCCCAGCGGAGTCAGATAAAGGAGTGCGCCGCCGGAAAGAAAACGGTAGCGCCCGTCGGCCAGTTTCTGCGGCCGGAAGCACTGGCCGCTTTCGATGATTTTGTCGAGGTCAAAGTCGTCCTGGATGGTGACGAGCTGATGGGTAAGGGGAACGGTATGCATGGAAAACTCCTTTTTGGAAAAATTGTGGCGATGCCCGATTCGAGGTGGAAACTGATTTCTATCCGTACCCTTTGCGGGGAGGGCAACCTTGATGCTGAAAAGACCGGCGTGGTTGTGACAATTTCTATCTGCGCCCTCGGTGAAGAGGACGTCTTGGTTACGCCTTTGAGAACCGCGATATGATTATTATGTTATTCTATCCACACCCCTCAAATAGGAGCGACTTCAAGTCGAAGAATGCACCGGGGAACACAAACTGATTTCAACCAACGTCTTTAAGAGACGGAATTGTAGGTCAAAATACTCAGTTCCTTAGAGAGCGCATGGCAACAACTTAATAAGAGTTTACCATATTTTTGTGTCGATTTCTACCTGCGCCCTCCGCGAGGAGGGCGACTGCGTGATGGCGTTTTCCAGTGGGGTTATGCGGTATTTCTATCCACGCCCTCCGCGAGGAAGGCGACGTGAGAACATCCAGTGCGAAGCCAAACTTCTTGCCATTTCTATCCACGCCCTCCGCGAGGAGGGCGACGTCAGTCCTCCTTTTTGGGGTGCAGCAGGTTCTTATTTCTATCCACGCCCTCCGCGAGGAGGGCGACCGGCAGCGGAATCGCTGGCAGCACTGACCGACGTATTTCTATCCACGCCCTCCGCGAGGAGGGCGACCACCCGTATTCCTCCTGGGAGCGGGGCAGCAACGAATTTCTATCCACGCCCTCTGCGAGGAGGGCGACCATACCCCGTCCGCACCTGCTTTGCTGGCATCATGATTTCTATCCACGCCCTCCGCGAGGAGGGCGACGGCGTGAGCGAGGAGGGCTGAGAGATGACTGACAAATTTCTATCCACGCCCTCCGCGAGGAGGGCGACGACGTGCTGCCGGTGTGGTGCCGCCTGTGGGGCTTATTTCTATCCACGCCCTCCGCGAGGAGGGCGACGTTCTGCGGCGGGTCTGGAGGGTCAGGCTGGCCGATTTCTATCCACGCCCTCCGCGAGGAGGGCGACGGCCGGCATCCAGTTCTTTGCTGTTTCGGATACTATTTCTATCCACGCCCTCCGCGAGGAGGGCGACGCTTTTTGGCTGCAGCGTCCATGCTGGGTTTTGCTATTTCTATCCACGCCCTCCGCGAGGAGGGCGACATCTGGATTTGAGCAGCTTCTCCACCATCTCCATCATTTCTATCCACGCCCTCCGCGAGGAGGGCGACGCGGTAGGCGCTCACGCCGCTTTCCACAAAGGGATTTCTATCCACGCCCTCCGCGAGGAGGGCGACTATTTCTGGATCTCTTCATACGATCAATGATAATATATTTCTATCCACGCCCTCCGCGAGGAGGGCGACACTAACGGCCTGGTGGCCTTTGCTAACGGGTACATATTTCTATCCACGCCCTCCGCGAGGAGGGCGACGATGCCGCATCCGCATCTGACCCGTGACGAGGCAATTTCTATCCACGCCCTCCGCGAGGAGGGCGACAAAAATTGTAGGTATTGCATCCACGACGAGAGTAATTTCTATCCACGCCCTCCGCGAGGAGGGCGACGATAGACCGGGGTGCGGTCATCAAGTATGGCGTATTTCTATCCACGCCCTCCGCGAGGAGGGCGACGCCATGCTCTTTTTCTCCGGGTCAAAGCACCGGAAATTTCTATCCACGCCCTCCGCGAGGAGGGCGACAGCCGCCTTTTCTGCTTGGCCTGCTGGAATGTCTATTTCTATCCACGCCCTCCGCGAGGAGGGCGACCCGGCAGCTTGTCGATGATATGCTTCTTGCGGTCATTTCTATCCACGCCCTCCGCGAGGAGGGCGACGCCGGAGCGGCGTATTCAGCGACTACAACAGCCTATTTCTATCCACGCCCTCCGCGAGGAGGGCGACCTGAGGGTTGCCATGTGAGCTCCCGTCCGTGGGTATTTCTATCCACGCCCTCCGCGAGGAGGGCGACTTGACCTGCCTGCACCGGAGCGGCGCAGCGCACAATTTCTATCCACGCCCTCCGCGAGGAGGGCGACGGCCGTGCGCGCATTGTTCCCCTTTGGGCGGGAGAATTTCTATCCACGCCCTCCGCGAGGAGGGCGACGAGGGCCGTGGAGGGCAGTTTTGCAGTCTCGATATATTTCTATCCACGCCCTCCGCGAGGAGGGCGACGTGGCATCACAGGCACGTCTACGGCCCTCAGCGAATTTCTATCCACGCCCTCCGCGAGGAGGGCGACAATACCTCCAATACGACAACAGCGCCAGCCAGAAAGATTTCTATCCACGCCCTCCGCGAGGAGGGCGACGGCAGCAGCAGCAAGGGCAACGGCAAGGCCTGCAAATTTCTATCCACGCCCTCCGCGAGGAGGGCGACGTCACCGATACCGACCTGGAGGATATGTGACCATATTTCTATCCACGCCCTCCGCGAGGAGGGCGACCCCGGACACGGCGACAAAAGTGGTGCTGTACGAAATTTCTATCCACGCCCTCCACGAGGAGGGCGACTGCTCATTGCACACCCGCCCTGCACCTATTTGACATTTCTATCCACGCCCTCCGCGAGGAGGGCGACGCGCGGCACCTCGATGAAAGCGGCCACGAAAACGTTATTTCTATCCACGCCCTCCGCGAGGAGGGCGACCGGCGCGGCGAGAGCCGCTGAAAGGAGCCGCCAATATTTCTATCCACGCCCTCCGCGAGGAGGGCGACCTCAACGAACTGCCGGACGGAAACAAAGAGGAGATTTCTATCCACGCCCTCCGCGAGGAGGGCGACGGGAGGGCAAGCTCACTGCCTACACTCGTGGTGAATTTCTATCCACGCCCTCCGCGAGGAGGGCGACTTCGATTCGGTCTATGTGCTGCTCTCCCGGTGCATATTTCTATCCACGCCCTCCGCGAGGAGGGCGACCCCCAGTTGGAACGCGGAAAGCTGCCTGTCACGAATTATTTCTATCCACGCCCTCCGCGAGGAGGACGACGGTCAGCGTGTCGCCGGAAGCTGCGGTGCTGCCCAATTTCTATCCACGCCCTCCGCGAGGAGGGCGACTGCCGCCATGCTAGAGATCACGCTGTTCAGCTTAATTTCTATCCACGCCCTCCGCGAGGAGGGCGACAGTACCTCTATCGCAGCTACCACACGCTTGGGGGATTTCTATCCACGCCCTCCGCGAGGAGGGCGACCCCCACCGCCACCACCTCTCTAAACTCGCGCAAAAATTTCTATCCACGCCCTCCGCGAGGAGGGCGACCTGTTGTCGTCCTCCAGCACGTGGGCTTTCACCAATTTCTATCCACGCCCTCCGCGAGGAGGGCGACCCTCAAGACCACGATCACAACCAACGTGGGCGGCATTTCTATCCACGCCCTCCGCGAGGAGGGCGACAGGCGTGCATTTTTACAAGGACGATTACCAGTTTATTTCTATCCACGCCCTCCGCGAGGAGGGCGACATTTTACAGACCCGGAAGATACTTGCCCGGGATGATTTCTATCCACGCCCTCCGCGAGGAGGGCGACCCATCCTCCGCAGTGCGGTTTTGGCTGCAAAAGGTATTTCTATCCACGCCCTCCGCGAGGAGGGCGACTCCTGATTCTAGGCGAGCTGAACGAGGGCTTGCTCATTTCTATCCACGCCCTCCGCGAGGAGGGCGACCCGTGATGCAGGACGGTCTGACCCGGTACGTCAAATTTCTATCCACGCCCTCCGCGAGGAGGGCGACGCCTCGCGGGAAACAAGCCACAGAAAGCACCGCAATTTCTATCCACGCCCTCCGCGAGGAGGGCGACGTGATGCAGAGCTTTACCAAAAAATACTGTTTCCAATTTCTATCCACGCCCTCCGCGAGGAGGGCGACGTTCAAGCCGGAACAGTCCTCGGTGCTTCAGGGCCTATTTCTATCCACGCCCTCCGCGAGGAGGGCGACCGGCGGGTCGTACCTCTTTTTGGGCTGACCTTGTATTTCTATCCACGCCCTCCGCGAGGAGGGCGACCGCCGTCGCAGGACCGGCGCGGTACAACGCAAAATTTCTATCCACGCCCTCCGCGAGGAGGGCGACTGGGATGCCGCTGGGCGTTGAGCCGAGCCAGCAGATTTCTATCCACGCCCTCCGCGAGGAGGGCGACGAGCCTGCTGCTGAGGCTCCTGCACCCACCGGGATTTCTATCCACGCCCTCCGCGAGGAGGGCGACGGGACGTTCGCTGGTCTGCTGACCTGTCCGAGGTATTTCTATCCACGCCCTCCGCGAGGAGGGCGACCGCTGCTTTCAATGACGAGCGTATGATGTACGTTCTATTTCTATCCACGCCCTCCGCGAGGAGGGCGACATGATTCCACCGCATCCACAAGCTCCAGCTCTCAATTTCTATCCACGCCCTCCGCGAGGAGGGCGACAACCGGGGTGCCGTCCACGATGTAGATTTTCAAAAATTTCTATCCACGCCCTCCGCGAGGAGGGCGACGAAAGTCAGCACCACACGGTAGCCTTCCCACTCGATTTCTATCCACGCCCTCCGCGAGGAGGGCGACCTGCCGGTTTTCAGCAGATTGCGGTGTTCTGCGGAATTTCTATCCACGCCCTCCGCGAGGAGGGCGACGCGCAGTAAATGCGCTGCTAAGCCCTTTCAAACCAATTTCTATCCACGCCCTCCGCGAGGAGGGCGACCACACCACCACAAAACAGGAGGACAAAAACCATATTTCTATCCACGCCCTCCGCGAGGAGGGCGACTATTAAATGAGGTGTAAAAATGACGACGTTTGAAATTTCTATCCACGCCCTCCGCGAGGAGGGCGACGCTCCTTCTGGCCGCAATACTCCAGATACTCCCAATTTCTATCCACGCCCTCCGCGAGGAGGGCGACTGGAGGGCGCAGTCCACGGCATCAAGACCAAGGATTTCTATCCACGCCCTCCGCGAGGAGGGCGACGGGTCTCCGGGCTGGTTGGTGCTTCGCCAACTTATTTCTATCCACGCCCTCCGCGAGGAGGGCGACAACTTGCCCGCCGTCTTCAAGGCGTTCAGCAAGGATTTCTATCCACGCCCTCCGCGAGGAGGGCGACCGGCGACGTTGACCGGGTAGAGGCCACCATCGACATTTCTATCCACGCCCTCCGCGAGGAGGGCGACGACCTCCCTTGCAGTCGATACCTCGAAATACAAGATTTCTATCCACGCCCTCCGCGAGGAGGGCGACGCGCAGCTTTGATTTGAGCCAGCCCATCATCCGGATTTCTATCCACGCCCTCCGCGAGGAGGGCGACCGTCTGCGCCCACGGTCCTGTGTCGTTTTCTCCCATATTTCTATCCACGCCCTCCGCGAGGAGGGCGACGCATATACAACCACATCGAACAGCAAACAGCCATATTTCTATCCACGCCCTCCGCGAGGAGGGCGACATGCTGCCCTTGCTTGGCATAAAGATTTCTTTAAGATTTCTATCCACGCCCTCCGCGAGGAGGGCGACCTGAACCACTCTTGCCATATCATTGCGTACGCTCTATTTCTATCCACGCCCTCCGCGAGGAGGGCGACAATCACACACTTAGCTAAAGGAGGCTAACCATGAATTTCTATCCACGCCCTCCGCGAGGAGGGCGACGTTTTCTTTTCCTTCTTTGATCCATTTGCTGGACAATTTCTATCCACGCCCTCCGCGAGGAGGGCGACTCTGTTCCGCGCAGCCTGTACCCTTCTGAGGGTTTATTTCTATCCACGCCCTCCGCGAGGAGGGCGACAGGTAGCCATGTTCCGGCTCATCGTGGTCATCGAATTTCTATCCACGCCCTCCGCGAGGAGGGCGACGTTCCAGGTCATGCGGTAGGCGCGGTGCGCCGTGCATTTCTATCCACGCCCTCCGCGAGGAGGGCGACTCTTTCGGCACTTCGTTCCAGATTTGTTCTGCGCATTTCTATCCACGCCCTCCGCGAGGAGGGCGACCGTATACCTGAAATTCCATAGTGTTCCTCACTTTCTATTTCTATCCACGCCCTCCGCGAGGAGGGCGACAGCATGTGGAGCCTGGGCAACATCATCAACCTGGATTTCTATCCACGCCCTCCGCGAGGAGGGCGACGGTTAATAACGTATCTGTATTTTGCGGTATCGTAGATTTCTATCCACGCCCTCCGCGAGGAGGGCGACAGCAAAAACAGAGACAAAATCTCTATTTTCAAACAAATTGTACAACATTCTGCACGAATTTAGAAGAGCCTTGATTTACAACGGGTCAAAGAACTATCCAAATCATGCAAAATGACACAAAAATCCGGTGCGAAGGTGCCGGAAAAATGCTGAGAACTCGCCCTTCGCACCGGGGCGGGAAACTCAGAACAACAGCAGGCCGTCCTGCTCGAAGGGCGGATGAACGCCGATATGCTCCACCTTGTTCTTATAGTTGTTGCCCAGCTGGTAGAAGCGCAGACTGTCCAGCGCAGGGTCGATGAGAGACATCAGCTCCGCCTTGAGAACGGCATACTGCGCGGCATCCAGCAGACACTCGAACACGGAGTTCTGCACCCGCTGGCCGTGGTCCACACAGCGCTTGGCGACTTTGCGCAGACGTTTGCGCCCGGCAGGAGTTTCGGTGTTGACGTCGTAGGTGATGAGGACCAGCATACACATCCCTCACTTCCAGAAAAATGGCGGGTAAAGCTCCATATCGCCCCGCAGGGTGCGGGCCAGAAGCAGAGCCTGCACATAAGGCACGAGGCCCCACGGAAGCTTTTCGTTCAGGAACGGGTGGGTGATGGTCTCCTGCTTGCGGGTCTGCCACCCGCCCAGAAAGGCGCGGCGGCCCTCATCGGTGAGAAGGACGGCCCCGTTCTCCTGCTTCTGGAAATGCTTCGGCGTCATGATTTTCTGGTTGATGCAGGAGAGCACGAAGCGGTCGGCATAAACTGCACGCAGCTCTTCCATGAGGTCGAGGGCGAGGCTCCTGCGCCCGGGCCGGGCGCGGTGGAGAAAGCCGACGTAGGGGTCGAGGCCCACACTCTGAAGAGCCGCCGTGCAGTCGGAGGCCAGAAGCGAATAAGCGAAAGAGAGCAGGGCATTGGTATTGTCCAGTGGCGGGCGGCGGCTCCGACCGGTGAAGGCAAAATCATCGTGCTGCTGCAGGATGAGTGAATCAAAGCAGTCGAAATACCGCTGTGCTGCCTCGCCCTCCAGACCGCGAAGCTGGTCGAGGTCGTCACACTGTTCGATGAGGGGCAGCGCCGCCGCCAGCTGGGCGCTGGTGCGCTTGAGCTGTTCCACCGGCACCCGCTGGGGGTGGTCGCGGGTGGCCCGTTCCAGCACCCAGCGGGCGTTATAGACTTTGCCCAGGATGAAATTGCGCGCATAGAGACAGCTCTCTGCCTCGCTGTCTGCGATGCGGTACTGGGTCTGCCGCAGCAGGACGTTGCCCCGCTCTTCGCCTACGGCCCGGGCCAGAAAGCGGCCCTGCGGGCTGAAAAAGCTCAAATCGACCCCGAGGCTGGCGCATTTACCCATCAGGGCAGGGCTTGCGCCGGGATAGCTGAAGCAGACGATGCCTTCCAGCGTGTGGAGCGGGACCCGGCCAATTTCAGCCTTGTTGCAGAGCAGGACGATGTTCTCCCCCTCGAGGGAAAGGTAGGCGTCCTTGTTGAGGACGTAGAGCGTGTTCAAAAACTTTCTCATGGCGCGGCCTCCTGCATCTCGTCCAGATGGGCGCGGAGATAGGCTTTCGGGTCGGCACGCTGATACAGCACGGGGAGGCAGAGCTCTTTGAGGGAGCAGGCGTTGCAGTGGGTGCCGGGCTTCGACTTGGGGGTATAGCCCCGGGCAAAATAGGCGTGCATCTCGTCGGCCATCTTCTGGGTGGTCTGGCGCAGTTCTTCGGTCAGCGGCACGACCTCCCGCCGCCGCGTTTCCTCGTAGAAGAGCGCACCCTCCGGGATGCCACACACCAGCATCTCTTCCAGCGCTATGGCCTGTGCGCAGAGCTGCAGCCGGTCAGCGTCGCTGGCCTTGGCGCGGCCATGCTTGTACTCGACAGGCATGGGCTTCCAGAACCCTTCCGTGCTTTGCAGGGGGATGCCCTCCGGGTCGGCCCGGAACTCGACGACATCGCAGTTTCCGCTCAGGCCCAGCCGACGGCTGACCACCTGCATCCCTCGGGTGATGAGCAGGCCGCCGCGCCGTTCGGTCTGGTTTGCGTCATGGCAGCGGGCGTGGTCGAGCTGGCCTTCGACGGTGCGGCGGTTCTCCGCCCACTGCTGTTCCAGATGGATGAGCGCCCACTGGCGGCGGCAGAAGCAGAAGTGCTGGATGCCCGACAGGGGCAGCCAGTCGTCTGCGCCGCCCATCAGGACAGCCTCTCGCAGGTGACTCCTTCCGGCAGAGTGTCTGCCACCGTGACGGTGTAGTCGCGGTAGCTGCGGGCGGCGTCCACATCGGGCTTGCGCTGGATGGCGACGGAGTCGAAGAGCTTATAGGCCGGGGCATTGCCCAGCTCAGAATCGTGCTTGAACACGATGAGCTCCCGCACGGCCATCTTGCCCCGGGCAGCGCTGTGGTCGTTCTCGAACATGTTCAGAATGGCAGTCCACAGAAGTTTCAAATCATCCTCGGAGAAGCCGGTGGTCTTCCGGGCGAGGTTGGCTGAGACATAGCCCTCGGCGCGGTAGAGGGCGTAAGGCACGATGTGCTTGCGGCCCATCTCAGTACCCTTCTTCTCGGCATCGGCCTCGGTAGTGATGGCCACGCGGGTGATGGTGACTTCCTGCGGGACGATGGGGTCTACCGAGCGGGCAAAGCTCAGCTGGACGGGGCCGCGCACCTGACCGCAGTTCAGCGCACCCTTGACGAAGGTGGTCATGACAGCACCGAAGGTGCGGATGTCGAAGTAGTTCTCACACATATAGTCCCGCAGCTTGGCATCGATGTCAGGGTCGGCCTTTTTGGCAGCTTTCAGGTCGGGGTCGATGCCCAGCGTGCTGATGGCCTCGGCGTCGCTGCGGTTGAGGGGAACGCCGTCCTTGATGTAGATGCGGTAGCCTTTTTCGTCCTCTTTCAGGGTCTCGACATAGTTGCGGATCTTCCGCTTGAGGCAGACATCGGTCACCAGACCGTAGCCCGTCTCGGGGTCGATACGGGGCATATTGCCTGCATCGGGGTCGCCGTTGGGGTTGCCGTTCTCGACGTCGAACAGGATGACGAAATCATAGCGGTTCTTGATGGGCTCAGACATGGTTTATTCCTCCTCATTCTTTTTGGCGTAGCGTTTCTGGGTCTGGTGGTAGTAGCCGATCTCAAAGGCACCCTGCTCCGGCAGGCTGAGCCGTGCCGGGAAGCCTGTCTCGGGCAGCTGGGCCATCAGCTCGGTGAGCTGTTTGCTGAAATGCACCTCGTTGGGGGTGCTCATCTTCTGCAGATGCTTCTGAGCCAGCTTGACCAGCGTAGGGAAGGCCGTTGCCGGGGTGGCACAGGCCGAGTTGAAGTACCGGTCTTTGATGGTGGCGTTGATGCCGGGATTGGCGACGCTCTGGATCGTCTCCAGCACAGAGAAGAGACGCCCCAGAACATAGGGGACATTGCTGCTTTCGTTCAGGCTCACGGTAAATACCTCCTTGTTGAGCTCAGTGGGGTAGTTGCGGAGATAGTAGGCTTTCAGGATGGCGGCGCGGCCTCGGGTGACTTCCCGTTCGGCCCGGATGCGGAGGGTCACGCCGTTGAGCAGGGTGGCGGGATAGGGTCCGCCGGTGAGGATGGCCCGGAGCAGATCGCCCACCAGCTGGGGCGATGGATTTTTGTCCCGGGATTTCTGGTTGACCGTCTCCTGCGCCAGCGCCCAGACCGACAGGTTTTCCCGCTTGTCGAAGGCGGGGCGGGTGATGCTGAGCCGGTCGGCGTGGTCCTGCAGATTTTTGGCAAACTGTCCGAAGCTGTTGCGCAGGAAGAACCGGACGGAGAGCCGGGCCGCGTTGGGCGAGATGCCCAGCACATAGAAGTTCTGGTTCGGGTCCAGCTTGTCATCGAGGAAGGAGACGGGGCGTCCCTGAGAAAGGGCTTTCAGTGCGGCGGCAAGGTCGCTTTCCGAGACGCCGCGCGCCTCGGCACCGCCGCAGAAAAACATCAGCATGGCGTTTGAGTAGGCGGGAGCGGCGTTTTCGGCCCAGCAGACGATGGTAGTGTCGCCGATGCGCTGACAGCAGTTCCGGTCAGCCAGCAGCAGATTGAGGGCCGTGGTGTAGGCGAAGGCCGCGTACTCGCTGACGGGGGCGTTGGCACCCTGCTCATGGCCATAGGAGCAGAAAGCGGGTGCGTTGAAGGAGACCAGCGCCGCGCCGGCGGCCTGTGCGCCCATCACACCTTTGATGGCGGGGTGGATGCGGGCGATGCCGGCTTCTTTGCCGGTGATGAGGCAGCGGGCCGTTTCGGCGTCTGCATCGGAGGTGTCAAAGGCGGACTGCCATGCGGCCCGGATGGCGTCATCTGTGGTGGCCAGCCAGTGAGCGCCGTCGGGGGATTCGTAGCCGAACACAAGGTTCGCGTTGTTGTTCAGGTCGGCCCACTGCTCTGCCAGCAGCGGGTGGGTGGGGGCTGTATCCGGCTCCCAGCTGTCAAAAAAGGCGAGGATGGCTTTGGCGGCAGGGGAGTCCACACCGTCGAGCACCTTGTGGTGGAGGGCGGCACAGGCCTCGAAGCACTGGCGGGAGCGCTCGGGCTTGCCCTTTTCGTCTGCGCCCAGCAGATAGGACGTATTGTCGCACAAAAAGTTCGCGGCGACGCCGGAGGCGCGCTTGACCCGGTGGGGGACAGGAAGCTCACGGGGGGCGATGACGGTCTTTTTGCCCTTGGGGACTTCCTGCCGCAGGTCGTTGAGGGCGAGGAGCTGGCCGTCGGGGCCGAGGCGTAGCTCGTAGCTGACCTTGAAGCGGCTGTCCCAGCCGGGGGCCTCCACCTTGCCCTGCTTCAAGAGCTGTTCATAATAGGCGGTGAGTGCTTGGAGTATCATGTAAACACCTCCACGTCCCGGCATTCCATCACGCCGTCCACCAGCTTTGCGCGGAAGAACTGGCTGCGGATGTTGGCCGAATCAGAGTAATCGAGGCTGTGGAGCATGAAGCCGAGGTCCTGCGTGACCTTCAGCGCCGGAATGCTGCCGCCCGGCCATTCCCGGAAGTTAGCCGGGAACTCCCGGCACCCGAAACAGGGCTGGTGATAGCACTGACCTTTGCGCAGGCGTCGGCGCAGGATGTCCTGGAACTTGCCGGGATTGTCGCTGGGGGCGGCCTTGTCCGTCAAATCAAAGTGACACTCGATGACGTAGTGGACGTCCTGCAGGACCATCGCGGCCCGCTGCTGGATGTCCTCCGAGGTGTAGAGCACCGGCGGCGTGCCGCCTTTGGCCGCACTGAGGGCGGCGGAGGACAGCAGGGTGGACTTGACCTCGTTGCGCCGGATGTTGGTGAACCGGATGGGCCGCTGGGTGTATTCCTCGGTGGACGCTTCATCCTCGGGGTCAAGGCCGAAGGGCTTGAGCAGATAGATGCGGTCAACCGTATAACGCAGCCCGGGGTGCCAGTAGATGGCTTCCACAAGGCCCCGCGCAGCGGATGGAGTGATCATGTCGTAGCTCACACGCTCGGTCTTCATTTCCGGACGAGTGAAACAGGCATAGTCGCCCCACACCTCAATGAGCATGGACATCAGCATCGCCTCCTTTCCGGGTGAAGTTGAATTTTCAGACTAAGATGAATGTTAGCCATTGCAACCACCTCTTCACTGTTTTGCTTCATTTATTTGATAATCGGATATGTCTCTATATCCTTTCTGAGCTTAGTATATTCTTTTTCGAAAGCGCTGTCAAGGAGTTGTGAGGAATTATCTGGAAAATGTTGAAAAAAAGTTCGTTTTTCCGTATACTGTTGGTGTCGTTGGAGGTTTGGATGCCTCTGATGAGGATTGAAATATTTAATTGATGTCGGAGATGTCAAGGGGAAGCGGCAAAGCGGCGTATGCTTTGCCGCTTCTCTCTTTTTAGAAGTAAAGGCCGATGCCCGTCTCCACATCCATGGCAAGGCCGGTCTTTTCACTGTAGCAGCTGGTGTCGGTGAGGATGGCGGAACCATCGGGCCGCAGTTCCAACGCCCCGGCGGCGTCAAGCTTGTCGAACTGATCCTTATAGCAGGAGACACTGTAAACGCCCAGCTTCCGCAGCAGCGTCCGGGTAACATGACCGCTGCGCAGCTGTTCACAGAGGGCTGCGCCCTCGCCGACGGGCAGATAGACCGTGCGGGCAGCGTTCTCGATGAGGCGGAATTCCTCCGCCACCTGTGCAAAGGGGAACTGGCAGCCCCGGATGCCCCGGAGAAAGGCATCCAGAATGCCGTGCTTGTCCACGGCGTCGGGGCCGCGAAGGTCGGAAAGCTCGTTGAAGTAGAGCTGAATGGCCCGGGGCGTGTCCAGTGTGTCCTGATGCCGGGCGGTGTAGTCCAGCGCGCTGACGTTCTGCCTGAGCATCTGGGGCGTGGAACACTCGTCCAGCCGGAACCGGTAGACGATGCTTTCCTCTGCGCCCCGCCGCCCCTCGCGGTTGCAGCGCCCGGCAGTCTGTAAGAGCGAGTCAAGACCGCACTGCTCGCGGTAAGCGACGGGAAAATCCACGTCCACGCCCGCCTCGATGAGAGAGGTGGACACCACCCGGCAGGGCAGACCCTCTTTCAGTCGCTGGCGGATGCCGTCCAGCTGACGGCGGCGGTCGGCGGCGCAGAGCAGGGTGGTCAGGCAATAGCTGCCCTCGGCGGGCAGAGCAGCGTAAAGCTGCTGGGCCGTCTTGCGGCGGTTGACCACGCAGAGCACCTGCGGGTGCCGGGCCAGCCGGGCGGCGAACTCCTCCTGCGGCAGGGTGCCGAGGTCTTGCAGTGTGGTGCGCCGGAGCACTTCGTAGAGGCGGGCCGCGTCGGGCGTGATCTCCTGCGGGTGGAGCTCAGGCGCAAAGCGCCGGAACAGCGGCTCAAGGGCAGGCTGGGTGGCCGTGCAGAGGACGGCCGTGGAGTGGTAATGCTGGATGAGCTGGGCGATGGCACTGACGCAGGGGGCAAGGTAGTCGCCCGGGAGGGTCTGTGCCTCGTCGAAGATGATGACGCTGTCGGCGATGTTGTGGAGCTTGCGGCAGCGGCTGCTGCGGTTGGCGTAGAGCGACTCGAAGAACTGCACCGCCGTCGTCACCACGACGGGGGCGTCCCAGTTTTCGCTGGCCAGCATCTGGCGGTACTGGGCAGGGGTCAGGTCGTCCTGCTCAACAGTCTTGTACTCGGCGTTGGAGAAGTCGGCCAGAACATTTTCTGCGCCCAGCAGGCCCGAGAAGACGGCGGCGGTCTGGTCGATGATGGACATATAAGGGATGACGTAGATGACCCGCTTCATCTTCTGGGCGGCGGCGTGCTCCAGCGCAAAGGCGAGGGAGGCGAAGGTCTTGCCGCCGCCGGTGGGTACGGTGAGGGTGTAGAGCCCCTGTGGGCCGTGTGCGCCTTTCTCGAGGCAGGCGCGGAGGACGGTGTTGCGCTGGACGCTGACGGGCGAGGGCGATTCGGCCCTAAGATAGCGCTGCGCCTGTGCCGAGACGATGTCCCGCAGCGCGGCGATGTCCGTGCCGCTGCCCCGGGGTGCGGCCTTGCCGTCCATGAAGGTCTCGGTGTCGATGAAGTCGGCGTCCACGAGGCAGGAGTAGAGCATCCGGGTAAAGAACGCGAGGCTCAGCGGGTCGGCGCAGGCCCATGTGGGCGGCGTCGAGGCGGGGAGCGTTACTTCCTGCCAGCCGTCGTAGGGGGCTATCGGCTTCTTGCTCCGGCCAAATAGGGTGGCGTCGCCCGGGTCATCGGCGGGGCTCCCGCCATCGGGCAGGCCGCTGTGGTGTCCGGCCACGGCAAAGGCAGTGTGGAGATGTTGGCGAACCCAGGCCTCCTGCGCCCCGGCGGTGGAGTGGTCCACCTTTGGGCCGCCTTTGAGCCGCAGCTGGAAGGCGTCGCTGTACTTCCCGACGTCGTGGAGCCACGCGGCAAATTCGGCCTCACTCTGTGCCCCGAAGGGGGCTGCGAAGGAACCGGCCAGTCTGGCAGTGCCGGCGAGATGGTCGTAGACGGTCTGGGTGCGGGTGCCATCCTCGCTGATGTGGGCGAGACGTGTGGAGTGCTCCATAAAATGACCTCCTGACTCTGGTTTGCAATAAGGATACGCTTTTCAAAAAGCGGCTGTCAACAAAACGCGCTTTTCGACGAAAAATTCTGGGACTTTGCACAAAAAGCAGACGGAAAAATCTGCAATGTGCCAAAGAAGAAAGAAACGAGTATTTTCATGTTTTTATAATAATACAAATAATGTCCAATAAACTGTACTTTTACTGATTTTTCAGGCAAAAATGAAAAGAGAACTGCGTTTTCAGTACTGCGGGAGGAAGACCGCCCATCAGCAAAGAAAAAATGAAGATGTTGTGTACAACAACACCGCATTAAGATGGAATTAAGGCAGGGTTAAGAAAGCCGCAAGAAAAGTGCTGAGTTATTCCATCTGGGAATGGACTTTCGGAAAAATCAAGGCGAATATCCCCCTTTTCATTTGCTGAAATCTGTTGTATTATGAATAACAGATATGGAATCAGAGAAAAAGCGCCGCGATGAAGCGCAAACAGAAATGATAAAAAAATAAAGGGCAATAGGGGGAGAGCTACGATGGACGAAAAAGATTACGAGCTGCTGCACGCACTGGACGAGACGCGCAATATCACCCACGCAGCGGACAAACTGTACATGACCCAGTCGGCACTTTCCAAGCGCATCAAGGCGCTGGAACAGGAGCTGGGGGTGGAGATCGTGCTGCGCTCACGGCAGGGCATCCGCTTCACGCCGGCAGGCGAACAGGTGCTGCTCCACAGCGCCGCCGCCGCCCGCGAGATGGAAAAGATGCGCCGCCAGCTAGCTTCCATTCAGGGCGAAGCCTGCGGCACCCTGCGGGCCGGCATCTCGGTGAACTTCTCCTACTACCGTCTGCCCGAGGTGCTGACGGAATACCATAAAGCCTACCCGAAGGTACGCCTCGACATCGCTACCGGCCACAGCCGGAACATCTACCAGCAGATGCTGGACTCTTCGCGGGACGTGGCAGTGCTGCGGGGCGAGTATCCGTGGGACGGTACCCAGTTCCTGCTCTCGCAGGAGAATATCTGCTTCATCTGCAGCGAGGAGAACAAGGACAGGCCCATCTCCGATTACCTTTATATCGACCACAGCAGCGACGCCACCATCAGCGCCCAGATGGCCCGCTGGCGCTACGAGAACGGCGTGACCAACGATGCGGGCAATTTTGTGGTGGACAACATCATGGTCTGCCGCGAGATGGTGGAGCGGGGCCTTGGCTGGGCGCTGATGCCGGAAGTGGCGCTGAATAACTTCAAGGGATATGTCAAGCCCTGCACCTTCGAGAACGGCGAGCCCTTCGTCCGGCGCACCTATATTTTCTGCCAGAGAGACGCAGCCGCCCTGCCGCAGGTGCAGCTCTTTATGGACATGCTCAAAAAGCACCGCTGAGAGGAGAAAAACATGGAAACGACTGTTTCACTGGTCCAGATGCTGGATGCACGGGAGCGCCGGGTGCAGCATCAGCAGGAGCTGCTGGCCCAGTACCACAAACCGCTCATTTGCTTTACCATGAATATCTGCGGCCCGATAAAGGATTCGCCCCTCATCCGGCGGGGCTTTGCGCGGGGGCGTCAGCTGCTGCGCCAGCAGTTTCTGCGGGCAAAGCTGACGCCGCTGTATCAGGACGCCGTCCGGGAAGTGACCGGCTGCGAGGCGTTCTATGTGCTGGACGCCGACCCGCTGACTATCAAGAAATTCACCACCGACATCGAGGACGCCACCCCGCTGGGGCGGCTGTTCGACATGGATGTCATCCGCCCGGACGGCCTCAAAGTGGACAGAGAAGAGCTAAACCTCGAAGGCCGCCGCTGTCTCATCTGCGGCGGGCCTGCTAAGGTGTGCAGCAGCCGCCGCATCCATACCGTGGCCGAACTGCAGGAAAAGACGACGGAGATCTTGACCGAGGCCCGGGACGCGCAGGACATTGCCGACGCGGCCCGTCTGGCCGTCCGCGCCCTGCTCTACGAAGTGACCACCACCCCGAAGCCCGGCCTTGTGGACCGGCGTAACAGCGGAAGCCATAAGGACATGGACGTCTTCACCTTCATGGACAGCGCCGCGGCGCTCTACCCCTATTTTGAAGCCTGCGCCCGGACGGGCCGCGAGACGGCGGAACAGCCCGCGCCCGAGACGTTCGCGGCCCTGCGGCCTCTGGGCTGCGAGGCCGAGGGCGAGATGCTGGACGCCACCGGCGGCGTCAACACCCACAAGGGCGCGGTCTTTTCGGTGGGCATCGTCTGCGCGGCGCTGGGACGCCTCGACCGCTTCCTTTGGGTGGATGCAGCCCGCGTTCTGGCGGAAGTATCCGCAATGACGGCGGGCCTGACCGAGAAGGATTTTGCAGGCGTCACTGCCGAGAACGCCGCCACCGTGGGCCAGAAGCTTTATATCCAGTACGGCATCACCGGTGTGCGCGGGCAGGTGGAAGCCGGACTTCCCACGGTGCTGAATGTCGGTCTGCCGGTGCTGGAAGCCGGGCTTGCCAAGGGTTACGACTTCGACCGCGTCGGCGGCGGCGCACTGCTGGCCATCCTGGCCAACAGCACTGATACCAACATCATCGCCCGCTCGAGCCGGGAGCGTCAGCTGGCCCTCACCGAAGAGCTGAAAGCCCTTCTCGCCCAGACACCTTACCCGGATAAAGATGCGCTCGCGGCGCTGGATGACCGGTTCATTGCGAAAAATCTCTCGCCCGGCGGCAGTGCCGACCTGCTGGCGCTGACCTGGCTGCTCCATTTTGTTACTACTGAGGGGAATATCAATGAGTGAATATACCATTTCGCAGGTCTATCCGACCGATAAAACCGTTCTGGCCCAAATCGACACACTGCTGGGTCAGGAGGGCATCCGCCGCGACGGCAATCTGGACTACATCTGCGCCATGTTCGACGAGGAATACAACGTCATCGGCACCGGCAGCTGCTTCGGCAACACCCTGCGGTGCTTCGCCGTCAGCAGCGCCCATCAGGGCGAGGGGCTGCTGAACCAGATCATCACCCACCTCATCGAGGTGCAGTGCGCGCGGGGGAATATACACCTGTTTCTCTACACCAAGGTAAAAAGCTCCAAGTTTTTCGGCGACCTCGGCTTCTACGAGATTGCCCGGGTGGAGGATACCCTTGTCTTCATGGAGAACCGCCGCGACGGCTTCGGGGCTTATCTGCGCGATCTGGAAAAGACCAGGACCGAGGGCAAAAGTGCGGCCCTCGTCATGAACGCGAACCCATTTACCCTCGGTCATCAGTATCTTGTGGAAAAAGCTGCTGCCGCCTGCGACACGCTCCACCTGTTCGTGGTCAGTGAGGACGCCAGCCTCGTGCCTTTTGCCGTGCGCAGGAAGCTGGTGGAGGCGGGCGTGGCCCATCTGCCGAATGTGGTGCTCCACGACAGCGGCCCCTACATCATCTCGAATGCCACCTTCCCCAGTTACTTCCTGAAGGATGAGGCAGCTGTCATCGACGGCCACGCCCGGCTGGACCTCGCCGTCTTTACGAAAATCGCGGCGGCGCTGAACATCACTGCCCGCTATGTGGGCGAGGAGCCTACCAGTCAGGTGACGGGGCTTTACAACCAGATTATGTGCGAGCAGCTGCCCAAAGCGGGTATCGAGTGTGTCGTTGTACCCCGCAAAGAAGCAAACGGCAAGGCCATCAGTGCTTCCACCGTCCGCCAGTGCCTGCAGAGCGGCGACTGGGATACCCTCGAGACGCTGCTGCCCAAGACCAGCCTCGACTATTTCCGCAGCCCGGAGGCAGAGCCGGTGCTGGCACGCATCCGCAATGCGGGCAATGTCGTGCATTACTGAGAAAAACTTCCTCTCTCTTTGTGGTCATGACAACAGAAATAGGACGAAGCATCTGTTATAATAGGCCCATCAAGAAAAGGAGAGTGTGGATATGATACGTAAAATCATTCATATAGACGAAGAAAAATGCAATGGCTGTGGTGCCTGTGTCACTGCCTGCCATGAGGGTGCCATCGGCCTCGTGAACGGAAAGGCCAAGCTTATGCGCGACGACTACTGCGACGGCTTCGGCGACTGCCTGCCCGGCTGCCCCACCGGTGCCATCACCTTCGAGGAGCGGGAGGCCGCTGCCTACGATGAGCAGGCTGTGCTGGAAAACAAACAGAAAAAGGCTGCTGCCGCTGCCGAAAAGCCCGTCTTCCACGGCTGCCCGGGCAGCGCCATGCGCCAGTTTGACCGCCAGCAGGCCGCACCGGCTGCAGCTCCTGCCGCCGCCCAGCCCTCGCAGCTGGCCCAGTGGCCCTGCCAGATCAAGCTCGTGCCGGTGAATGCACCCTATTTTGACGGTGCCAAGCTGCTTATCGCCGCCGACTGCACCGCTTACGCCTACGCGAACATCCATCAGGAGTTCATGCGCGGCCATGTTACCATCATCGGCTGCCCCAAGCTGGATGCCGTGGACTACAGCGAGAAGCTGACCGAGATCATCCGCAATAACGACATCAAGAGCGTTACCGTCCTGCGGATGGAGGTGCCTTGCTGCGGAGGTCTCGAACACGCCGCCGTCACTGCCCTCAAGAACAGCGGCAAGTTCATCCCCTGGAATGTCGTCACCTTCTCGGTGGATGGCCGTATCCTCGACCGGTAAATAATCGTAAACAAAAAAAGCAGACGCTGCACAAAGCGTCTGCTTTTTTGGTATCATTCAGTTTGTGGTCTGGGTGGCGGACTGTATCATCTTCCAGACAGACTCGACGCTCTGGCGTATCTGGGCCAGCGTGGCGATGTCCTCGTCACTCATCCGGGAAGCCGGGGGAGAGAGCACCGTCTTGGCAGAAGTCACCGTGCCGGTGAGCTGGATGTGGACGTTGTGGTCCGGGATGGTCAGCAACACATGGATGGGTGTGGTTTTCGAGAAGAGAGCGTCCGTCGAAAAGCCGAGCACGAGGGTCGTGCCGTCGGCTGCGGCGGGAAACTGATAGTAGCGGTAGCCGTCCCGTGCGGCAGAAGGAGAGACTTTTTTCAGCCCCTTGAGCGAGAGGGTGAAGCCGGAAAGCTCCTGAAGCTCGACCTTGTTCGTCTCGACGCCCAGCACGGCGGAAGCCTGCGTCTGGGAGATGTAGTCTCCGAGGCTCCACTCGGGCAGAAGAACGCTTGCGATGGAGAGTTTATCGGTGACAGCCTGACGCAGAACGGTGTAGAGCTGCCCGATGTCGAAGAGCGTCTCTTCCGAGTCGATATAGACCCGGGTGAAGGGAGACGTCTTGACGGAGTCGTCTTCGTTGAGCTGGTAGAAAGAGAGCTGCAGCTTTCCGGGCGCATACTGGCCGCTGATACTGCCGCTGGAAGCGTTCACCCGATCGAGGATGTTCAGCAGCGGCGGCTTATCCGGGCTGTTGGGCGTTATCTCATACCGGAAGGTGAAGGATGCACCGGTTTGCAGAGCCGAGATTTTGCTGTGCAGCTGGAAAAAGACCACGCCCACAGCGACCACTACGGCCACCAGCACGACCGCTAAAGCAACAAAAAGCGGATTGACACGTTTTTTTGGAGATGCCATCTGCAAGACCTCCTGTCATAGACTCTATGATTATAGCATACGAGCAGGTGGACGAAATGTCAAGCCGGAACTTGACGTTATCAGACGGTCAGCGTATACTGTCTGATACATCTTATATAAGGTAAAAGGAGGCAGAGATGAAAATAGCGATACTTGGTACCAGCGGCAGCGGGAAATCCACGCTGGCAAAGCGCCTGGGGGAGAGATACGGCCTGCCGGTGCTCCATATGGATACCGTGCATTTCCTGCCCGGCTGGGTGGAGCGGCCCTTCGCCGAGGAAGAAGCCATTGTCCGGCAGTTTCTCGACGAGAACGCAGGCGGCTGGGTCATCGACGGCAATTATAGCAAGACCTGCTATGCCCGTCGGCTGAAAGAAGCGGATAAAATCATCGTGCTCTGGTTTTCACCGCTGGTCTGCCTTTGGCGGGCGATACGGCGCTGGCAGCAGAACAAAGGCCGTGTGAGGGAGTCGTCTGCGCCCGGGTGCGAAGAGAAGATAGATGCCGAATTTGTCCGCTGGATCCTCCACGATGGGCGCACGAAGCAAAAGTGGGCGAAGATGGAGCGGATCGGGGAAAAGTACCCGGAGAAATATGTATTGATTCGGAACCAGCGGGAGCTGGATGGGTTCTTAAAGGAACTTTGAACTGGTTCTCGCGCCGGTGGCGCGGGGGTAGAGCGCGGTTACGCGAGGTTAAGTTCTCTTTTGCGTGCCAAAAGAGAACCAGAAAAGCACCCGCTACTTTCGAG
>ENA-OWZE01000308-OWZE01000308.1-human-gut-metagenome-genome-assembly--contig:-NODE-308-length-22715-cov-8.469859_pt1 | contig 22715 bp, 23 predicted proteins | sample MGYA00249759_ERZ652104 | MGnify/ENA primary metagenome ERZ652104 (study PRJEB26925, sample SAMN05827048) | human gut metagenome | biome: ENVO:2100002; feature: ENVO:00000062; material: ENVO:00002003...
AGATAGGCTCCGGTCTCGTGGGCTCGGAGATGTGTATAAGAGACAGGGACAGGATCGTATGCACAGGTTACATTTCTCAGCGCATGGTCTGATCTGATTCTCCACAATGTACTGAAGCGGCTCATCAATTAAAAAAGCCTCCAGATACTGATAAGACCCTTTCTCGGTATAAAAGAAATTGTTTTTTCGTATGATTCCAATTCCCGCCTTCATTCCTGCCCACCGCAGAGCTGTAATTCCAAAGTCTCTGTCAGTCGCCACCTGAAGACCGCAGTCTGCAAGGTATTTTTCAAATGCCACGCTTGTCTTATAACCTTCTGAATCTGTATGTCTTCTTCCGTCTGTCAGATAATATTTTGCAACACGGCCTTTCATTCTTTGTCCCCACCTAATTTCTTTTTCTTCCAACTGAGTTTGCCACCGGCAGCTTCCGGTGACAATAGCAGTAAAAAAGTGCGTACTCACCTCATAAGCAGCTTTACCAGTTCTTTTTTTCTTTGCTGCTGTCATGCTGCGATTTGCGCTCCTCAACCATTTTTACAAACCACTCCACCATTGCTGGATCCTGATGTGAGAAAAAAGCACTTGTGGCAGTATCCATCTGTGAAATCTGGTTCATATCATTCTCATCAAGCGCAAAGTCAAATACATTAAAGTTTTCAATCATACGTTCTTTATGTACAGACTTCGGAATTACGATCACACCTCTTTGGATATGCCAGCGGAGCATTACCTGGGCTGTTGTTTTTCCATATTTCTGTCCAATCGTTTTCAGGACTTCATTCTCAAAAAGACCGTTTCTTCCTTCGCCAAATGGTGCCCACGCTTCCAGCCGGATATCATATTTGTCTGCCCATTCTTTTAATGTGAACTCTGCATTTGAGTTCCACTAAAACCGATAATTCAAGGTGTTACGTCATAAAAAGCAAGCAAATATGCGATGCTTGAGACTTGTATTTTCTGTATGGATATGCTATATTTAGTGTAACAGTTACACTAAATATAGGAGGAGTCATGTACCTCAATACTACAGTCAAAATTCCCGAAATAAAGGGTAAAATCATTACAAAGAAAAAGGGAACTACAACCTACATTCTGTATCAATACGGCAGTGAATATCGCCCAGAAAAACAATACTCCGTACCGCTAAGAACTATCGTCGGAAAGATATCCTCTTCTGATTCAACGCTTATGATTCCGAATGAAAAGTTTCAAAGCTATTTTCCAGATGTAAAACTACCAGAAGAGCTACCATTGGCATATCGGAGCTGTTGCCTTAAGATTGGCTCATGCATCATCATTCAGAAAATACTGAATGAATATAAGCTTATTCCGATGTTAAAAAAACGCTTTGGCAGTGACACTGGATTGATTCTGGATCTTGTTTCTTACCTGATCATAGAAGAGGAAAACGCGGGACAATACTATCCGGATTTTGCTTTTACCCATCCTCTTTTGACAGATAAAATGACGATATACAGTGATTCTAAGGTCAGCCGGCTCCTTAACACAATCTCGAAAGATCAGTGTATTGGCTTCCTGGATGATTGGAATGCCAAGCGCGATCATAAGAGCAGAGTTTATGTTTCTTATGATTCCACGAACAAGAACAGTGAAGCAGGAGACATTGACATTGTCGAGTTTGGAAAAGCCAAGGATGATAAAGGATTTCCAGTATTCAATCTATCAATCGCCATGGATAGAACAAACCGGATTCCGCTCTTTTATGAAGAGTATCCGGGTTCTGTTACAGATGTATCCCAGTTCACCTTTATGGTTGATAAGGTCCTGGAGTACGGATATAAGCAGATAGGCTTTATCCTTGACCGCGGTTATTTCAGCAAAGAAAATATCCGTTACATTGATGAAAATGGATATTCATTCATCATCATGTGCAAAGGCTGCAAAACACTGGCATCTTCTCTTGTGCTTGAAAACCGAGGAACATTTGAAGCAAAGCGGGAAGCCGCAATTCGTGCTTACAAGGTGTATGGCATCACAACGACAGCCAAACTTTATGAAGATGATACTGCAGAAAGATATTTTCACATTTATTACAATCCATCGAAGCAGGCCGCTGAAAGGGAACGCCTGGAACAGCGAATTGAGAAGCTGCGGCAGTTCATGGACAGACACGTCGGAAAAGATGAAAAGTTTGGTAAAACTTATCAGGAGTACTTTCATCTGCATTACAGCAAACAGGGGATTTTTCTGGGTGCTGATGAACGAACCGATGTGATTGAGCGAGAGTTGCAGCTGTGCGGATACTTTTGCATCATTACTTCTGAGAAAATGACAGCCTCTCAGGCTCTGATCCAGTATAAAGGGCGGGATATTTCGGAAAAGCTTTTTCAATCTGATAAGACATTTATTGGTTCCAAAAGCGAACGCGTTCAGTCATCGCAAAGCATGTCATCTAAAATTTTTATAGAATTTGTGGCATTAATTGTCCGTAACCGGATTTATAATCTTCTCAAAGAACAAATGATCCGGATGGAAACAAAACAAAAGTATATGACTGTTCCAGCCGCAATCCGTGAGCTTGAAAAGATTGAAATGGTCCGCCGTAATGGCAGAAACTATAAATTAGATCATGCAGTTACCAGAACTCAAAAGTTAATTCTGAACTCTTTTGGCCTTGATGAAACAGACATCCAAAAGAGAGCAGAGGAATATGGTAAGCTTCTGAATATCAGCCAGTCATACATAAGCAAGGAGGCACAGGATAATGGCGAGGAAGAAGACGATTGAGGCAATTGAAACCGAAATATCCAAAGTGAAATCTGGTATGTCCAAGCGGCAAGACCGATATGATAAACTATCAGAAAAGCTTGAGGAACTGCAGGAACAGAAACGCCGAATGGAAGCTGACGCCATCATGGAAGCCTATCTGAAAAGCGGTAAAAATTTTGATGAGATTATGACGTTTTTGAGTCCATGATGGCGTTTAGTGTAACTTTTTTGCAGAGTTCACATTATTATTTTACTTGTAAATGCAACACTTGTTGTAAATAGAAATAAGGTGGTGTATAATGAGAAGTCGTAACCAGATAATGATGAGACAGATGGAAGAGTTTGTTGACGATTATTATATGACACATCACACAACTCCCAAGTTACAGGAAATAGCCGATAATTTTCGTACAGTCAAGAGTACAGTTCCCCGTTACCTGACGGAGATGGCCGAGAGGGGGATGATTGAGTACAAGGACGGAGTGGTTTCTACATCTAAGACCAGGAAGTTTGATACAGAGGTCATGAATATTGGTATTGTGGGTTCTGTATCCTGCGGTATTCCGATGTTGCAGGAGGAATATGTAGAAGAGTATGTGACACTTCCGGCTTCCTTATTTGGCAAGGGTGAATTCTATATCGTCCGGGCGAATGGCAATTCCATGATTGGTGCCGGAATTGATGATGGAGACCTGGTGCTGATCCGCAAGCAGCAAGAGGCAAACGAAGGTCAGATTGTTGTAGCTCTTGTAAAAAATGAAAATACCTTGAAACGCTTCTTTATAGATAAGAAACGTGGTTGTGTTCGTCTCCACCCGGAGAATCCTGAAATGAAAGATATTTTGGTAAAGAGCTGTCAGATTCAGGGAGTGGCAGTTCATGTGATTAAGTCATTGCAGTAAAATTGAAATTTCCAGGAAGGTCTATAGTGGTAATAGGTTCGGAATGGACGGATTGATGAAAGCTCAGTTTGAATTTTGATATAGGAACAGACAGCGTAAGATTAGCCGAGGATCCGCTTTCACGCTACGGAACAGTCTGTTGCCTGCTCATCAACGGTTTTTATTTTCCCTTATCCGTATGAGTAAGAAAGATGATTACTTAGGAGGATTGTTTAATGAGAGATACCGTATTAGTTGAAATCAACGAAGAAGAGAGAATGCAGAGGGACGCAGACTTACGGCTTACGTCAATGATGCGCCAGATTACGGGACATGGTAATGATGCGATGGTGAAACGTCGGAAGGACGGGACGCTTGTTGCATACGAAAATAAAATGAATAAGATATCCGGTTGATAAGTGGATCAGTCGAAGGACTAAGCGGAGTTCATAGCTTGCAGCACATTGCTGTGGGTGGTGGCTCCGCTTTTTTGCTTTATTTTAAAAATACGCAACATTGTGCAACATGCTATTGACAGTATAGCATAAGCATGATAAAATTTTATTATGCAACAGCACGCAACACATGGAGGGTATGTAAGGTGGATATTGATAATGAAAATAAATCGTTACAAGTAAATCTATATCAGGAGCGTTATCTATTTAAGATACACGATACGAATTTGGATGATTTGTCTGAATGTGTAAAACAGGCATTGGGAAGCAAAAGCATAAGACAATTTGCATCAGAAATTGGAACAACTCCATCTACCATTTCTCGTATATTGAATAAAAAGATACTGGAACCATCGGAAGAATTGATTATTAAAATCGGTCTTAATGCGGATGCAGATTCCGGAGTGACGGTAGAAAAATTGCTCGCTATCTGCGGAAGGGGAACCAGAGCTGCGATGATGCGTGACGCAGGATCAAGATTTGAGAAAGAAGCCGCTGAAGCAATCAGCCAGTATTTAAGAGATAAAGGATATACGGCAAAACTGTCTAAAGAAGTAAGAACACAAAACAGGTTGCGATATGACTTTGTGATTGAAACAGATGCTCTCTCCGGCGAACCATGTTTGTGGGCTTTTGATGTAAAACTTATCTTACCAATGAGTCCGCTGGGGCCATCTGGTTCAGGAAGAACCAGAAGATTGCTGGATTCGATATTTGCCAACTTTTATGTGGAACAGAATGAATATGACCGAGTTTCGGTTGTAGTGAATCACAGAGAGATATTTAAGCAATTAAAAAATCGGCTATGTAATTTATCTATCAGGGACAGCTTTTCGATTGTTTTAGTTGCAGGTTCAAGCGTTGTCGATGAATTTGTAGTTACAAACAGTGTGAACAACACGGTTGTATTGAAAAATGACAGGAAAGAGAGGTTATGCGATGGGGACAATGGTTCGGAAAATCAATAGACGGATTATTTTGGGAGGATTGCAATATGCAGGAGGATGCGGTATTAATGGTCTTTAGTGACAAGGAAAAAGTTCTCAGAAAAGAGGACTTAGAGATTTTTTCAACGATTCGTAAAATCACAGCGAAAGGAAATGATGTGGTGGTGAAGCGTCGGAAAGATGGATCACTTGTTGCATATGAAATTAAAATGAATAAGATAACCGGCTAATAAGTGGGTTAGCCGAAGGACTGAACGGAGTCATGACTTACAGCTTTTTTTGCTGTGGGTTTTGGCTCCGTTTTTTGTCGTCAAATCAGAAAAACGGTATATCTGGTTAATTTGTAAAAAATTCAAAAACTGAATGCAATTTACCTGCGTTTCCACCGGCTTTCTTTGGGATATGTGAAAGGGAAGCACAGGGACAAAAAAGAGCTCTTGCTCTCGTTCAAAAAAAACGGGTGAGTCAAGGGCTGATTTGTGTTGCAAAAGAGATGGTTTGACCACCCGTAAGCCAAAAAAGGCAGAAAGGTGGTCAAAATGTTGACATTCAGAGAATTAAAAGAACTTTTAGATGAGGCACCGGAGATGGACAGAGTACCGTCCATGAGAGAACTTATGAGAACCGGTACGGTATTTATGGAACGTCCGGTTGTGAATGGAGTCGTGACGGTCTTTACCAACGGTCTGGCATTGTTTGAAGAATTTGACAGACATACGGTATTCCCGGTACATTCCTGTGGTGCATACGTTTATGGTGGCTCCATTACGGCTGTGATTCCGGAAGCTGATTTTGATGATGCAGACTGGCCGGTACGTCTGGTACTGGAAGGGGAAGACAGGATTGAGCATTCCCGTGAGAATTGTGATTCTGACAGGGGAAATATTTCCCACAGTGGAATGGAGGACAGCAAAATGATGGCCGATCATAAGGATCCTCTGGAAGCAATTTTACAGGAAGAGAGACGTCAGCAGGCTCATGAATGTCTGAAACTTACCACTGAAAAACAGCAACAGGCCATTCGTGCCTATTATGAAGCAGATGAGAATATGGCGAAAGCAGCAGAGCTTCTTGGCATTAAAAGACAGACCTGTGACCAGCATGTGCGTTCAGGGATTGAGCGTATCCGTAGGAAATGCAGGAAGGAGGATTTCTAAAATTCATGAATGGATTGGTGAATCTTTCGGATATAAAGCTTGAGGAAGGCTTGAAAGGGAAAGAAAGACTTCAGGCTTTTCTTATACAGATAAAGGATCCCTATCACTATCAGGATAGTGAGTGGGAAGTGACGAACCGTTTTACCGAGACAGCTTCGTTGGAGAGCTGCCTGGTTCATTATGAACTCACGACTTTCAAACATCCATTTTCCTGCTTCGGAGCCACACGCAAATGCTGTTGTATAAGCCCTATTAAGAATCGGACGTAACAGTTTATCAATTTTTTGATGCTCGCAAGTTGTGTTATGACTATGTGCTAAGATATTTCTACATATCTTTCGAATTTATCGAGGGACCGAATGAATATATGCTGCTGGATACTGGATTTTTGCTATATTCCGCAACGAAAATGGAAGGGCTAAAAATTACAAAAATTGAGCGGTAGGAAAACGATGAAGTGGAAATTTATATTTGGGACGAGGGAGATAAGCTGTAACCTTGCGGAGTCAGTACACAAAGAGTGCGGAAGAAGCGAAAAAAGATCATAAAATCGTGGAAAGAAAATAAAAGGTAATATTTTATCCGCAATTTTTGACGGATTTCCTTTTATTAAAGAGAAATCTATGGTAGAATATTTGGGCATGTATTGACATTTTACGATGGAATCATGCAGAAATTCATAGAAAAGTAAGGTGTTAGGACAGATTCTATGTTATAATAAATAAGATAGAAGCTGGGAGAGAGTATTATGTACGAAAATAAGAAAACATTCGAGAGTATTCTCGTACTGATCGTTGACTTGTGCAGCCTGATTGTCAGTATGGGAATTGCCTTCTGGATCCGTTATGGGATCTTTTATGGAAGGTTTGAGCATGGAGATCAGATCTGGCTGCTTTTATTCGCGATAGCCCTATATGGTCTGATCTTTGTGCTGATGGATTTCAGCCATCATTTTTTCCGGAGAGGAATGTTCGATGAGTTTGTAAATGTTGTGAAGTCGGAGCTGATCTTTTCGGCAGTCCTGATTCTGGCGCTGTTTGTGATGCACCGTTCTGCGGATCTCTCACGTCTCGTTTTAGGTTATCAGATCGTGATCAATACAGTCGTGATGTATGCGGCGAGAGTGATCTTTAAGCAGTATATGGTAAAGGTCTACCGGAACAGCCGCCACAGTAACCGTCTTCTTGTTGTCACTTCATCAGATCAGGCCGGGGATGTGATTGAGAATCTTAAGGAGTATAATGAATGGAACCGGACGATCGCAGGTCTGGTACTTACGGACGAGGCGAAGGTGGAAGAAATTGGCGAGATCCCAGTGGTAGCGCACCGCGAGGACTTCTTAAATTTTGTGATCCGGAACGATGTGGACGAGATATTTATCATCGATGACAAGCTGATGCGCACTCCGCTTATGAACGAATGGGTCCGTGAGCTGGAACAGATGGGAATCATTGTAGATGTAAATATTGATGCGTTTGATCTTTCGGTTTCCGGAAAGAAGTCATTAAACCGTGTCGGAAAGTACGCGGCGGTTACATTTGCGAGAAATCTCTTTTCGACGAGACAGATGATCGCAAAAAGGGCGCTCGATATTGTTGGCAGCCTGGTCGGTATGGTGATCCTTGGAATTGCTACGATCTTTGTCGCACCGGCAATCAAGCTAGATTCCCCGGGACCAGTGTTCTTTGGACAGACCCGCGTCGGAAAGAACGGACGTAAGTTTACGTTCTATAAGTTTCGCTCTATGTATAAGGATGCGGAGGCAAGAAAAAAAGAGCTGATGGCATCAAATGAAGTAAAGGGCCTGATGTTTAAGATGGAAGATGATCCGCGGATCACGAAGGTCGGAAAGTTTATCCGGAAGACGAGTATTGACGAGTTGCCCCAGTTCTGGAATGTGCTTCGGGGGGATATGAGTCTTGTCGGAACGAGACCGCCGACCGTTGATGAGTTTGAGCATTATGAGGCGAAGCACAAGTGCCGTCTCAGCATGACGCCGGGACTTACCGGTCTCTGGCAGATCAGCGGACGAAGTGATATCAAGGACTTCGATGAGGTTGTCCGCCTGGACATGCAGTACATAGACAACTGGTCGATCTTAAAGGATATTAAGATTCTGATCTTAACGGTCAAGGTTGTATTGACAGGGCGCGGATCGAGATAAAAAATTAAAAGGAGAAGGAAGATGGACTACAATACAGATGAGCAGGAGATCGATTTAAAAGATTTGATGTTTGCGGTATTCCATAAATGGAGACCGTTGATCCTTGTAGCGGTGATCTGTGGGTTGCTGTTGGGTGGTATCAAGGGCATAATGACTTATAAAAAACAGAGTGATCCGAAAGTGCGAAAAGAGGCAGATTTGACCTATTCAGCAGATCTGGAGCTCTACGAGAAGAATAAAGATACTTATACGCGGGAGATTGAAAACCTGCGGACAGATATCGAGAACCAGCAAGAGTATCTCGATCATTCGATCTGGATCAATATGAGCCCGTATGATGTATGCGAGGCAAGAGTAGATCTCTATGTATCCACAGGATATGAGATCATGCCAGGAATGGCATATCAGAACCGTGATTATACGGATACGATCCTTCAGGCATATCAGTCAATGCTGACGAGCAGTGCAGTGATGGAGGATGTCGCGAAGCAGGTCGGAACGGAGCCAAGATATCTTCAGGAGCTTGTTACGGTGACGATCGGTACCATAGGGGTAGATAAAAATCAGTTCAGCCGCCTTCTTACAATTAATGTCAATCATACAAGCAAAGAAAAAGCAAAGACTGTTCTTGATGCATTTCTTGCACATGTAGCTGATATGCAGGCACAGATCACAGCAAGCATTGGAGAACATACTGTTTCTACCGTCAATGAGGGAATAAGCTCAAAAGTAGATCTTGACCTTGCGGATCTCCAGAGGCAGCAGTCCCAGAAACTTACAGATTTAAACGACAGTCTCCAGACAAAACAGAAAGATCTCGATGAATTGGAAGAGCCGGAAAAAGAGGATTCTTCCAAGGTGGCTGCTTTAAAGAGTGCCATAAAATTTGGTCTGGTCGGTGGTTTCGGCGGGGCGTTTATAGTTGCGTTTGTTGTTTGTATTGTGTTCCTTATGGGAGATAAGGTTTACTCCGCAAAAGAGCTGAAGGAACGTTACAAAGTAAAAATTCTTGGAAAACTCTCCTCAGGGAAAAAAGTCGGCATTGTCGATGCGTGGTTAAACCGACTGGAAGGACGTACTTGCAATGCCGATGAGACAGCAGAGTATCGTTTGATTGCAGCGAATGTAAAGAACTATGCAGGAGATATGAAAAAACTCTTAATTACCGGAAGTGCACCGGCAGATACTTTAATGCGCGTCGCAGAAGCATTAAAGTCGGAACTTGGAGAGATTCAGACAGTAGTTGGAAATTGTATGCTTGAAGATGTCGAGACAGTGAGAGAGCTTCCTTTGTGTGATGGGGTGATTCTTGTGGAGCAGTGTGAGACATCGAAATACAGTGCTATTGAGACGGAGATTGAGAAGATCCATGACTTAAAAAAAAGTGTTGTTGGATGTGTGGTAATTGAATAAAATGCAGAAATAGTTGTATGTAGTGGCAGGGACTGGATTTTTTAAATCAAGTCCCTGCAGCTGTATAAAGGACAAAGTAATTAATTGAATCTGAAGGAGAAATAAATATATGTGTGGAATTGTTGGATTTACTGGACATAGACAGGCGGCTCCGGTACTGCTGGATGGTCTCGCAAAGCTGGAGTATCGCGGATATGATTCGGCAGGACTTGCAGTGCGTAACGGTGAAAATGAGGTGGAGATCGTAAAGGCGAAAGGACGTCTGCGCGTCCTTGCGGAAAAGACGAATGATGGAACCGCGATGCACGGAACATGTGGAATCGGGCATACCCGCTGGGCAACTCACGGGGAACCGAGTGAGCTGAACGCGCATCCGCACTGCAGCGATGACCGGAATGTAGTTGGTGTCCATAATGGAATTATCGAGAATTATCAGGAACTCCGGGAAAAGCTGCAGCACAAGGGATATAACTTCTATTCTGATACGGATACAGAAGTTGCAATCAAGCTGATCGATTATTACTATAAGAAGTATGAGCATACGCCGGTGGACGCGATCAACCATGCAATGGTGAGGATCCGCGGTTCTTACGCACTGGCTATCATGTTCAGGGACTATCCGGAAGAGATCTATGCGGCGAGAAAGGACAGCCCGATGATCATCGGTGTTGCGGACGGCGAATCTTTTGTCGCGTCGGATGTTCCGGCGATCTTAAAGTATACGAGAAATGTTTATTATATTGGAAATATGGAACTCTGCCGTCTGCAGAAGGGGAATGTGACGTTCTACAATCTGGACGGCGATGAGATCGAGAAAGATCTGGTGGAGATCCAGTGGGATGCGGAAGCTGCGGAGAAGGCAGGCTTTGAGCATTTTATGATGAAGGAGATCCATGAGCAGCCGAAAGCGGTCCGTGATACAGTAAATTCGGTTGTCCGGGATGGTAAGATCGATCTTGGTGGAGTAGGAATCACGGAGGAAGAGATCCAGAAATTGCAGCAGATCTATATTGTTGCCTGTGGTTCCGCGTATCATGTTGGTGTTGCGGCCCAGTATGTGATCGAGGAGCTGGCGCAGATCCCGGTCCGCGTGGAGCTTGCGTCGGAGTTCCGTTACCGGAGAATGCTGTTTGCGCCGAATTCTCTTGTGATCATCGTAAGCCAGTCCGGGGAGACGGCGGACAGCCTTGCGGCGCTCCGGGAGGCGAAGGCCCATGGGATTAAGACGTTAGCGATCGTCAATGTAGTCGGATCCACGATCGCCCGGGAAGCGGACCATGTTTTCTACACGCTTGCGGGACCGGAGATCGCGGTCGCGACGACGAAGGCATACAGCACACAGCTGATCGCGTCCTATATTTTATCCATCGAATTTGCCCGTGTCCGCGGAATGATCGATGAGGACAGGGCGGCGGAGCTGATCGCGGAGCTTCAGACGATCCCGGATAAGATCGAGAAGCTTCTCGAGGATAAGGAGCGGATCCAGTGGTTCGCGGCGAAGCAGATGAACGCACAGAATATGTTCTTTATCGGCCGTGGAATCGACTATGCGGTGAGCCTGGAAGGCAGTCTTAAGATGAAGGAGATCAGCTATATCCACTCTGAGGCCTATGCGGCCGGTGAGCTGAAGCATGGAACGATCAGCCTGATCGAGCCGGGAACGCTGGTGATCGGTGTTTTGACACAGCAGGATCTCTATGAGAAGACTGTCAGCAACATGGTCGAGTGCAAGAGCCGTGGGGCGTATCTGATGGCACTCACGACGTATGGAAATTACAGCATCGAGGATTGCGCGGAGTTTGTGATCTATATCCCGAAGACGGATCCGCTGTTTGCGGCGAGTCTTGCGGTGATCCCGCTGCAGCTTATGGGATATTATGTATCGGTGGCGAAAGGGTTGGATGTGGATAAGCCGAGAAATTTGGCGAAGAGTGTGACGGTGGAGTAAGTCTTGTTAAATCGGTAGATAGTATCATATTTCAGAGGAGATATATTTGAGATGAATGCGGGTAAAGAGAAAAATAGAGTACAATATTTTGATATAGCCAGAGGAATTGCAATGATTTGCATTATATTGGGGCATCTGAACAACTCGCTCATCAACCGTGTTGTGTTTACATTCCATGTGCCTATTTTTTTCTTTATCACGGGCTATTTCATGAATTCAAAGTGTGGAATCAAAGATTATGCAAGAAACAAACTTAGAACATTAATTGTTCCATATATTGTGACTTGTATTGTGATCATTATACTTGGAACCTTAAAAGGTTTTATTCAGGGTGATGCAATCTCAGAGTTAGGAAGATGGAGTTATGCGGCTGTTTATGGAGCGGGAGATTCTTATAATGAACCATTTTATATACCGGGAATTGGAGCAATATGGTTTTTGTGGGCTACTTTCTGGGGCTGTATATTTTTGAGGCTGTCATTACAATTTGAAAGGCATGTCAGACTGGGAGTTATCATTGGCTTATTTATTTTTGGATATTTTTCAAGACAGATATTCTGGTTCCCATTGAGTATACAGGCCGGTGCGTGTGCTGTACTCTTTATGTATATTGGATATATTGCACGGAATGTGAAAGATAATATTGGAAAATTATCAGCAGAAGCAAAGACTTTTGGATTGTTTTTTACAGCTGTTGTATGGTTCTTTTTTATGAAAGACTTTCAATCGTTCTGGCTGGTGCATTGTGATATTGGACGTGGAATTGTTGATGTTTTTGGGAGTATGTGTGCGTGTGTTATAGTTATATATATTTCGAAAATGATAGAGATTAAGTTTAGGATAGCAGGGAAATTTCTTGCTTTTTTTGGAAGATATAGTTTATTGGTATTATGTGTTCATATAATTGAACTTGATCTGTTCCCGTGGTGGATGATTACAGGGAGATTTGAGCGAATGGGGATATCTGAAAGCGGCCAGCTGTGGTTTGTTATTGCAGGGAAGCTTGTGGCAGATCTGGGCTTTGCTTATATTATTTCCAGAGTACCGATAGTTAGAAAAGTGATTGGTTATGAATCTCGATCTGTCGGAATAGAAGGCTGACTACAACATAGAAGAGGTAGATGGATGAGCGATAAAAAGGCAAGAATACAATATTGGGATATGGCAAAGGGATTTACTATTTTGCTGGTGATCATCGGGCATATATCAAATGTAAATCCATATTTGAGAGCAATCATATTTTCGTTTCATATGCCATTTTATTTTATGGCAAATGGTTATTTTGTCAGGGATTATTCTGTTGGAAATACGATCAGAAAGGTAGCGAAAAGCCTGCTTATTCCGTATTTTATTGTATGTATGATATCCACTGTCTGGTATACGGTGGAGGGCTGGCAGCGGACCGGATGGATAATCTGGTACATATAAAAGATAAATTAATAGCTATGGTCCTGGGGATGAGCAGAAGCTCTACAATATTGAGGGATATTCATTCGGTTTGGCTTGTATGGTTTGTAATTTGCCTTTTTGCTGCGAGAATTCTTTATGTTGTTGTGATGAAACAGATTGCAGAACTTAAATTGCCGGTTCAGCTGCTGATAATCTTCTTTATTTCGATGGTCGGAATTGTTATCGGAAAGAAATACGCATATCTTCCATGGAGCCTTGATGTTGCACTGGTGTCTTTTCCGTTTTTAATGGCTGGGGATTATCTGGCGAAGTATGAGCTGTTTAAAAATAAATTTAATATTACGATGCTGGTTGCTGGGTTCATGTGGATCATACCGCTCGGAATGAAGCTGCATATCGAATTGGCAACGCGGTCTTATCCTATGGGACCGGTATGTGTTCTTGAAGCGATTGGCGGGAGTGTATGTGTCGCAGGATTCTTTTGCTTTTTAGAGAAAAAAGGAATTACGAGTTCTGCACTGTCCTGGTTGGGAAGGAATTCTATGGTTGTATTGGCGGTGCATTGTCTGGAGATGATGTATTTTGATTGGGATAGGTATATGTTTAGTGTGTTGCCGGTGGCAGATATGTGGTGGATGGCTGCTGGGGTGAAGGTTGTTGGGATTGTTGTTGTTGCATGGATTGTTGTGGTGGTGAGAGATATGGTTAAGAGAAAGAACAACACATGAGGATTACAATACGAAGGCTGTATATAAAATAAGTTGTTTTTTAAGGAGAGATAAGCGATGTACGATTATTTAGTAGTAGGTGCAGGACTGTACGGTGCGGTATTTGCTCATGAGGCAAAGAAAAAAGGAAAGAAGGTTCTGGTGATCGATAAGAGACCGAATATCGCTGGAAACGTGTATACAGAGGACATGGAGGGCATCCATATACATAAGTATGGCGCACATATTTTCCATACCAATAACCGCAGAGTCTGGGAGTATGTGAACCAGTTTGCAGAGTTCAATCGTTTTACAAATTCTCCGGTTGCGAATTACCATGGGGAGCTGTATTCGCTGCCGTTTAACATGTACACGTTTAATAAAATGTGGGGAGTTGTTACTCCGGAAGAGGCCCACTGCTTTCAGCTCCTGAAAAAGCAATGGTCAAAGCTTGACTACACAGCGATATTGACGTATGCTGAATGTGGAAGACAATACCATAGTTGATATCAAAGAGTGGAAACAATAAATGGAACCTATAAAATGGTTTCGGAACTTTTGAAGGAGGAATTGGCATGAGTGGCGTAGCAACTCTTAGCAATGAGAAAAACTATACCGTGTTCCAGTTCGGAAACCATGTGATCCGGTTCATTGCTCCGTATTCGTTGGAACGATATACAGCAGTGAAAGAGTGGGACAATGGATATCTTGTTGTTATGGCAAAGTATAAGCACAACGAGAAACCGGAAGAAGAATATATTGATTTAGTTCCGATTCTCCAGAATTTGTATTTCGATGTCGATAAGTTCTTAAATCCAATCAAAAGCGTGGAGGTGGCAAATGGTTGATGTGAAGCAGGTTGCAGATGCGGCAGATATGATTGTAAATGGTTATGCGTTTACCCGTTGCGCTGAGGGATTCCGTGTTTTGAATTTGAATCGTCCTGATCGGGCCGTAGTGTTTTCAAGTGATGGTAAGGTTTTGGAGACCAGCATGGATGATATTGAGGTTCGGATCGCGAGAGACTATCTGGAAAAGAACCGGAAGTTTATGGAGGACTAAGATGCCGAAGTATTACGAATACAAAATTGCAGGGTATTATCTTTACTTCACATCTTACTGCGTTATTGAGTGTATGCATGTGCACGCCAGTGACCGTAAACTGACGGAAACTGGCTCTGCAAAGTTCTTTGTGAAAGATAACGGTGACACCCTGGTACAGAATCGTGGAATTCTGAATGATAGAGAAATTCGAAAAATCCAGGAGTTCATCAAACAGAACTATCAGGAAATGTACCTGAAATGGTCAGAATACAGTCAGGAAGGATTCTACGAGAAAAATATTTGCTAACTGTATTCTGCTGAGACCGGCGGACTGACAACAATAAACTAAGACTTTCCATTTTAGATCTGGAAAGTCTTAGTTTATATATGGAGAGACTTCTTATTGGCGGAAAGGTAAAGCGGAATTTGAAATGCTTAAAGAATTTAATGCAGCAGGAATGAAAATTGAGATGGTTCAATTGCAGAGTATCTGTTGTCGATTCTGATTCGTATGATCCGAAAGTGTTTTAGATATAATGTTGTGGAAGGAACTCAGGCAGGCGCAACTGCATATAGCATCACCGTAACTGACAAGGTGAATAACTTGAAAACGTACCTGTATGTCGAGTATCTTTTGACGGAATTACCTGAAAAAGTTTCCAAGAAAAAGGATAGCACGTTTTTCTGGGTGATTTTATGTCGTGGTCACTTAAAACGCCGACGTCTTGTCGTAAGATAAAATAGAACAGTTAAGGACGTCTAGGAGAGGTGGCTGGTTTTAGTGGCTGGTGTACGTTTTACCATTTATGTATTTTGTACTTTTATTATCATAAATTTTTGTTGTGGATATTCAGAAATGTGTATGGGCAAAAGAAAAACTTGCAATCTATGAAAAATAGTGTTACCCTTAAAAGGTACGATTTTATTAGGAAGAGGGGGTTGGCACATGAAAAAGCCCGGAAATAAAAAGTTGTTGAAGAGCAATCGTATATCCGGTTTTCAAAAGGCCGATCACCAGAAACTACCTATAGATAAGACCAGACGGATTATATCGCAAAAATTTCACTTTTTTAAGATTTTCAAAGTTGGACTTATAGGAGCGCTCATTTTTGGTATTTTGTTTGAATTGGCCTTGGAACATGTTCCAGGGCTTTTATTATGGTCTATTTACGGTATTATTGTTACAGTTATCCTGAAGGAAATATGGGATATCGTCAAAGAACGATATAAAAGCACTGATGAATATAAGAATATGATGAGTTCTTCACAGAGTCCATGGCAGAAAACTGTAATAGTGTTTGGGTGTCTTTTTGATATTGTCTTGCAGAGTGGAGAAGTCTTTTTTGGAGCTATACTCATGCTGAGCGTTACTGGTGGGGCAGTATGGGCGAGTGTTCATGGAAATGCGCGTACAGCTGCGGCAGTAAAGGCATTTATTGCATATGGACCTGCTGATGAGGCTGCTCAAATGGAAGAAAAGAAAACTGATATAGATGTAGAAGAAACAATAGTCGATAAAACGGTGGTATCTTCAGATGACAAATATAGTAATGTAGAGTCATCTCGAACATTAGAGCCGCAAGACATTCGGGATGAATTGTCTATGGAGGTTTATTCAGTTAAAAATTCAGACTATTCTCTTATGGATGAAACAGCTGTAAAAGCTGAACAGATAGAAAAGGCTCGCGGAATGCGGTTGGAAATCCCGACAAAGGACTGGTCCATATCTGCTGAGGATCGGGCAAAGTTCCTTTTTATGACAGGTGAATATGCCATTAGTACAAATTGGACTGCTGAGCAAGCAGCAGTCAAGTTAAAGGCTGATATTGAAGCAGTAATTGCATGTCAGTATCTGAATGATTTTGATATTAGAGCAGATCAATCACTCCGAAATTTGGTTTCGGAAGCCAGTGCCCAGGATAATACTTTGGTATCTTCAAGAGAAAAAGATCATATTATTACTGTTCGTTTGGATGCTTATACAATTTATGGAAAAGCTTCGCTTGCCAGACTTCTGGCTGAAGATTTTCATTGTTATGCCTTGGCTTACCAATACTATAATGGTGACCGGGATATTATTACTTCATATTATCTGCAGTCAGTTAAATGGCTTTTTGAAAGCCTGAAATACGCAGAAAATTCCCCAGAATCCCAAATAAATATTCTTGTATCACTAAGATATCGTTATAATGACATTATGACTTATTCGGAGCCAAAATCCGAGCAGTGGGAACGAGCGAAGCTATTGTCGGATGCATTAGATGAAATTATTGAAGAGAGAAAGTAAGGAGGGCGATAAGCTTGTGAATCAGGCTTGTCGCGCTTGTTATATATAACAGCTACCTATAGAAAAATGTCGTTAAAGCGTAAACGTCAAACCATTTGCCTGCCAATAATAAAACGCCGCTTCATCAGCGGCGTAGTTTCCTGCATGCATCTGGAAGCGCTGAGGACCAGGGCATCAGATCATCCAGTTTTGAGGGATCTATATTTCCATTTTCATCACTGCGCTTCGGTAGTTCTGCAAGGATGTATCGAAAATAGTAATATGGGCGCAGGTCATTCAGCTTTGCTGTCTCTGAGATACTGTAACGGAGGCGAACCTCATGGTTCCTGGTCAGTTTTTAACGATCAGTGGAGCAGGAATCCCTACATAGTCAGTTCCTTTGCTTAGTAATGGGTCTGTGTATTTTTAAGTGGAATCGTAAATTCTGTTGCAAGAGAGCCTAACTCCCTTAATTATCATAGAAGAATCTTATTTACCGAGCCTTTCTCATAGTCTCCCATATTTCATTATAATGGAGTACAGGTGCTCCCAATCTGATCCAGAAGGCATGTGGTATAGCTTTAATAATGTTTCTAATTCCGGCAATTCCAATGTATTGCCGTATGGTCTACGTGTTAAACGAGATTCCTTTTCAAGAAAAATTCCTCCGCCACCTCCCACCTGTGTTCGAATCGGATAGAGGTGGGGCAGTGCTTGTTAAGAAAGAAAAATTCTGCAATACACCCGCTTTACGGTTTACACCCGCCAGCGTCCGTCCTATAATAAAGTATAACAAATACAATACAGGGGGCTGGTATTATGAATAAACTGAAAAGGTGCGGAATCATTTTCCTTTCATGCATGACACTGTCCACGGCAACGACTACTGTTTTTACTGCAAACACGATCATCGCCGAAGCTCATTCGGGACGTACAGATGCTAATGGAGGTCATCGTGACAATAAGAATAAGAGTGGGCTGGGAAGTTATCATTACCATTGTAACGGGCATCCTGCACATTTGCATACGAACGGTGTATGCCCGTATGCAGTGGGGGGCCAGACAGATAATAGTTCTGCAGGAAACAGCAGCACCGCGGCAGCAGAAGCACCTTCGATCACCTATGATCTGATGAACTCTTACTCCAGAGTGTTTGATCCAGATTATTACTACAATACATATCCGGATCTTCAGACTGCGATTGGAACAGATAAGCTGGCACTGTTCACGCATTTTTATAATTCTGGCATGGCAGAGGGACGAAAGGGGTGCGCGGAGTTTGATGTGAATGTATACAAAGAGAATAATACCGATCTTCAGACCGCGTTTGGAAGCGATTTGAGGAAGTACTATGAGCATTATATGAATACTGGATGGGCGGAAGGACGGACGCATTAAGGGAGAGCGTGGTCCTGATAAAACAGAGGTGCCGCTGCGTGTATGAGTTGTTTATACATGCGGCGGCACTGCTGTTTTTTAGATTTTTTGCGGTGAATTTTTATGCATCTCAGTTGGAAGTTTTTCCGACCACGGAAGCAAATGTTCTAAGTGGTGGTTGTAACTTAGACAGTTTTTATGAATAATACGGGTTGAAATCCATCACCTGTCTGGCGTGTGAAAATCAATATTCTGTTTTAAAAGTTAGAATATCTGCAGTGAGATTTATGTCTGCGAAACGATGAACGTTTGATTAAAAAGTTTAGTTTAGAAGAAGTGAACGACGATATGCTAGAATGAGTTGACAGACAGGGGGATAAAAGCAGACATATGGAAAATTATATAACAATAAGAGAACAAATAAAAGCAAAGAACATTGAAGCCTTCAGATTTTTCACCAGAGCTATCGATGATTAAGGTATTGTCTGTTTAGATGGATAATTTACAACGTATTACTCATCGTTTCTTGTTGCCACAATCGTTAAAACCAGCGGTGGTATTGAACCCTCTTACCAAAAGAAACGCTTTTCTACCTTTAATAATTCAATTCTCGAATTCAAGCAATGGCTTTTTGACAATGACTGTCATGATGTCTGTATGGAATCCACACGCTATCATTACACGCTCTATATCATTTCAAAAAGTTGCCTGCCTTAGACAGTTTATTCAAGTGTGCCAATTTATTGTCTCCCTCTACTTTCTTTCGCACTAATCCTACTTTAGCGAAAAATATCTATGTTAGGAATTTTAGTGCAGTAAGACTAATAATCATCAGGGTTATCGTGTTTTGTTTCAGATAAAGGTTGACAAACCTAAATATAGATGCATAATCATATGATTAGCGCCTATTAGGAAAACACACTGTCAAAGGGGTTTGTAGCGGGGGTTAGCCCGCTACTGCGGTATCTTCCGTAGTGTTGATTTCAATGTACTCGGCAATCTTGCGGAGCTCGTCAGCAAATTTGAATTTCACGCTGATATTGCCGTTTTCATAGACCTTGATATAGTCCACAAGTTCAACCAAGATTTCACGGTTGAGGGCTTCAATGTTCTGATACTTCATAAAGGCTACCAGTGCAGGATGCTCGTTGTCCACACCGTTTGCCAGTTCTGCGCGTTCAGCGTTCAGCCGGGTAAGCACCGCGGAAATATCAGAAGTCTGCCGTTCATAGTCAGCCTTCATATCCCGGTATTCCTGCTGGGTGATTTCACCGTCTTTCCAGTCCTGATAAAGAGATTGCTTGTAGCGTGTTATCTTTGTCAGTTCCCGCTCTTTTGCAGCTATCAGATCGTCCAGTCGGTAAGACTGGCTTTTTTTGATTGGAGCGGAATTGATCTGCGTGACGATTTCCGAGTAGGAAACAGCCAAATGTACCTGATGCTGTACAGCGAACAAAACAGCAGCCTCCAGCCGTTCATGCTTGATTGAGTGCATAGTGCAGGCTGTCCGGGAACGGTTCTTGTAGGTTGAGCAAGAATAATATACATTGTTGTTCTTGCCAACGCATCGGGTAATGGCCCGCCCGCAATCGGCACATTTCAGAAAGCCGCTGAATAAATGTACCTCACGGCCTTTCGGGGAAGTACGGGTATCACGCTGTAAGAGAGCCTGTACCTTATCGAAAGTTTCATAGTCGATAATGGCCTCATGCGTTCCAGCGACTTCTACCCATTCCTCACGGGGAACAGCTTCAATCTGGTGTACCTTGTAGCTTTTCACCCGGCTTCGGCCTTGGGCTAAATCCCCGGTGTAGGTCGGATTGGTAAGAATGGAGTGGATCATGCGGACTCCCCACATAGGATCGTCATACCCTCTTGTCGAAACAGGCAGGCCCTTTTGTACCTTGTAAGCCGAGGGGCTCGGTACGCCGTGTTCGTTCAGGTACAGCGCGATAGCACGTTTTGATGACCCTTGAATAAGCATTGTGAAAATGAGTTTGACATTTTCAGCAGCATCGGGATCAACAATCAGCCTGTGCTTGTCCTTTGGGTGCTTTACATAGCCGTAAGGAGCAAATGCTCCGATATACTGGCCGTTGCGCCGCTTGTAGTCAAATACCTGCCGGATCTTTTTGGAAGTCTGATAGCAGTAATTATCGTTCATCACGTTTGTAATGGGAACGATGATATTTGAAACGCTGTCGGGGTTCTTGTAGCTGTCCACATTCTCAGCAAGGCTGATAAAGCGAACACCCATTTGAACAAACAGGTTATCGATCAAACTTCCGGCATCGCTATAATTTCGTGCGAAGCGGGACAGGTCTTTTACTATAACGCAGTTGATTTTACCACTCATGACATCCGCCAAGAGCCGTTGAAAATCTTCACGGTTGGCGTCCGTTCCAGTATGACCATCATCCACATATTCCGTGATGCTTTCAAACTCGTCAATGTTTCGTCGGTAAAAATCGTTCAGTAGGTCACGCTGGTTCTTTACGCTGTTGCTATCGTCTTTTCCTTTTTTCAAATCTTCCTTTGAAAGCCGGATATAGATGCCCAGCCGCCAGCGGCGGATTGTGTAAGAGGGAGAGAAACTCTGCTGATACCCTCTGTTTTTTGCTCGTGCCATTGTTCCTCCTTCCCTATCACATTACACTTATATTATAACTCTGTCCGGGGAGGACAACAAGGATGCCTCCGCTTCGGGACACTTTGTCTCGAAGAAGCAAAACGAGCTGTAACCGAAGTTACAGCCCGCTTCTTTGCCGCAGCAGGAAATCCGTCAGCTTATCTTGGAGAGATGGCCCGCTTTCAGCAAATTCAATTTTCACGCCAACACCACCGATGCAAAAGCAGTATGGATTTTTGACAGTCTGCAAAAATCGAGAGATGCGCTCCTTTCGGGAAAGCGCATTGTCAAAGGTCATACCGCTCACATCAGGCAGGGACTCGGCAGCCACCGCGCCAATGTCAACGCTTCTCATTTGTTCAAGTTCCTGTGTAGTTAATTTCACGGTAAACCTCCTTCGCAGATTGATAGAACGCCCCCCGCTGTTTGGTGGGGAAACGCAACAGGCCAGCACCACCGGGATGCTGGCCTGTTGCCTTACTCCACCTTGGGACACTTTGTCTCGAGGTTTATTATAGTTTTTGAATATTAGAGAGCGCCGTACATATTTACTTGGCCTGTCCAAAGACAATCGTTATTTTCTGTGCGGCGCTCTCAACGCAAGTAAAGCGACAAGCCCGGAGGAACAGGCAGCCAACCTGTTCAGCGCCGGATCATGGGCTTGGGATGACCGGGCCCATTTACAGTGTTGGTGTTGTTCGTTCAATCTCTTTTAGGAGATGTCACTGCGCACCCACTGTCTGGCTCCCTGTACTTACTCAGGGCTGCCGTTATTCCCTTGCGTTAGGAAGAAAACCTCCTCTCATAAACCGAGACATTTTTTCATCAATTCCAAGTGGGTTAAGATGAAAAAATCAAAAAGTTTTTTTCATGCGTTCAAGGCCACGCTTGATCGACTGGCGAATAGACTCCTCATGTACGCCCTCGGCCTCGGCAATTTCCTTAATCGACTTGCCAAGAATGATATGTGCGTCAATTCTGCGGCCCTGAATCTCCGGCAGAGAATTGAGAGCGTTCCACAGACGAAGAAAGGTTTCCATTCGTTCAAGGAGCTCCTGCGGGGTCGGCTCATGCAGGCAAGCGGAATACTCAATCCCGTCATCGCAGTCCAGAGAATACTGCGCCTTGTGCCGGGAGAGCCGCCGCTGATAGGCCATCTCATAGCGGGCATCGGCCTTGAATACCTCGGCCACCTCGTCAGAAACTTCGATAAGCTGATCCTGCGTGTACCAATAATAAATATCTTTCAAATTGATAGTAGTCATCGTAAAATCCTCCATTTCAGTTTGTTCGGGGTTGGTCGGAAACGAAATGGAGTAACGGCGGAGAACGGCACCGCACCTCGGGACACTTTGTCTCGAAGTCTGGAAAGCAAAATGCGCCTGCGCGACACAAGGCCGCACAAGCGCACGAAAATATATTATCGGTTATGTACTGTTTAATTTCACATTCAAAGCCGGACTGCTCCGATGGGGGAGCTACGCTTTTTTTAACTGGTGCAGATCATGGATACTGCGAAAAAGAGAAAAGGACACGGCAAAATAACCTCCAATCGGCTACCGTGTCCCTGCAAGTCGTCATTGG
>ENA-OWZE01000328-OWZE01000328.1-human-gut-metagenome-genome-assembly--contig:-NODE-328-length-21391-cov-12.822085_pt1 | contig 21391 bp, 15 predicted proteins | sample MGYA00249759_ERZ652104 | MGnify/ENA primary metagenome ERZ652104 (study PRJEB26925, sample SAMN05827048) | human gut metagenome | biome: ENVO:2100002; feature: ENVO:00000062; material: ENVO:00002003...
GCTGGCCGCTGCCCCAACAACTCCTCCCTGTTTCCGCCGCTGGCGGCGGTCGTCGCCGTTGCTCCTAACGAGAGGAGGCCTTGGCATTCCGCAAGGTCTCATCTCCAAATAGCAAAAAGCGCCCGACACCTCAATGAGATGCCGGGCGTTGCTTTTATGCGGTTATTTACAGCGTCTTGCAGAACTCTTTCAGGTAGGCGCGGAACGCCTCGCCGATCTCGGGGTGCTGCAGGGCCAGCTCCACCTGTGCCTCAGCGACTTTGAGCTTGTTGCCCATGTCGTAGTGCTTGCCGGTGAACTCCACAGCCGTCATGCCGCCGTAGTTGCGGGCATACTCGGCCATGGCGTCGGTCAGCTGGATCTCGCCGCCGGCACCGGGCTTGGTCCTGGCGAGGATGTCATAGATCTCCGGGGTCAGCAGCACACGGCCCAGAATGGAGTAGTTGCTGAACTCCTGACCCTTCTTGGGCTTCTCGATCATGTCGTCCACAAAGAAGTAGTTGTCGTGGATGGGGGTGGTCTTGAGGCTGCAATAACGGCTCACGTCGGCCCAAGGCACGGCGGACACACCGGCAGCCGGGCGGCCAAACTCTTCGTAGGCACGGATGAGCTGAGCGCAGACCGGGTCTTCGCCCCAGATGACGTCGTCACCGTAGATGACCACAAAGGGGTCGTCGCCGGTGAAGGGCTTAGCCATGCTGACAGCGTGGCCGAGGCCGAGGGTCTGCTGCTGGCGGACGAAGAAGATGTTGGCCAGATTGGAGATGCCGAGGCACTCTTCCAGCATCTTCTCCTTGCCGGGAGCAGCAAGTTTTGCTTCCAGCTCGGGGCTGCGGTCAAAGTGGTCCTGGATGATGTCCTGATTGCGGCTCACGATGATAAGGATGTCGGTGATGCCGGAACGGACAGCCTCCTCCACCAGATACTGGATGGCGGGTTTGTCCACGAGAGGGAGCATTCCTTTGGGCATCGCCTTGGTGGCGGGCAGCACGCGGGTGCCAAGACCAGCGGCGGGGATGACTGCCTTGGTGACTTTTTTCATGGTTCAAACTCCTTCACATTTATAGCAATTCAACTTTTTAATGCAACAGCAACAGCGTTGAATTGCATATCGCAAATATGCTGTTTGGATGTTGCACTAATTCTTGACTTGCGATAGATTCACGGCTGGGTGTATCAGCCATAGAAAGCGTTGAGGATGGCCTGCAGATCCGGGCCGAGCAGCAGGGTGAACGCACTGCCGCAGACACTCAGGAGCAGGACACAGAGAAAGACCGCGCCGAAGCTGACGCCGCCCTGGGCGCGGAGCACGGCCTGACGCTGCTGTGCATCGGGGAACTCAGACTGGATGCGGCGGATGTGGTCGGCGGCGCTCTTGCGGTAGAGCCACTTGCCGTACATACCGCGCACCAGCATCAGCACGAAGCTGAGGACAGAGCAGACGCGGGCAAATACCGTCAAAGCTGAAGCGCTCATGGCCGGGGCGAGGGCGCTGCCGGAGAGCTGGAGCATCTCGATAAAGGTGGGCGCTGCCAGCAGAAGTTCAGCGGCCAGAAAGCCAAAGGCCGGCTTCCACGCCTTGCGGTAGAAGAAGTAGAAGGGACCGAACAGCAGAGCCGAAAAGCTCATGGATACCTTGCTCTTCTGGAGCTGCATCCGGCTGTAAGCGGCGAGGTAAGAGGGAGCGGCGGGGCCGATATAGTCCAGCCAGTCCTGACGGTCGATGCCGTCCATCTTGGCCTCTTTGCCGAAGGCGTCCTCAAAAAACTCCTTCTCCGGGTCAGCGGAAGTGCCGAACTGACGGTACATCTGGGAGTAGTCGAAAGTCTCTTCGCCGCTGCCGCGGGAAGAAGGAGGCTCCTGCCCCTCGGGGGGCAGCACAGCACCGCAGCAGCGGCACGTTTCCTCGTCCCGCAGGGTGCGCTCGCCGCAGGACGGACAGGTGCGGAGCTGGCTCTCCTCGTAGGGGAACTTCCACTCGTAGCCGGCGGCGTGGGCGGGGCGGTGGATGCACTGGCCCAGCTTCTCGTAGCAGACGCGGTGATAAGGCGCGCCGCAGTCGGGGCAGACCACGATATCATCCTGAAGTGTGAGGGGCTTGCCGCAGCCTTCACACGGACAGCCATAGTATTTTGGCATAACATCCTCCAATGAATATGGTAGTTTATCAGTATTATACACTTAAAATGCGGAAAAGAAAAGGCGAAAATCTTCAAATTTCCAGCACAATGGTATTTTTTCCTCTTTACTTTATCATGGATTCTGGGTATACTAATGAAGTATCTGTGTATAAACTGTATCTTTTAGGAGTAAATCTCTCCGTCATTGGCCGAGTCCTCGGGCAGGCTTTCCTTCGTACAACCTCTCCGTCACGCCTACGGCGTGCCACCTCCCCTGGTAGGGGAGGCTTTGGCAGTCTCCGCAAAGTGAACGGTTTCGCCAGAGGCTCCCCTACTAGGGGAGCTGTCGAGCGTCAGCGAGACTGAGAGGTTGTACTAAGACGGGCCTGCCCGTGTGCGTGGCTGATGATGAAGAGGCTGCTCCTGTTCTTTGAGACGAGAGGAATAAAACGATGATCACCACTGATGAACTGAAAGTACAGCTGGCTGAATACCACACCGCTGTAAAAGACTTGGAGGAGGCGCTGGCCATCGACGCTTCCCGCAAGCGCGTGCAGGAGCTGGAGCACACCATGTCCCGCCCCGGCTTCTACGACGACGCTGAGCTGAGCAAGAAGGTCTTCGACGAAGTGGGCGACCTGAAGGGCAAGTTGACCCGCTTCGAGAAACTGCAGGGCCTGTACGATGACGCAGAGACCATGCTGGTCATGCTGGACGAGGAGTACGACCCCGAGATGGTGCCGGAGGCCGAAGAGGCCGTCAACGCCGTGGGCAAGGCTGTGGACGAGCTGCAGCTGATGACCATGCTGAACGGTGAGTACGACCACAGCAACGCCATCCTGACCTTCCACGCAGGCACCGGCGGCACCGAGGCACAGGACTGGGCCGAGATGCTCTACCGTATGTACAACAAGTGGGCGCAGGCTCACGGCATGACCGTCGAGGTCCTGGATTATCAGGACGGCGACGAGGCCGGCATGAAGAGTGCTTCCATGATGGTCAAGGGCGCCAACGCCTACGGCCTGCTCAAGAGCGAGAACGGCGTCCACCGTCTGGTGCGCGTCTCTCCCTTTGACGCCAACGCCCGCCGTCAGACCAGCTTTGCTTCACTGGAAGTCATGCCCGAGCTGGACAACACCATCCAGGTGGACATCCGCCCCGAGGACATCGAGATGCAGGTCTACCGCTCCTCTGGTGCCGGCGGCCAGCACATCAACAAAACTTCTTCCGCTGTCCGACTCATCCATAAGCCCACCGGCATCGTGGTCAGCTGCCAGACCCAGCGCAGCCAGTTCCAGAACCGCGACTACGCGATGGAAATGCTGAAGGCAAAGCTGTACCAGATTGCCAAGCAGCAGCACATGGATAAGATCGACGACATCAAGGGCGTCCAGAACGAGATCGCATGGGGCCACCAGATCCGCTCCTACGTCTTTATGCCCTACACGATGGTCAAGGACCACCGCACCAACTACGAGACCGGCAACGTGGACGCTGTCATGGACGGCGACCTCGACGGCTTCATCTTCGCTTACCTCAAGGCCGCAAGCCGTGGTGAGCTGCAGGATACCTAAAATCAGAGCATAATAAAAACGTCTGTACTTCGTTTGGAGGTACAGACGTTTTTTTATTCGAGGTCGCCGAGTATCCCCGGCCAGAGCGCCTCCTCCTGCCGCATGGCGACGAAGCAGCAGTCGAGGTACATCTTGTTCACGGCGGCGACGATGGTGCCGCGCAGCAGACGCTTTTCGTCGTCGGCATCCGGGTCGAGGCCGCGGATGGTGCTGCCGGCACCGAAGATGTAGGGCAGGCAGTTCTCTACCTCGTCGCAGAAGTAGTCGTAGGCTTCGGCGGCGGTGCAGTGAGCCCGCTGCATCTGAAAGAGGGTGTCGATGTTTTCCAGCGAGAGGACATTTTTAGACAATACGATATAGATGAGAGAAGCCAGCTGTTCGCGGGAATACTTCTTTTTGACGGGGTGGGAGATGACTCCTTTCTTGACGTAGTTGCTCACCATGGAGGGGGTGAGCTCCACCCCGGGGAAGCCCCGGAAGCAGCTGTTGACGAGCTGCACGGTCTGGTCGAGATACAGCCCCACGGAGGGCAGCTCCCGGTAGCGCGGCAGGGAAAACCCGGCGGCGCAGGCCGTGACACGGCGTTTCATTTCCTGATTCATGGTGGTAGTATAGCGCATTTTTGAGTCGGGGTCAACCGTTTATGAAAACAATATTAAGAATTTTACGAATCGCTTGACAGGTTTTTGGAAAACTGATATAGTGGACTCACCGAACGTAAAAAATGCGGCGGACACCCGCCGGAATGGAGATAGATGGATATGAAACGAATCGTTGTGGACTCTTCCGCCAGCCTGTATGCGCTGGACGGCATTGATTTTGCTGCTGTGCCTCTGAAGATCGTGACCGACGAGAGGGAATACCTCGACGACGGCACGCTGGACGCCGTGGAAATGGCGACTACCCTGCGCACCTATAAGGGCAAGACCAGCACCTCCTGCCCCAACATCGGCGACTGGCTGGAGGCTTATGAGGGCGCAGATGAAATTTATGCCATCACCATCACCGGCACCCTGTCGGGCAGCTGCAACGCCGCCCAGCTGGCCGCAGAAGAGTATCAGGCAGAGCACCCGGGTGCTCAGGTCTTTGTGCTGGACAGCCTGTCTGCCGGCCCGGAACTGGTGCTGCTGGCAGAGCATATCCGTGCGCTCATCGAAGAGGGCAGGGAGTTTGACGAGGTGTGCGAAGAGATGCTGCGCTACCGTCACCACACCCATCTGCTGTTCTCGCTGGAATCGCTGGCGAATCTGGCCCGGAATGGCCGGGTGAAGCCCGCTGTGGCTGCTGTGGCGCGGGTGCTCAACATCCGGGTTATCGGCAAGGCCAGCGATGTGGGCGAACTGGACGTCCTCTGCAAGACCCGCGGCGAGCACGGCGCTCTCGAGCGCATCGTGCTGGAGCTCAAAGGCCACGGCTACACGAACGGCAAGGTCATCATTGCCCACTGCGGCAACCCCGCCGCCGCCGAGCGCCTGATGCACATGGTGAAAGCTGTCTTCGAGGGCGCACAGGTGCGGGTGACCGAATGCGGCGGCCTGTGCAGCTACTACGCCGAGCTGGGCGGCCTCATGGTGGGCTTCGAGGACGCGGACGCCTGAGCTTGAAATCTCCGCATCTCTGCGCTATACTATTCCCATAAAAATGCTGCCGAAAGGCAGCGGGGGAGGCGCAGATGTTCTTTCGGCTGCCGGTCGTACGGTTCTTCAATCGTGTCATCAACAGGGCCACGGTTACAGTGGCCCTTGTTTTGCTGCAGATCGGCTGGCTGCTCTGGGCCTTCTTCTCCCTCACCGCCGGAAAGGTGTGGGTGAATGCGGGGCTGAACGTCCTCAGCCTCTTCATCACCCTCTACCTCGTGCGGAAGGACGAAAACAGCGACTATAAGATCATCTGGCTCGTCCTCATCGGCATGATGCCGCTGCTGGGCGGTGCGCTCTATCTGGCCTTCGGCAACAAGGCCCCCGCCAAGCGGATGCGCCAGCGGATGCAGGCGGTGGAGCGCCAGCACACCGCCGACCTCGCCCAGCAGCCGGGCCAGACCGACGCCCTCGACCCCGCCAGCAGGGGACTGAGCCGGTATGTTTCGGAGTACGGGCCATACCCCGCATGGAAAAACTCCACGGCAAAATATTACCCCTGCGGTGAGGCCATGTACCCTGACCTGCTGGCTGACCTCGAAAAGGCAGAGCGGTTCATCTTCCTCGAGTTCTTCATCGTCCGCACCGGCAAGATGTGGAAGGGGGTAGAGGACATCCTTGTCCGCAAGGCGGCGCAGGGGGTGGATGTCCGGCTCATCTACGACGATTTCGGCAGTCTGCTGGGTCTGCCGTCCGATTTCGTGGTGCAGATGGAGCGGGCGCATATCCGTTGTATCCCGTTCAACCCGGTGGTGCCGCTGGTGTCGCTGGTCATGAATCACCGCGACCACCGGAAGATCGTGGTCGTGGACGGAAATACAGCCTATACGGGCGGCATCAATCTGGCCGACGAGTATATCAATGAAGAAGAGCGGTTCGGCTACTGGAAGGACGCAGCCCTCCGCACCGAGGGCGCGGCGGTCTGGAACTTCACGGTGATGTTCCTCGACCACTGGAACGCCTTCCGCCCCAGCGAGGAGGATTATGCGCCCTTTATGCCTCAGGCTGAGTCCCTGTCTGCCCAGTCGGACGGAGTGATACAGCCCTACGGGGACAGCCCGCTGGACGAAGAGGCTCTGGCCGAGACGGTCTACCTGAATATCATCAATCAGGCCCAGCGGTATGTCTATATCTATACGCCCTACTTCGCGGTGGGCGAGACCATGCTGGAAGCCCTCAAGGCGGCGGCAAAGCGGGGCGTGGACGTCCGGCTGGTGCTGCCGGGCATCCCGGACAAGAAGCTCATCTTCCGGCTGACCCGCTCCTATTATGTGCCGCTGCTCCGGGCGGGGGTGCGCATCTACGAGTTCACGCCCGGCTTCCTCCACGCCAAGTGCTACGTCAGCGATGACCGCGCCGCCGTGGTGGGCAGTATCAACATGGATTACCGCAGCCTCTTCCTCCACTTTGAGTGCGGGGCGCTGCTGCTCTATAACAGTCAGGTCATTGCTCTGCGGGACGATGTGCTCCGCACCCTGCCAGAGTGCCGGGAAGTGCAGCTGGCCGACTGCCGCACCTCGCTGGCCGGGACGCTGCTGGACAGTGTGCTCCGCCTGTTGAGCCCGCTGATGTGAGCGATACTGCGGTAGAATAAGTGGCGAAGTGACAACTTAATGATATATCTACGTTATATTTTATCACTTCGCCAACTTGGCGAAGTGCTTTGACTTGGCGAACTGCTCACTTCGCCAGCTGTGCTCATTTCGCCACGGTGGCGGAGTGACATTCTCGACGATGTTTCGTTTATAATTTCTCACTTCGCCAGATAACACGTCGGTCTCAGAGCAAACGTGCATGATTGGCTCTGTGTCGGGCTATACTATTCCCAAAGAGATGAAAGGGAGCGTAACGCTTATGACACAGAGACAAAAAGCTCTTCTGAGCTGTGCCGTGGCGGCGGCACTGCTGCTGTCCGGCTGCCGCAAAGGCAACAGCGATTCCGGCAGCATGAGCAGTTCGAACGCCATGTCCGGCTCGTCCGGCAGCGCCAGCACCACCCAGACCGGCGGCTGGAAGACCGGCCTCGGCATCCTGACCGAGGCTTCCGATGAGGCCCGCACCGGCACCATCCATACCATCGCCGCCGCCGTCCTGCTGGACGGAGACGGCAAGCTGGCCGACGTGATGCTGGATGAGCTGGAAGTGGAAGTTACCGCCGACGGCAAAGGCGTCGTCACCATGCCTACCGACTACCGCACCAAGCGCCAGAAAGGGGACGACTACCCGCTGGCAGCGGCATCTTCGCTGAAAAAGGGCTGGGCCGAGCAGGCCGATGACTTCGCCGACTACCTCACCGGCATGACGCCCGAGCAGGCATCCATGCTGGAAACGGATAAGGACGGCAAGGCTGCGGACGCCGACCTGCTGTCCGGCTGCACCATCCGGGTGGATCAGTACCGAGATGCCGTGGCGAAAGCCTGCACGAATGCGTCCGCCCTCGGCGCGGCGAAGGGCGACCGGGTGAGCCTCGGCGTGGAGGCGGAGAATGCCTCTTCGGACATCACCGCCACCGACGACAAGGATGTGAACGCAGAAGTTGACCTTACCGTCGTGGCCCTGACTCTGGATGCCGATGGCCGTGTGACAAGCGCCATCGGCGACATGGCAGAACCTGCGCTGACCATCGCGGCAGACGGCGGCGTCACCGCCCCGGACACCGTCCGCTCCAAGCTTGAGCTGGGCGACAGCTACGGGATGCGGAACGCATCCAGCCTCGGCAAGGAGTGGTACGAGCACAGCGAGGGCTATTGCAGCTACCTCAAGGGCAAGACTGAGAAAGAGGTGGCGGACATCCCTGCCGACGGCTCGGACGCCGACCTCGCGGCCCTCTGCACCATCTCCATCGACGCCCTGCAAAAGGCCGCAGGGGATGCGTTTGAGAATGCGTCATTATAAATTGAACGGAAAGTCTGACCGTCACCGTGAGGTGGCGGTTTTCTTTTTGTCCTTTGTACAAATACACCGAAAACCCTATCGGAAAGGGGCGGTCTGCGGGCAAAACGCGAAAAAATCGGTTTTCCTCTTGCAAAACGGGGCAAAACGCGCTATTCTATAGTCACAGTTTAACAATTTAGCATGGTAAAGCGGTAAAACGAAGCGCCGCTTCTGAAGCACTGCTTCTAAAGGAGGAATTTGTATATGAAACGTCTGGTATCTGCTTTTCTGGCCGGCGCGATGGCACTGAGCCTTGCCGCCTGCGGCGGTTCTGCATCCACTTCTACGGCTGCTGCTTCTGCCGCCGCCTCTGCCGCCCCGGCAAGCTCCGTGGCCGCTGACAGCGACCTGGCTTACATCCAGTCCAACGGCAAGATGGTCATCGGCTACACCGTGTATGAGCCGATGAACTACACCGACGCCGACGGCAACTTCACCGGTTTCGATACCGAGCTGGCTACTGCCGTCTGCGGGAAGCTGGGTGTCGAGCCGGAGTTCGTGGAGATCAACTGGGACACCAAGGAGACCGAGCTGGCTGCAAAGAGCATCGACTGCATCTGGAACGGCCTGACCCTGACCGATGACCGCGAAGAGAACATGGCCTGCACCAAGCCCTACGTCAAGAACGCCCAGGTCGTCGTGGTGAAGGACGGCACCGACTACACCTCCACCGCCGACCTCATCGGCAAGACCGTGGTGGCTGAGGCTGGCTCTGCCGGTGAGACCACCATCACCGAGAACGCCGACCTGTCTCAGGCTGATTTCATCTCCAAGGCTGTTCAGACCGACTGCCTGATGGAAGTCGCCGCTGGCACTGCTGACGCCGCCATCCTCGACCTGACTCTGGCCTCTGCCATGATCGGCGAGGGTACCGACTACGCAAACCTCAAGATGGTGGATGAGCTGAACGTCGAGGAGTACGGCGTGGCCTTCCGCAAGGACAGCGATGTGGCCGAGGCTGTGGACAACGCTTTCGACGAGCTGAAGGCTGACGGCACCATGCAGACTCTGGCCGACAAGTACGGCCTGACTCTGGCTGAGTAACTTACATTATAAACGGATAGGTGTAGTGATTCTGTGACTGTGATTTTGGAGCGTCTGACCGGCGCATTCGCGCTCAACTGTGAGCTGTTCTTTCTGACCTTGCTGTTCTCGCTGCCGCTGGGCCTTGTGGTGGCCTTTGGCTCCATGAGCCGGTGTGCACCGCTGCGGGGCGTCGTCAAGACCTTCGTGTGGGTCATCCGCGGTACGCCGCTGATGCTCCAGATCATCGTCATCTACCTCGGCCCCGGCCTGCTGGGTATGACCAACCCCTGGCCCTCCGGCTCTTCGGGCCGTCTGGTGGCAGCGGTGGTGGCTTTCGCCATCAACTACGCCTGCTACTTCTCTGAGATCTACCGCGGCGGCATCGAGGCTGTGCCGAAAGGCCAGACCGAGGCCGGTCAGGTGCTTGGCATGACCAAGAGCCAGATTTTTTTCAAGGTCACGCTCCTGCAGGTCGTCAAGCGCATCCTGCCCCCGATGGGCAACGAGGTCATCACGCTGGTGAAGGATACCTCGCTGGCGAATGTCATCGCCAACAAGGAGATCATCATGATGGCGAAGGAGTACAGCGCCAAGGGCCTCATCTGGCCGCTGTTCTCCACCGCGATTTTCTTCCTCGTCTTTGTCGGCGCACTCACCCTGCTGCTGGACTGGGCCGAGAAAAAGATGGACTATTTCCGCTGTTAAGGAGGATACTGAATTATGGCATTACTCGAAGCCTCCGGCATCGGGAAGAACTTCGGCGAGACGAAAGTTCTCAAGGACATCTCGCTCACACTGGAACAGGGCGAGGCGCTGGCAATCATCGGCTCGTCCGGCTCGGGCAAGACGACGCTGCTGCGCTGCCTGAATTTCCTTGAGCGTCCCGACACCGGCGTCATCAGGGTGAACGGCGAGACCATGTGGGACGCCGCCGACCCTGCCACCCAGCGGGAGAGCGAGGTGCGGAAAAAGCGCCTCCACTTCGGCCTCGTGTTCCAGAACTTCAACCTCTTCCCCCAGTACACCGCGCTGGAAAACGTGATGCTGGCGGGGGAGCTTCTGGCGAAGGAGCAGCCCAGCTACAAGGCCAACAAAAAGGCCATCCACGCCCAGCTGGAAGCACAGGCCCGTGACCTGCTGGCCCAGATGGGCCTGTCGGAGCGGGCAGGCCACTACCCCCACCAGCTCTCCGGCGGTCAGCAGCAGCGGGTGGCCATCGCCCGCGCACTGGCGCTCCACCCGGACATCCTCTGCTTCGATGAGCCCACCAGCGCCCTTGACCCGGAGCTGACCGGCGAAGTCCTCCGTGTCCTGCGGGATCTCGCTGACCGAAAGACCACCATGATCATCGTCACCCATGAGATGCACTTCGCCCGCGACGTGGCCGACCGCATCCTATTCATGGACGGCGGCGTCGTGGTGGAGGAAGGCCCGGCCCGCCAGCTCATCGACCACCCCCAGGAGGAGCGCACCAAGCAGTTTTTGGCGCACTACTCTGAATAAGACAGGCTATGGCCCTCCCCGCTCGGGAGGGCTTTTTTGCGCCTGCGGCGCACGGTCAGGTTTCTCTTCGTACAACCTCTCAGTCTCGTCGCAAGCTCCTCGCCAGCTCCCCTTGTAGGGGAGCCTCTGGCGAAGAGGGAGACTTTCCGGTATGCCAAGGCCTCTCCTACAAGGAGAGGTGGCATTGCGAAGCAATGACGGAGAGGTTGGACAAAGGCGAGGCTGCCCATGAGCGAAAGACGCAAAAAGTGGGCTGTGGCATCGCGCAGCGATGCCTGAGAGGGCTACTCACGCCGAAAACACCACGATTCGCGCAGTTTTTGTTTACATTCTCCGGATTTTTTGGTAAGCTTGTATCGAAAAAGGCGGATTCTTCAAAAGACGAACAGACCAAAGGAGGACAGACTATGAGACTGAAGAGCGCACTCCGGCGGGGCGTGGCCGCCGCCGTCATCGCGGGCATCGTGGTGAGTTCCGGCATCCCGGCCTATGCGGCCCGGTGGGACATCGCCAACGGCGACATCACCGTGAAAGCGGGCGACGCCGAAGGAAAGAACAAGGTCACACAGGGCGAGACCACCAAGGAGGACACCGACACCGTCATCACCGGCGAGTCGAAGGAGCATACCGTCACCATCGACACCTCCAAGGGCGACGTGGACGTCACCTTCGACGGCCTGAAGATCGACGTCAGCGGCAAGAAGGAGGGGGATGGCAGCGGTGACGGCCCTGCCCGGGAGAGCAAAGCCGCCGTCACCGTGCAGGGCGACCACGATGCGACCATCGAGCTGGACGGCGACAACGAGCTGAAGAGCGGCGGTTATAATGCGGGTCTTGAGAAGAACGAACACGAGTCGAAAGGCACTCTGACCATCAAGGACGACAACGATACCAAAGGCGCGCTGACCGCCGAGGGCGGCTTCGGCGGCGCAGGCATCGGCGGCGGCATCGAGAGCACCGGCAGCAACATCACCATCCGGGGCGGCACCATCGAGGCTGTGGGCGGGAGCAACGCGGCAGGCATCGGCGATGGAGCAGGCCGCGCGTCGGACGACACCGACGACCCGAACCCGGGAGACCTCTACATCTGCGGCGACGCCGAGGTGACGGCCAAGGCGGGAAGCCAGATGACGGACGCCAAGGCCCCGGCCATCGGCGGCAGCTACGGCGAAGTACCCACGGAGAACCTTTCTGACGATGAACATAAGGTGACGGGAGGACGGCTGACCCGTCTGAACGCGGACGGCACCGTGATGGAGGGGATGGGCTACGACTACACCTCCACCCCCAAGCCCCAGCCGGACGACGACGAGGACGACGATGATGATGACGTCCCGCCCCCGGCACAGGAGAACGCTCCCGAACCCCTGCCCGGCGGCATGGTGGTGGGCGGCTTCTTTTCCAGCCGGGTCACCATCCAGCGGTGGGATTCTGCTTTGGCCATTATTGAGAGCACCGACCCCATGGTCGGCAGCGTAAAGGCCGGCGACGCCGGAGAGGTCCTCACCCCGGGGGGTGTGGTGCTTATTGAGAGCGCCGCTCCCCGCTCCACCGTCACCACCGACATCTCCAGTCTCCGGGAGGACGGCGTGGAGGACATCTTCTTCCGCTATGAGGACACCATGACCCACTATAGCGTGGACAAGATGGCTGACGCGGCGGGCGAGGACGCTGACGTGGAGCTGAAGCAGAACAGGGAGGACATCAGCCTCCGGCTGGACGGCGAAACGCGGGACGACCTCCCGAGTTTGGATTGGTGGCTCGAGCCTGAGAGAGAGGAAACGGTAGAGCAAAAAACGAGTGAAGAGCTCAGACGTGAACTCGACGAATTACTGAAACAAGAGCGGGAGATGATGGACTTCCAACTCGCGAAAAAAAGGGACGACCTCCCGAGTTTGGATTGGTGGCTCGAGCCTGCGAGAGAGGAAACGCCGAGAATCGGGCTTGAGGAGTCCCTGAAACAGCTGGCTTCCCGATTTGAGGCCATCGCTCCCGAGGAGGATAAGCCACGGCTTTTCTTGCTGGAAACCACCGTCCCGGATGGCACAAAGTATACCAATCTGTTGGAGAGTGACCTGCGGAGCTATACCGACCTTGGTGACGACTGGGACGACCTGCCGGATACCCAGGGTGAGATAAAGCTCTGGATACCGGAGGACTTGGGGCAGCCCAAAGAAATAAGCATCTCAAAGGAGAGCCTCTGAGCCGCAGCGACGGCATTGCATGATACACAGAACGAAAGGAGATGTACGATGAGACTGAAGAGCGCACTCCGGCGGGGCGTAGCCGCCGCCGTCATCGCGGGCATCGTGGTGAGCTCCGGCATCCCGGCCTATGCGAAAACATGGAACATCGCCGACGGCGACATTACGGTCAAAGGTGCGAGCGATGAAAGCGGAAACTATAACAATGTCAAGCAGGGTGAAAAGGATTTCGAGAAGGATGAGGGGGAGACCGTCATCACCGGCGAGTCGGATAAGAACACCGTCACCATCGACACCTCCGAGGGCAACGTGGACGTCACCTTCGACGACCTGAAAATTGACGTCAGCGGCAAGACCGAGGTGGATGGCAGCAGCAAGACCGAGGTGGATGGCAGCGGCAAGACCGAGGTGGATGGCAGCGGCAAGACCGAGGGGAACGTCAGCGACGAGACCGAGGGGGACGTCAGCGGTGACAGCCCAGTCGATGCGGGCAAAGCCGCCGTCACCGTGCAGGGTGACCACGATGCCGCCATCGAGCTGGACGGCGCCAACGAGCTGAAGAGCGGCAGCTGCAATGCGGGTCTTGAGAAGAATGGCAATGAGTCCTCCGGCAAGCTGACCATCAAGGACGACAACGACACCAAAGGCTCCCTCACCGCCGAAGGCGGCGACGGCGGCGCAGGCATCGGCGGCGGCTACGAAAGCGGTGCCGGAAACATCGAGATCACCGGCGGCACGGTAGAAGCCGTGGGCGGCGAGGGTGCTGCCGGTATCGGCGGCGGTGTGTACGGCCCGGGCCGCGACATCGAGATTTCCGGCGGCAAGGTGTCGGCCACGGGCGGCAGCTACAGCGGCGACCCCCGCCCCGGCGCGGCAGGCATTGGCGACGGCGCGGGTGCGTGGTCTAAGATAGACCCGGATGCGCCGCCCAGCAATCCCAATCACATCATCATCTCCGGCGACGCCGAGGTGGAGGCCAAGGCAGGCGCAAGCACCGGCGGCAAAACTGCGGCCATCGGCGGCGGCATAGTCGGCGAGATCCCCAATGACGCCCTCTCTGACGACGACCACAAGGTGACGGGCGGTAGTCTGACCCGCTACGACCCCGACGGGAAGAAGATGGAGGACTACAGCTACGACCGGCGGACGCCCTCCCAGCCGGAGCAGCCAGACAAGCCAGAGCAGCCGGACAAGCCAGAGCAGCCGGACAAGCCGGAACAGCCCGATGATACCGAGAACGACGAGGACGACGACGAGGACGACGCTCCAAGCGTGCAGGTCGGCGAGGTGCCGGACCGTGTGAAGCAGATGTACGAGGCCATGGGCGTGATCACCCATCCGGATGGCACACAGGAGCTTGCAGATGTGACCACGGCAGAGTATGACCCGGTCAACAAGGTCCTGCGCTTCGATGCCCACGGTTCGCTCTTTTGGATGACAGGCGACTCGCTGCGGGAGCTTGCAAAGGAGGTCCATGAGCTTCGCATCCGGTTCCTTGATGGGGAAGGGCGGGAGATGGAGGCGGTCATTCCGCTGGCCCGGATCAAAGATCTGGTCGGCGTGAATGGCGCATTCGAACTCGAGCTGTCCCATGGAGGGCTTTATCAATTCCATGTTGTCGGGCAGACGGGATATGATAGAAAAACATTCTCGGATGAGACCGCCCTGCGCCAAAGCGGCAAGGAACTGGTCCTCGTGTACCACGTTGGCGATGAGGAAGAGAAAGCACAGGAGACTGCCCGGGTGGAGGAGGCCATCGCCCGCCGTAAGCAGGAGAAAAAGCAATGGGGAACGGTCCTCTCCGGTCGGGAAAGTAGCTCCCTGAGCGGACTGCCCGAGCTGACTCAGCCGGGAACAGGCACCGTCGGTGACCTCAGCGGGCTGACGACTCTCTCGCCGGACAGCCTTACCACGGCCCCGCAGCCGAAGCAGCCCGCCTCCGACCAGACGGTGTGGAAGACATTTACCAGTAACATCGTGAAGCTCGTGGGCGGGAAGCAGGACAGCAAGAAGGACGACCCGGCCCCCTCCGTCGGTGACCTCAGCGGCCTCCCGACTCTCTCGCCGGACAGCCTTACCACGGCCCCGCAGCCGGAAGCAAGCGCCCAGCAGCCGGAAATAAGCGTCCAGCGGCCGGAGACAAGCACCCAGCAGCCGGAAACAGGCGGATGGGTAACGGACAGTCAGGGTGACTGGATGTGGAAGCCGGGCAAGGATGGCGGTCCGCCGCCGGATTTGAGAGGAGATTGGGAGACGAGAAAATGGATAAGGGTCAGTCAGCCGCCGGATTGGGAAGGAGATTGGAAGACAAGAAAATGGGTAAGGGTCAGTCAGTCGCCGGATCTTGCTTGGTGGAATTCCTTTTATGACTCCATACGGAAGTACGATTATGAAGGCTGAGAGGGAGTGCAGCAGGAGAGTCCTGCGCAGGGGCAGACCTGCCGCCCCCTGCGCACAATCACCAAAAACCACCGATAGAAAAATAGCAATGTTGTACGAAGAAATCTGAGAAAAACCCCTTGCAAAATCACGATAAGCTGAGTATAATACCATTCATGAAACGCAAAACGTCCTGCCCCTCGTCCGGCAGGGCGTTTTTGTCGGTAAAGATCCGGCAAAGAAATGTTAAGTGACCGCCCGGGGAGGGGCTTTGTATGACAAAAGACATGACACAGGGCAGCCCGCTCAAGCTCATCCTTGCCTTTGCGGTGCCGCTGATGCTGGGCAGTCTGTTCCAGCAGTTCTACAATCTGGCCGATACCATCATCGTGGGCCGTTTCGTGGGCGTGGATGCGCTGGCGGCGGTGGGCAGCGTGGGCGGCCTGAACTATCTGGTGCTGGGCTTCGTCAACGGCATCGCCTGCGGCTTCTCCATCCCCATCTCGTGGACCTTCGGCGCGAAGGATTACAGAGAGATGCGGCGCTACACCGCCAATACCGTCTGGCTGAGCCTCTTTTTCGCCGTCGTGCTCACGGTGGTGACGGTGGCCCTGACCCGGGCGGTGCTGGTCTGGACCAACACCCCCGACAACATCATCGACATCGCGGACATCTACATCCGCACCATCTTCTGGGGCATCCCCTTCACCCTGCTGTACAACGTCACCAGCGCCCTCATGCGCGCGCTGGGCGACAGCAAGCGGCCGCTCTATTTCCTGCTGGTGGCCAGCGTGCTGAACATCGGCCTTGACCTGCTCTGTATCCTCATCTTCCGGATGGGGGCGTTCGGTGCGGCCTTCGCCACCGTGTTCAGTCAGGCGGTGGCGGGCATCGGCAGTCTCATCTACATCGGCCGCCACTACCCGGAGCTGAAATGGAGCAGGGAAGAGGGCCGTCTGAGCGCCAGCCACTGCCTCAAGCTCTGCAACATGGGCATCCCTATGGGCCTGCAGTGCAGCATCACCGCCATCGGCAGCGTCGTGCTGCAGGGCGCGGTGAACGGTCTGGGCAGCAGCATCGTGGCCGCGCAGACCGCAGGCAGCAAGGCCGCCCAGTTCCTCTCGGTGCCGCTGGAGAGCATCGGCACCGCCATGACCACCTACGCCAGCCAGAACATGGGCGCTCACGACCTCAAGCGTGTGAACCGGGGCGTCAATACCGCGCTGGGAATTGGCTGCGTCTACAGTGTGGCATCCTTCCTCATCCTGCGTGTGCTGGATGTGCCGCTCATCAGCCTCTTCCTCGAGAGCAGCGAGGTGGAGATCATGGCGAATGCCCGCAGCTTCATCTTTTGGAACAGCGTGTTCTACATCCCGCTGGCCGTCCTCATCATCTACCGCTACACCATCCAGGGCCTGGGCTATTCCGGCCTTGCCATGTTCGCGGGCGTGGCCGAGATGGTCGCCCGTGCCATGGTGGGCTTCTGGTTCGTGCCGCTCTGGGGCTACTTTGCGGCCTGCATCGCCAACCCTGTGGCATGGTTCTTCGCCTGCTTCTTCCTCATCCCGGCCTACTTTGCAGTGCGCAATCGGCTGATGAAAGAAAACGCATATGGGGTGGGGGATTAAACCTCGCCTATAGCTCCCCTTCGGGGGAGCTTTTGTTGTATTTACAAATCCCCTCAAAACCGCTATACTATATATAGTTGTGTCAAAACGAGGAGGCGGGACGATGGAGCAGGAGCTGGAACGGCTGGAAGGCACGGTAGAGGACATTATCTACCTGAACGAGGACAACGGCTACACCGTGTTCGAGGTGTCGGGCGGCGGTGTCGTCACCGTTGTGTGCGGCGTGGTGGGAGAGCTCCACGCCGGTGAGAGCGTCGTCTGCCGGGGCAGGTACGAGAACCACGCCACCTATGGCCGACAGTTCCACGCACAGGAGTGCGAGACGGATATGCCCAAAGACCTCGAGGCCGTCTACGCCTTCCTCGCCAGCCGGTCGCTGCCCTACATCGGGGCTCGGACGGCGGATAAGATCATTGACAAATTCGGCGCGGCGGCGCTGGAAGTGATCGCCAACGACCCCGCCCAGCTCACCCTCATCCCGGGCATCTCGGCGGACAAGGCCGACCGCATCCAGCAGGAGTTCAAGCGGATGTTCGGAATGCGGGAGCTCATCGCCTATCTGGCTCAGTTCGAGATCAGCCCCCGCCGGGCGATGGAGGTCTTCCGCACCTTCGGGCCGGGGGCCATGCAGGCCATCCAGCAGAACCCCTACCTGCTCTGCGGGGAGCCGCTGCAGCTGGACTTCCGCCATGCCGACAGCATCGCCCAGTATTACCAGATGGCAGGGGACTGTGCCCAGCGGTTGGAAGCCGCCCTTCTGCGCACCCTGCGCCACAACGCCGGCAACGGCCACACCTGTCTGCCCCGGGCGCAGCTGCTGGAAACGGCGTCGAACTTCATCCACCAGCCCCCCGAAAAGCTGGCGGCGGCGCTGGACAGCTGCATCCAGACCGGGAAACTGGCGGTGCGGATGTTCGACGGCACACCGTATATTTATCTGCCGGATCTGCTGGCCGCAGAGCAGGACATCGCCGACCGTCTGGCCATGCTGACCAGGCGCGGGAAGCAGACGGCCCGAAACCTCGACAAGAACATCCAGATTCTGGAACTGGCGCAGGGCTTTGCTTACGCGCCGCTCCAAAAGGAAGCCATCCGTAAGGCCATGACCGAGAACTGCCTTGTCCTCACCGGCGGCCCCGGCACCGGCAAGACCACCACGGTCAACGCCATCTTGCAGCTGCTCGAGAACGAGGCCGAACGGGTAGCCCTCTGTGCTCCCACAGGCCGCGCCGCCAAGCGTCTGAGCGAGCTGACGGGCCGGAAAGCCTCTACCATCCACCGTCTGCTGGAAGTGGACTACACCGGCGGCGTGGTCAGCTTCATCCACAATGACAAAAACCTGCTCAAGTGCGACGTCGTTATCCTCGACGAGATGAGTATGGTGGATGTCAAGCTGTTCCAGGCCCTCATTGCGGCACTACGGTACAGCTGCCGTATTATTATGGTAGGCGACGCCGACCAGCTGCCCAGCGTCGGCCCGGGCAATATCCTCGGTGAGATCATCCGCTCCGGGCTGGTGCCGACGGTCTGCCTCAACGAGATATTCCGGCAGGCCGCTCAGAGCCTCATCGTGGAGAACGCCCACCACATCATCTCAGGCGAACCGCTGAAAAAGGGCGGAAAGACGGACGATTTCTTCTTCCTCGAAGCCGACGGCGACGCAGCCCAGAAGCTGGTCTGCGACCTTGTGACCACCCGTCTGCCCCGCAGCTACCAGTTCGACCCGGTGAAGGATATTCAGGTGCTCTGCCCCACGAAGCTTGGCCCCACCGGCACTCAGGCCCTCAACGCGGAGCTGCAGGCCATGCTCAACCCGCCCAGGAAGGGCAAGCCGGAGCTGCAGAGCGCGGCCCGGGTCTTCCGGGTGGGGGACAAAGTGATGCAGGTGCGCAATAACTACGAGATAACGTGGCAGCGCATCGGCGGGGAACAGGGTGTGGGCGCCTACAACGGCGACATCGGCATCGTGGAGTCCATCGACATGCGCAGCCGCTCCATGGTGGTGCGGATGGATGACCGGCGGCTGGTCTACCCGGCGGAGAACCTCAACGAGCTGGAAATTGCGTATGCCATCACAGTACACAAAAGCCAGGGCAGCGAGTTCCCGGCGGTCATCCTCCCGGCGGCGCAGGTGCCGCCCCGCCTGTGCTACCGCAACCTCTTCTATACCGGCGTCACCCGCGGGCGGAAGCTCTGCATCGTGGTGGGCCGGCGGGACGTGGTGAACCGGATGATGTCCAACATCCGCCAGAACCTGCGCTACAGCGGCCTGGCCGCCCTGCTGGCCCAGGCTCTGCCCCCGGAGCAGGAGAACCTTTAAGGGTTTCTTTTTGGATACACCTGTGTTATACTATAATGTGTTTTGATGACCCGCGCCCGGAGATGGGCGATGGAAATAGAGAATGGGCAGCAGAGAAAGGAAATATCACAACTATGGCACAGAACGACATCGGTATCGATCTTGGTACGACGACCATCATCATCGCGCAGGAGGGGCAGGGCGTCGTGCTCAACCAGCCCAGCGTGGTGGCGGTGGATACCCGCAAGAACTGCGTGCTTGAGGCCGGCGACAAGGCTCTTGCAATGGTGGGCCGCACGCCCAACTACATCTCCGCCATCTTCCCGCTGAAGGATGGCGTCATCAGCGACCACACCATGACCCGGGAGCTCATCTGCCGCTTCGTCAATCAGGTCTACAGCTCCCACATGGTCAAGCCCCGTGTGGCTGTCTGCGTGCCTGCCGCCATCACCGGCATTGAGAGCGACGCTGTGGTGGAGGCCGTCATGGCTGCTGGTGCGCGTCAGGTCTACCTCATTGATGAGCCTATCGCCGCAGCTCTCGGCTCCGGCATCGACATCACCGTGCCGGATGGCCGGATGATCATCGACATCGGCGGCGGCACCACCGACATCGCCGTGCTGAGCCTCGGCGGCAAAGTCAAGGCCACCAGCGTCCGCGTGGCCGGCAACCACTACGACGAAGAGATCCTGAAGTTCGTGCGCAACAAGTTCAGCATCGCCATCGGCCAGCGCACCGCTGAGAACCTGAAAAAGAACGTGGCCTGCTGCCCCCAGAAGGCGGATTTCAACGAGACCATGGAGATCAAGGGCCGCAGCCTGCTCACCGGCCTGCCCGTGCGTGTCAATGTCTCCACCGCCGACCTCTACGAGCCGGTCATGCGCCTGAGCGAGCAGATCGGCACCGCCGCCCATCAGGTGCTGGAGAAGACTCCTCCGGAGCTGGCCGGCGACATCTACCGCAACGGCGTCGTCCTCACCGGCGGCGGCGCACAGCTCCACGGCCTGCCTGAGTACCTCAGCCAGGAGCTGAAGGTGGAAGTGACCGTCTCGCCTGACCCCGTCAACTGCGTCGCGCTGGGTACGGCCATGAGCCTGCGTCTGGGCGACAAGCTGGAGACCGGCTTCATGGACGCCACCCCCCGCATGGGCCGCCGCTGAGAGGAAAGTGCTGTTCACAGAACCGTGAAAAACAATATGATTTTTGTTCATAGTTGTTGAATCGACCCGGAAAATATTGTATAATATCTTCAAATCGCTTTTTGCCGCCCGCCCCCCGGGCGGCAAAGAAAAAAGTAAATAGGAGGAAGACCATGGATTTAGGTTATGATGTGATCGTTACCATAACCGGTATTGTGCTGGTGTTTCTGATCCTCGTCCTGCTGATGGCCATCATCACGCTGGAGGGCAAGATCTTTGACGCCATGAACGGCAAGAAGGCAGCTGCCAAGGCTGCTTCTGCTGCAAAACCGGCTGCTCCTGTGAAACAGGCCGCTGCGCCCGCTCCTGCAAAGGCTGCTGCCCCGCAGGTCGAGGCCGGCATCCCCGGCGACGTTGTGGCAGCCATCATGGCAGCCATCTACTCTATGGGCAACGGCAAGTATGTGCTGAAGGCAGTCCGCCGCGGCAAGAATGGCTGGGGCAAGGCTGGCGTCAACGACACCACCGCACCCTTTTAACACAGGAGGAAAAACATGACTCAGTTTATTGAGACTCTGGTCGGTATTTTCCAGAGTTCCGGTTTTGCCAAGTTCGGTGAGCCGGGCGGCTGGCTGTACGCAGTGATGATCTGCGTGGGCTGCTTCCTGCTCTACCTCGCTATCGTCAAAGAGTTCGAGCCTCTGATCCTGCTGCCCATGGCTTTCGGCATGATCCTGGCCAACCTCCCCGGCAGCGGCGTCATCCATATGCAGTACTTCGTCGGTGACGGCCTCGAGCACCCGATGTGGGTTGAGATCCTGAACAACGGCGGTCTGGCCGACATGCTCTACATGGGCGTCAAGCTGGGCATCTACCCGCCGCTGATCTTCCTCGGCATCGGCACCATGACCGACTTCGCACCCCTGATCTCCAACCCCAAGAGCCTGC
>ENA-OWZE01000330-OWZE01000330.1-human-gut-metagenome-genome-assembly--contig:-NODE-330-length-21322-cov-16.764894_pt1 | contig 21322 bp, 16 predicted proteins | sample MGYA00249759_ERZ652104 | MGnify/ENA primary metagenome ERZ652104 (study PRJEB26925, sample SAMN05827048) | human gut metagenome | biome: ENVO:2100002; feature: ENVO:00000062; material: ENVO:00002003...
CTGAGGTTGTGAAAAAACAGATACAACAAGAACAGTATACAGGAAAGGGCGGCATCTACTCCACCCGAAAGCTGGAGCTTGCGTGCCACAAGCTCTGTAAGTGAAACCCGTCAGAACAAAGCACCTCTCCACTGCATGAAATCATTGAGATACCGCTGCTTTATCCTCTGGCCACGATCTTCTGAGCGCCGCATAGGAAATAAGGAAGTTTGCAAGCCAACCTGCAGGGACTGCAAGCCAAACAAAAGCAATGCCAAAACGCGGTGCACAAATCAAAGCAACAGACAAGCGGATTGCAAGATTTACCATATTTGCAATAAGAAACGGCCGCATGATTCCAAGGCCGCGAAGAACGCCATCAGTTGCCATCTTGATGCCCATGAAGATGAAAAAGTAACCAAGCCATCTCATATAATCACCGGACACCTGATAGGCCAACGAGGTTCCGTCTTTTCCCAAGAACAACGAGGAAATCTGTGTGTGCAGTGTTTCAATGACCACGAAAGCAAGAACTGCAAAGCATAGATCCAACACCAGTGCAGCATGATAACCTTTTTTGATACGCTCAATTTTCTTTGCGCCAAGATTCTGGGATACAAACGGCGAAACTGCATTGCCGATGGATACGAAGATCAGCGAAAAAACATTTTCTACCCGCATCGTTGCCGCATACCCGGCAAGTGCCTGTGTGCCGAAGGGATTTACCACTGCCTGCACGATCATCATACCAATAGACACTGTGGACTGCTGCAAAACCGATGGTACCGCAATGCGAAGCATGGAATACAGCTCCTGCCGGTCGAACCTGCTAAAGGAGCTCTTGTATTGCCGCATCCGAGACAGAAAGATCAAAAACGAAAACACGGCAGAAATTCCTTGTGCGATCAAGGTCGCAAGGGCTGCACCAAACACCCCCAGACCAAGACCAGCCACCATCCAGAGATCCATAAAAATATTCAGGATAGATGAGAATATCAGCAGTCCCAACGGAATTTTGGATTCACCGATGGAAGTGAACATGGTGGAAAGAATGTTGTACATGAATAGAAACGGGAAACCCATAAAGTAGACACGCAGATACAATACTGCTTCTTCCAATATATCGGCAGGGGTCTGTAATCCACTCATCATGAAATGGGAAAAGCAAAAGCCAAAGACACCAAGGACAACGCTTAAGATCAAAAAGCTGATCAGGGACGTTGACACAATGGTTTTCATTCTACCATAATTTTTTGCACCAAAACAGCGGCTTACAAGCACACCTGCGCCCACACCAGCCCCAAGCGCCACACAAATAAAAACATTGGTCAGTGCAGCACAAGCACCAACAGCCGCAAGTGCCGAGGAGCCAACAAATTGACCAACTATTATGGAATCGGCCATATTGTATACTTGTTGAAAAAAGCTGCCAAGGATCATCGGCATCGCAAAAACAGTCAGCGCTTTAAGGGGTGGATCTGTAATCAAATATTCATCTTTCGACACGATTATATTCCTTCCAAAAATCGTTTATCGCAAATTTTATCGCAAGTCAAGAAATAGTGCAGCATTCAAACGGCATCTTTGCGATATGCAATTCACCGCTGTTGCATTAAAAAGTTGAATTGCTATAAGTTGAAGCGTTAAGTCTCCACACCCTCGAATTGGCTGTTGTAGAGCTTGGCGTAGAAGCCGCCCTGCGCCATCAGGGTATCGTGGTCGCCCTGCTCCACGATGTGGCCGTCCTTCATCACGAGGATGACGTCGGCCTCCCGGATGGTGGAAAGGCGGTGTGCCACGATGAAGCTGGTGCGGCCCTGCATCATCCGGGCAAAGGCTGCCTGGATACGCACCTCGGTGCGGGTGTCGATGGAGGAGGTGGCCTCGTCCAAAATCAGCATCGGGGGCAGACAGAGCATCACGCGGGCGATGCAGAGCAGCTGCTTCTGGCCCTGGCTGATGTTGCCGCCGTCCTCGGCGATGACGGTGTCGTAGCCCTCGGGCAGGCGGCGGATGAAGCTGTCGGCATGGGCTGCCTTGGCCGCAGCCACCACCTCGTCGAGGGGGGCGTCCGGCTTGCCGTAGGCGATGTTCTCCCGCACAGTGCCGGCCCGGAGCCAGGTATCTTGTAACACCATGCCGTAGCTGCCGCGCAGCGAGGCGCGGGTCACGTCCCGGATGTCGGTGCCGGAGACTTTGATGGAGCCGCCGTTGACATCATAGAACCGCATGAGCAGATTGATGAGGGTGGTCTTGCCGCAGCCGGTGGGGCCGACGATGGCGATGCGCTGGCCGGGCTTGACGTCCAGAGACAGGCCCTCGATGAGCGGGCGGTCGGGCAGATAGCGGAAAGAGACGTCCTCGATCTGGACGTGGCCGTCCGGCACGAGCTTTGCGGCGTTCTCCGCTTCGGGGGTCTGGTCTTCAGCGTCCAGCAGCTCGAACACGCGGGCTGCGCAGGCCAGAGCGTTCTGCAGCTCGGTCACGACGCCGGAAATTTCGTTGAAGGGCTTGGTGTACTGGTTGGCGTAGTTCAGGAAGATGCTCAGCTGGCCGATGGTGATGCCTCCGGCTACGGCATAGATCGCGCCCACGAGGCCGACGCCTGCGTAGACGATGTTGTTGACGAAGCGGGTGGCGGGGTTGGTCATGCTGGAGAAGAAGATGGCCTTCAGGCTCACGTTCTGCAGTCGGCCATTCACCTCGTCAAAAGCCTCGAGGCTCTGGGCCTCGTGGCCGAAGGCCTGCACGACCTTCTGACCCTCTATCATCTCGTTGACAAGGGCAGTCTGCTCGCCGCGCACGGTGCTCTGGCTCTGGAAATACTTGTAGCTGCGCTTTGCGAGAAAGCTGGCCACCACAAGGCTCAGCGGGGTGATGCAGACCACCACCAGCGTGATGGGGACATTCTGCTGCAACATGAAAAGCAGGGTGCCGAGGATGGTCAGCACACCCGAGAACAGCTGGGTGAAGCCCATCAGCAGGCCGTCCGCGAAGGTATCCACGTCGGCCACCATCCGGCTCACGATGTCGCCGGATGGATGGCTGTCGAGGTAAGAGAGGGGAAGGGTCTGGATCTTCCGCATGGCGGCGTTGCGCAGGTCACGGCTGACTGCGAAGGTGATGCGGTTGTTGCAGACGCTCAGCAGCCACTGCGCAAAGGCGGCGACAACAGCCACCACGATGATCTCGTAGATGATGCGCAGCACGCCCGCGAAGTCCACGGCACCTTTGCCCAGCATCATGTCGATGGCGCTGCCGCAGAGGATGGGGATATACAGCTGGGCCGCCACGCTCACAGCAGCCACGATGAGGCTGCACACCACGAAGAAGCCATAGGGCTTGATTTTCCGCAGCACCCGGGTCATGGTGGCCTTCTGCTGTTCAGGGGTCAGCTTGCTTTTTGCTTTTGCACTCATTTCTGCGCATCCCCTTTCTTGAACTGGCTCTCGTAAATTTCCTTGTAGACCGGGCAGCTTTCCAGCAGCTCGGCGTGACGGCCAAGGCCCACCATGCGGCCATCGTCCAGCACGATGATCTGGTCGGCGTGCTGCAGGCTGGCGGCGCGCTGGCTGACGATGAAGACGGTCAGATCGCCCGGCAGAGCAGCCAGAGCCTTGCGCAGGGCTGCGTCGGTGGCGTAGTCCAGTGCGCTGGCACTGTCGTCGAGGATGAGGATGTCCGGCTTGCCTACGAGGGCGCGGGCGATGGTCAGACGCTGTTTCTGACCGCCGGAGAGGTTGCGTCCGCCCTGCTCCACCGGCTCGTCGAGGCCGAGGGGCTTGGCTTTCACGAACTCCGCAGCCTGTGCCGTTTCCAGCGCAGCCCAGAGGTCGGCGTCGGAGGCATTCTGGCTGCCCCAGAGCAGGTTGGAGCGGATGGTGCCGCCGAAGAGCTGAGCCTTCTGCATGACCACAGCCACCTTGCCGCGCAGGTCGGCGCGGGGGTACTGCCGGACCGGTCGGCCCATGATCTCCACACTGCCCTCAGTGGCGTCGTAGAAGCGGGGGATGAGGCTGATGAGGCTGGATTTGCCGCTGCCGGTGCCGCCGATGACGCCGATGGTCTGGCCGCGCTTGGCGGTGAAATTGATGTCAGAGAGGCTGGGTGCGCCTGCGCCCTTGTAGGTCAGGCTCACATGGTTGAAGCGGACGGCGTCGTCGGCCTTTTCCGCCGGAACATTGCCGGTGAGCTCAGCCGGGAACTCCATGCCGGGCTTTGTGTCCAGAACCGCCTGCACACGGCCTGCACAGGCCAGAGCCTTGCTCACCTGAACGATGAGGTTGGCCAGCTTGACCAGCTCGACCAGGATCTGGTTCATATAGTTGACCAGCGCGATGACGTCGCCGGAGGCCATGCCGCCGATGTTTATCTCGATGCTGCCCACATACAGCAGCGCCACGATGGCAAGGTTGATGATAACGTAGGTCAGCGGGTTCATCAGGGCGGAGATGTGGCCCACGTGGAGCTGCATTTGGGTCAGCAGCTCATTGGCGTCCTCGAAGCGGTCCACCTCGCTCTTTTCCTTGTCGAAGGCGCGGACGACGCGCACGCCGGTCAGGTTTTCGCGGGTGAGGCCCAGAACCCGGTCGAGGCGGGTCTGCACCGACTTATAAAGCGGACGGGTGATGACCATGACGCCGAAGACCACGACGCTCAGCAGTGGGATAGCCACCACGAAGATGAGGGCGGCGCGGAAGTTGACCGTAAAGGCCATGATCATGGCGCCAATCACCACGAAGGGGCTGCGCAGGAACAGACGGAGGAAGAGGTTCAATCCGCTCTGCACCTGATTGACGTCGCTGGTCATCCGGGTGATGAGGGTGCTGGTGCCCATGGTGTCCATCTCGGAAAAGCTCAGCGTCTGGATGTGCTCAAACAGCGCATGACGCAGACAGGTGGAATAACCCACGGCGGCTTTGGCCGAGAAGTATTGGGCCGTCAGGCTGCACGTGAGGCCGACGATGGCCAGAAGCAGCAGGATGCCGCACCGCACGAGGATGTAGTGGAAATCGTGGGCCGCGATACCCACGTTGACGATGTCGGCCATCACAAGCGGCACGAACAGATCAAACGTAGCTTCCAGCATCTTGAAAAGCGGTGCAAGCACGCTCTCGCGCTTGTAGTCGCTGAGATAGCGAAGCATTTTGTTCAAGGCTCGATACTCCCTTTCTTTCATACATTTAGTCGAGACGCTCCTTATTATAACGCACTCCCAACAGGAATGCTATGTTTTTTGCCAAAGAAAACCGGCTCTGGATGCAGATTTCGGCTCCGGAGATTGAGAAAACCGGAAAATCCTGCTATACTGGAAAGGAATCTCAACGGAAAGAATGGTGGATGCAATGGCAAAAGATGGTGCGGCACGGCTGCGGCTGCGCCCGGTGGGCGCGGCAGACCGCAAAAAGCTGCCGGAATACGGGCCGCTGGGTACGGGCTGTCCGGCGATAGAGCGGGCTGTGGCAGCGCTCTATAAGGGCCAGAACGAGGAGAGCTTCTGGGCGCTGATGAACGCCATCAACTATGCCCTCGAACTGGACACCAGGGTCCTGGTGCCGCTGGAAGCTGCGTCCGACCAGCCGGACGGGGCCGCCCCGTGGGCGGAGCATCCTGTCCCGGCGGAGAAAGCGAAAGACCTGCAGCCTTGGACCCTGCGTACCCAGAAGGGCCGGTGTTACCTGCCGGTGTTCACCTCAGTGAAGATGGCGGAGGCCGATAAAGGCACGGCCAGCCGCCCCATGGCGGAACGGCTTCTGGCTTCCGCCATGCAGATGGCGCTGGACTCGGACAGCATCGACGGCGTGGTCATCGACCCGTGGACCAGCTCTGCCACGCTGGACTGCTCGCTTTTGAACGGTCTGCTCCACGCCAGCCACGACACCGATGAGCCGGGCGAAGCGGAGCTGCGGGCCGGCAACCATGCCATGGCCGAGGAACGCTGGGACGACGCGATGCACTATTATCAGCTCTCTGCCGAAGAGGGCTGCGCCGAGGGCCTTGCCATGATGGGCGAGATGCTCTACGAGGGCCGGGGCTGCCGCAAGAGCCCTGCACAGGCCCGCAAGTTCTGGAGAAAAGCCGCCGACGCCGGCGATGTGGCCGCATGGGTGGCGCTGGGCGACGATGCCATGGTGCAGGGAAAAGGGGCCGGTGCGGCTCTGCGGGCCTACCGCAAGGCTCAGAAACTCTGCGCCTCCACCCCCGACATCGCCTATATGCCGCAGGTCTGCCTGCGGGTGGCCCAGTATGAGACCCAGTATATCTCCCGCAAAAAGGCGCTGGCTCAGCTGGCTGAGGCGAAGCAGGGCTTCCTCGTCCGCAAAGAAGAGGGCGACGAGACGGCCCAGAGCTGGCTGGACGAGACGGAGGCCGTCATCCGCCAGCTGCTCGAGAGAGAATGAGCGGAAACATAAAATCTTTACAAATGCTCTAAGAAATCGTCATACGGAACCGATATGATATTGAAGGAAAAATATACGCGTCGCAAAAACAGAGAGGACGACCAGAATGAGCAAAGTGATCGGTATTGACCTTGGCACCACGAACAGCTGCGTGGCAGTGGTGGAGGGCGGCAAGCCCGTCGTCATCACCAACGCAGAGGGAGAGCGCACCACCCCCAGCGTGGTGGCGTTCACCAAAGACGGCGAGCGTCTGGTGGGCGGCGCGGCAAAGCGCCAGCTTGCCACCAACTCCGGCCGGACGGTGTCCAGCATCAAGCGGCATATGGGCAGCGATTACCGCGTCCACATCGACGGCAAAGACCTGACTCCGCAGGAGATCAGCGCCATGATACTGACCAAGATACGCCGCGACGCCGAGAGCTACCTGGGTGAGCCGGTGACGGAGGCCGTCATCACCGTCCCCGCTTACTTTGACGACAGCCAGCGCAAGGCCACCCAGGATGCGGGCCGCATCGCAGGCCTGAACGTCCTGCGCATTATCAATGAGCCTACCGCCGCCGCTGTGGCCTACGGCCTTGACAACGAAGCGCCCCAGAAGATCCTGGTCTACGACCTCGGCGGCGGCACCTTCGACGTCTCCATCATCGAGATCGAAGACGGCACCTTTACGGTGCTGGCCACCGGCGGCGATACCCGCCTCGGCGGCGACGACTTCGACCAGCGCATCGTGGAATACGCCGTGGCAGAGTTCAAGAAATCGGACCGCATCGACCTCTCCCGCGACCCCGCCGCCATGGGACGCCTGAAAGAAGAGGCCGAAAAGGCCAAGAAAGAGCTGTCCAGCGCCCTCTCGGCCCAGCTCAATCTGCCCTTCATCGCTGTGGGCAAGGACGGCCCCCACCACCTGGATCTGACCATCTCCCGCCCCCAGTTCGAGATGATGACCGGCGACCTGCTGGCACGGACGGTGGCCCCGGTGCAGAACGCACTGCGGGATGCCGGCATCTCGGCTTCGCAGCTGGGCAAAGTCCTTCTCGTCGGCGGCAGCACCCGGATGCCTGCCGTCGAGCGTCAGGTGAAGGAACTGCTGGGCTGTGAACCGAGCCACAGCCTCAACCCTGACGAATGCGTGGCGATGGGTGCCGCTGTGCAGGGCGGTCTGTTACAGGGCGGCGGCAAGCTGGCTGGCGCTTCCGGTGCAGCGGCGCAGGGCCTTGTGCTGATGGACGTCACCCCGCTGACCCTCTCGATCGAGACACTGGGCGGCGTGGCGACCCCCCTCATCACCCGCAACAGCATGATACCCACCCGCAAGAGCCAGATATTCACCACGGCCCGCCCCATGCAGACCAGTGTGGAGATCAACGTCCTGCAGGGTGAGCGGCATTTCGCCCGCGACAATAAGAGCCTCGGCAAGTTCAAGCTGAACGGCATCCGGGCCAGCTTCTCGTCCAAGCCCCAAATCGAAGTCACCTTTGATATTGACGTCAACGGCGTTGTGAAAGTCTCGGCCAAAGACCTCGGCACCGGCCGGGAGCAGAACATCACCATCACCGGCAGCACGAACCTCTCGGAGAATGAGATCCAGCGCGCCATGGCCGACGCGGCCGCCTACGAGGCCGAGGACAGCCGCCGCAAAGAGCGGCTTGACCTCCACAATCAGGCCGAGGTGCTGGCTTATAAGGTGGACGAGGCCCTCTCCAAGTGCAAGAAGGAGCTGGATAAAGAGGAGAAGAACCGCATCAAAGCCGATGTGGCGAACCTACGCCGCTGCCTGCGGAAGGATAAACCCGAAAAGATGAACGAGACGGAAGAAGCAAACCTCCGTCAGGCCAAGAGCCAGCTCGAAGCATCCGCAAACCACCTGATGGTGCTCTATGCATCGGAGCAGAGCGAGAACGGCTCGGACGGGACCATTTGATAAAACAGTAAGACCCCCGCTGTGTTTGCAGCGGGGGTCTTTTGCGTCTGAGGAAAAAAGTATCTATGGAAAACGAAGAGGAGAGAGGGAAAAGCTTATCGGCCAACGATGAGGTCGCGGCGGCTGCGGAAGCCCACGGTGAGGTGAGCGCTGCTGCCGAGGTGGCGCAGAGTGACCCGGGTGCCGGGCTTCTGGCCCTGGCACAGCAGAGTCAGGTTCAGGGTGGTGGAAGTCTTGCCGGTCTTGAGCACCAGAGTGCTTACGCCCTGATTCATCAGGGTCTGCATGTCGAGGATGGTGGTGCGGAAGGTGGCGTTGTCATCGGGGGCGTCCAGCGTCAGCACGCGGCCTTCCTGACGGGCGGTGTAGAGCACCTGCTTGCCCAGCAGGCCCTTGACGGTGTAGCGGGCTTCGCTCTTCTCCACCGGCGTGTCAGAGGGCAGGGGAGTCTCGTCGGAGATCATCATCACGTTGCCCTGAATGGGGTTCTCCACCGGGGAAGCGTAGCCGCCGTAGTTGGGGTCTACTTCCCCCACCGGAACGTCAGAGTGGAGAGCGATGTCACCCTGAACCATGACCTCGGACGACTGAGGGGGCAGATAACCGGCAACAGTCGCGTCCTCGGCGTCGGCGGCAAAGGCACCCACGCTCATGGCGGCGGTCATGGTCAGCAGAGCGGCAGCAGCGGCAGCGCGGCGGGCAGTGTTCTTGTTCAGCAGTCTCATAGTAGTATCCTCCTGTAGATGTAGGGAGTCAACCTCACCGTCAGCGCTGGCGCGCTGCCACCTCCCCTATCGAGGGGAGGCTTTGGCATATCGTAAAGCCTTGCCTCTTCGCCAGAGGCTCCCCTACCAGGGGAGCTGTCTGCGAAGCAGACTGAGAGGTTGTACGAAGACGGGGCGGCCCGTGAGCCGCTAGGTGTGATACCCAATTTTACTTATTTTATTCGCGACACAGCGTATCAGAAAACCGCCGTATCTGTAATGAATACGGATACGGCGGCTGGATTATTGCAGAGATCCTATTTTAATTTTCGCTGGAATCTTTTTCCTCAAGGATAGCCATGAACTCGTCGCCGGTGATGGTCTCCTTTTCATAAAGGTACTTCGCCAGCTCGTCGAGCTTTGCACGGTTGTCGGTGAGGATCTTGATGGCCTTTTCGTGCTGGGCCTTTACCAGCTCCACGACCCGCTGGTCGATCTCCCGCTGGGTCTGCGCCGAGCAGGCCAGCGAGGTGTCGCCGCCCAGATACTGGTTGTTCACCGTCTCCAGGGCCACCATGTCGAACTCTTTGCTCATGCCGTAACGGGTGAGCATGGCGCGGGCAAGCTTGGTGGCCTGCTCGATGTCGTTGGACGCGCCGGTGGTGATGGAGCCGAACACCACTTCCTCGGCAGCGCGTCCGCCGGTGAGGGTGGCGATCTTATTTTCCAGCTCTTCCTTGGTCATCAGGTAGTGGTTGCCTTCTTCGACCTGCATGGTGTAGCCCAGTGCGCCCGAGGTGCGGGGGATGATGGTGATCTTCTGCACGGGTGCGGAGTGATTCTGAAGCGCCGCCACCAGTGCGTGGCCGATCTCATGGTAGGCTACGATGCACTTTTCCTTGTCGGTGAGGATGGAGTTCTTCTTCTGGTAGCCGGCAATGACCACCTCGATGCTCTCCTCGAGGTCGGCCTCGGTCACGCTCTTGCGGCCAGCGCGCACGGCCCGCAAGGCGGCTTCGTTGACGATGTTGGCCAGCTCTGCGCCGGAGGCACCGGAGGCCATACGGGCCACGGTGTTGAAGTCGATGCCGGGGGCAAGAGCGACTTTCTTGGCGTGGACCTTCAGGATCTCTTCGCGGCCCTTGAGGTCGGGCAGTTCCACAGGAACACGGCGGTCAAAGCGGCCGGGACGGGTCAGAGCCGGGTCAAGGGAATCCGGACGGTTGGTGGCCGCGAGGATGATGACGCCGCTGTTGCCCTCGAAGCCGTCCATCTCGGTGAGCAGCTGGTTCAGGGTCTGCTCGCGCTCGTCGTTGCCGCCCAGCTGGCCGCTGTTGCGCTTCTGGCCAATGGCGTCTATCTCGTCGATGAAGACGATGCAGGGGGCTTTTTCCTTGGCCTGCTTGAACAAATCACGGACTTTGGACGCGCCCATGCCCACGAACATCTCCACAAACTCCGAGCCGGAGATGGAGAAGAACGGCACGTTGGATTCGCCCGCCACGGCCTTTGCCAGCATGGTCTTGCCGGTACCCGGAGGGCCGACGAGCAGGATGCCCTTGGGCATCGAGGCACCGATCTCTTCGTATTTCTTGGGGTCGTGCAGATAATCTACGATCTCCTGTAAGTTCTCTTTGGCCTCATCTTCGCCGGCCACATCCGCAAAGCGGATGCCGTGGGTGGACTGGACGTAGACCTTGGCGTTGGACTTACCCACGCCGCCGAACATCATTGAGTTCGCGCCGCCGGCCTTTTCCATGAGCTTTTTGTTCATGAAATTGCCCAGACAGACGAAGAGGACGATGGGCAGCACAAAGCTCAGCAGAAAGCTCAGCAGCGGCGAAGCCTGCTCGACGATCTCACTGGAAAACTGTGCGCCTGCGTCGTAGAGGCGCTGGGTCAGGTCAGGGTCGTTCATCAGGCCGGTCTTGTAAATTTGCTTTTCGTCTTTATCAGTAAAGATGATCTGGTTCGATTCCACATCCACCCGGCCGATGTCTTTGTCCTCGGTCATGGACATGAAGGTGCCGTAGTCCACTTCTTTTACCTGCCGTTCGCTCATCCACGGCACGAGCACGAAGTTGAGCAGCATCAGCACCAGTAATACAATGGCGTAGTAAATAGCCAATGGCTTTTTGGGGGTCTTGACTTCTTTCATGGGGGTCCCTCCTTACGTTGCAACCAGCATACCACGACGCCATTTCAGAAACCAGCGTTTCGAGGCGAACTTTGCAAAAACTTCGCAGATTCTTAACAAAGCAAAGAATCCACCCGCAAATTTTGAAAATTTATGCTGCTATTTATGTGAAATCGTTTCATTTTCATTGTGAGCAAAACTGCTTGACAGGGGCGGCGGGTTTTGCTAAAATGAAACCACTTTGAACAAAGCGCAAATGCGTTGACGGGGAAAAAACGATTTTCTTCTGCGTGCAGAGAGCCGCCGGATGGTGCAAGGCGGTGCAGAGGGTCTCGGTTACTGGCCCCTGAGCGGCAGGACTGAAGCAGACAGTAGGTCCTGACGGAAGCCCACCGTTATAAGGGCAGCGATTCGCCTCAAAAAGCCGATCGTGCAGAGCGGCTGTGCTTATGGCACAGCAAAGAGAGTGGTACCACGGGTGCCCTGTAACAGAAATTACAGGCTCTCGTCTCTCAGGGGATTTCGTCCTTTGAGAGACGAGAGCCTTTTCATTTAATAAAAGGAGTCAACCTCTCAGTCAGCGCTGACGAGCTGCCGTAACCCGGCCCTGTCGAGCGAATGCGAGACGGAGAGGTTGACACAGCAAAAATGGAGGACAAGAATTATGATGGACGCTACCAAGTACGCACCGGGATATTACCCGGTCCCCGCCGGCTATGACAGCTGGGTCAAGAAAGACCACATCGAGAAAGCTCCCACCTGGTGCAGCGTGGATCTGCGCGACGGCAATCAGGCCCTTATCGTCCCCATGAGCCTCGAGGAAAAGCTGGAATTCTTCCAGATGCTGGTCAAAATTGGCTTCAAGGAGATCGAAGTCGGCTTCCCGGCCGCCAGCGAGACGGAGTACGAGTTCCTCCGTACCCTCATCGAGAAGAACATGATCCCCGGCGATGTCACCGTGCAGGTGCTGACCCAGTGCCGCGACCATATCATCCGCCGCACCTTCGAGGCTGTCAAGGGCGCACCTCGTGCGGTCATCCACTTCTATAATTCCACCTCCGTCGCCCAGCGCGAGCAGGTGTTCCACAAGTCTAAGGAGGAGATCAAGCAGATCGCCATGGACGGCGCAAAGCTGGTCAAGCAGCTGAGCGAGGAGTATGAGGGCAACTTCCTCTTCGAGTACAGCCCCGAGAGCTTCACCGGCACCGAGGTGGACTACGCCGTTGAGGTCTGCAACGCGGTCCTGGACATCATGCAGCCCACCCCCGACCGCCCCATGATCATCAACCTGCCGGTCACGGTCGAGATGAGTATGCCCCACGTTTACGCAAACCAGATCGAGTATTGCGACAAGCACCTCAAGTACCGCGACAGCGTCATCATCTCCACCCACCCGCATAATGACCGCGGCACCGGCGTCGCCTGTGCAGAGCTGGCCGTTCTGGCAGGCGCTCAGCGGGTGGAGTGCTGCCTCTTCGGCAACGGCGAGCGCACCGGCAACGTGGACGCTGTGACCCTCGCCATGAATATGTACAGCCACGGCGTAGACCCGAAGCTGGACTTCTCCGATATGCCCGCCATCTGCGCCACCTACGAGCGGGTCACCCGGATGCACATCTACGAGCGCACCCCCTACGCCGGCCAGCTGGTGTTCGCCGCCTTCTCGGGCAGCCATCAGGACGCCATTGCAAAGGGAATGACCTACCGCAAGGAGAAGGGCGACCACCGCTGGACCTGCCCCTATATCCCGGTGGACCCCCACGACATCGGCCGCACCTACGACGCCGACGTCATCCGCATCAACAGCCAGAGCGGCAAGGGCGGCATCGGCTTCGTGCTGGAGCAGAACTACGGCTACAACCTGCCCGCCAAGATGCGCGAGGCGCTGGGCTACAAGGTCAAGAGCGTGTCCGACCACAACCACAAGGAGCTGAGCGCAGGCGAAGTACTCCACATCTTCGAGGATACCTTCCTCAACAAGTCGAAGCCCCTGTCTGTCGTCGAGGCCCACTTCGCACAGGTCAACGGCATCACCGCCACCGTCACGCTGGATCTGAACGGTCAGCGCAAGGTGGTCACCTCGGTGGGTAATGGCCGTCTGGATGCTGTGGCAAACGCTATCCAGAGCGCCACCGGCATGGACTTCCACCTGGAAACTTACTCCGAGCACAGTCTGGACGAAGGCTCCACCTCCCGCGCCGCTTCCTACGTCGGCCTCGAGTGGGGCGACGGCATCGTCACCTGGGGTGCAGGCACCGATACCGATATTATCGTGGCCGGTATCCATGCACTGGTCAGCGCGATCAACAATAAATAAAGAGAGATTTTTGAGAGAGTATCAAAAGGAGAATGAACCATGGGAATGACCCAGACGCAGAAAATTCTGGCCGCACACGCAGGCCTCGCCGAGGTCAAGGCAGGCCAGCTCATCAACGCCAAGCTCGACATCGTGCTGGGCAATGACATCACTACCCCCGTCGCCATCAACGAGTTCGAAAAGGCGGGTTTCAACGGCGTGTTCGACAAAGAGCACATCGCCATCGTCCTCGACCACTTCGTTCCCAACAAGGACATCAAGAGCGCGACCCAGTCCAAGCAGTGCCGCGAGTTCGCCAACAAGTACGACATCCTCAACTTCTACGATGTGGGCCAGATGGGCATCGAGCACGCTCTGCTGCCCGAAAAAGGCATTGTGACAGCCGGTGACTGCGTCATCGGCGCCGACAGCCACACCTGCACCTACGGCGCACTGGGCGCATTCTCCACCGGCGTTGGCTCCACCGATATGGCCGCCGGCATGGCTACCGGCATGGCATGGTTCAAGGTGCCTGCCGCCATCAAGTTCGTGCTGAACGGCAAGCTGCCGCCGAAAGTTTCCGGCAAAGACCTCATCCTCCACATCATCGGTATGATCGGCGTGGATGGTGCGCTGTATAAGTCGATGGAGTTCACCGGCCCGGGCGTCGCTTCCCTCTCCATGGACGACCGCCTGAGCATCTGCAACATGGCCATCGAGGCCGGTGCCAAGAACGGCATCTTCCCCGTGGACGACGTGACCAAGGCTTATCTCAAGGGCCGCAGCCAGCGCGAGCCGGTGTTCTATGAGGCCGACCCGGACGCCGAGTACGAGAAGACCATTGAAATCGACCTCTCTGCCCTCGAGCCGACCGTCAGCTACCCCCACCTGCCCGAGAACACCCACCCCGCCAGCGAGGGCAAGGACATCAAGATCGACCAGGTGGTCATCGGCAGCTGCACCAATGGCCGCCTCGAGGATATGGAAGCCGCTTACAACATCCTGAAGGGCAAACACATCGCAAAGGGCGTGCGCGGCATCATCATCCCCGCCACCATGGCCGTGTACAAGGAGTGCATCCTCCGCGGCTGGACGACGGCCTTCATCGACGCGGGCTGCATCGTCTCCACCCCCACCTGCGGCCCCTGCCTCGGCGGCTACATGGGCATCCTCGCCGAGGGTGAGCGCTGCGTCTCCACCACCAACCGCAACTTCGTGGGCCGCATGGGCCACGTCAAGAGCGAGGTGTATCTGGCTTCGCCCGCTACCGCTGCCGCCAGCGCACTGACCGGCTGCATCACCGACCCCCGCACGGTCTGAGAAAAGGAGAGTCACCCATGAACAACGCAAACGGTTCTGTTTTCAAATACCCGGATAACGTGGATACCGACGTCATCATCCCGGCCCGCCACCTGAACACGCAGGATGCCAGAGAGCTGGCCAGCCACTGCATGGAGGACATTGACAAGGACTTCATCCACAACGTCAAGGACGGCGACATCATGGTGGGCGGCTGGAACTTCGGCTGCGGCTCCTCCCGTGAGCACGCACCGCTGGCCATCAAGACCGCCGGAATCTCTGTCGTCATCGCCAAGAGCTTCGCGCGCATCTTCTACCGCAACAGCATCAACATCGGTCTGCCCATCATGGAATGCCCCGAGGCCGTGGACGCCATCAGCGCAGGCGATACTGTCAGCGTGAATTTTGATACCGGCGTCATCACCGATGAGACCACCGGCAAGACCTTCCAGGCCGAACCCTTCCCGCCGTTCATCCAGAAGATCATTGCCGACGGCGGTCTGATGAAGTCGCTGACAAAGAAGTAAAGCGGCATTGCCTCTTTGCTGGACGTAAAGTTTATCAGAGACATAGCGCCATCGGCGAAGCCGTAAAACGGAGAAACGAGAAAAAAGCGTTTAGCGAAGCGGCTAGCTTTTTTCCGTTTCGACTTCTCCTTTGGGATCTGAAAGGGGCGAGCAGCCCCTTTCTCGTGGATCCAGCGCGTCGAAATCGCTGGTGGTTTTCTGGTTCTCTTTTGCCAGCAAAAGAGAACATAGCCTGACGAAAGATGCTGTTGTCCAATAAAAGAAAGGATGCCCATAAGAATGGAAAAAAACATTGCTGTCATCTGGGGCGACTGTTCCAGCCCCGAGATCGTGAAGCAGACCCTCCGCGTTCTCGATAAGGTGGCCGAAAAATACGGCCACACCTTCCACTACACCGACGCCGCAATGGGCGGCGAGGCCATCGACAAGTACGGCGACCCGCTGCCCCAGCATGAGTTGGACAAGTGCCTCGCGGCCGACAGCGTCCTTCTGGGCGCTGTGGGCGGCCCCAAGTGGGAGGGTCTGCCCGGTGAGCAGCGCCCTGAAAAGGGTCTGCTCCGTCTCCGCGCCGGTATGGGTCTCTACTCCAACAACCGCCCGGCCAAGATCTGGCCCCAGCTGGCCCCGGCCAGCCCCCTCAAGCCCGAGATCGTGGCAAAGGGTATCGACTTAATCATCGTGCGTGAGCTCATCGGCGGCGTCTACTTCGGCAAGCACGAGACTTACACGCTGGAGAACGGCGAGAAGCAGGCTGTGGATTCCATGCCCTACTCGGAGCATGAAATCGAGCGCATTGGCCGCATCGGCTTTGAGACGGCCATGAAGCGCCGCAAGAAGCTCTGCTGCGTGGATAAGGCCAACGTACTGGATACCAGCCGCCTCTGGCGTGCGGTCATGCACCGCCTGCAGGCTGAGTACCCCGAGGTGGAGTACAGCGAGATGTTCGTGGACAACTGTGCCATGCAGGTCGTCAAGGACCCCAGCCAGTTCGACGTCATCGTTACCGAGAACATGTTCGGCGACATCATCTCCGACGAGGCCTCCATGATCACCGGCTCCATCGGCATGATCCCCTCGTCCAGTCTGGGTGACGGCACCCGGGGCCTGTACGAGCCCATCCACGGCTCTGCCCCCGACATCGCGGGCAAGGACATCGTCAACCCTACTGCCTGCATCCTCTCCGCCGCTATGATGCTGCGCTACTCCTTCGGTATGGCTGAGGAGGCTGACGCCATTGAGAACGCGGTGAATAAGGTTCTGGACAAGGGCCTGCGCACCGCCGACAACATGAGCGAGGGCTGCACCTGCCTCGGCTGCACCGCCATGGGTGACGCTATCCTCGCGGAGATTTGAGTTTACCGGAAAGTAATAGGATAAAGTGGTAATACCCCGCCGTTGTTCACTGTTTGGTGAATGGCGGCGGCTTTTCTATAATACAATGTCAGCAAATTCCGCTTTCTGCCTTAAACTGTGAAATAGATTCATTTGACAAATCAATTTATGTAAACTATACTAAATCCTGTCTTTAACAATAAAAATAGCCCGTGTGCCGGGATGGATAAACAGAGATAGGATGGGAAAAACGATATGCTGACACTGGATAAGATCTACCACGCCGCCTTTGTCCTCAAGGACGTAGCCCGCAAGACCGACCTCATCGAGGCACCCCGGCTCTCCAAGGACTGCCAGCTCTACCTCAAGACCGAGAACCTGCAGGTGACCGGCAGCTTCAAGGTGCGCGGTGCTTATTATAAAATCAGTCAGCTCTCCAAGGAGGAGAGCGACAAGGGCGTCATCGCCTGCTCGGCGGGCAACCACGCACAGGGCGTGGCGCTGGCCGCTACCCGCCGCGGCATCAAGAGCATCGTCTGTATGCCGGACGGCGCGCCCATCATGAAGGTGGAGAACACCAAGAACCTCGGTGCGGAGGTCTGCCTCGTACCCGGCACCTACGACGACGCCCACGACAAGGCCGTGGAGCTGCAGGAAGAGACGGGCATGACCTTCATCCACCCCTACGACGACGAGCAGGTCATCGCCGGTCAGGGTACTATCGGCCTCGAAATTCTCGACCAGCTGCCTGATGTGGACGCCGTCATCGTGCCTGTGGGCGGCGGCGGACTCATCTCCGGCGTGGCCTTCGCCATCAAGAGCCTGAAGCCCGACGTCAAGGTCTACGGCGTGCAGGCCGAGGGCGCACCCAGCATGTACCGCTCCCTCCATGAGCACAAATACCAGACCCTCTCTGCCGTCTCCACCTTCGCAGACGGTATTCAGGTCAAGACCCCCGGTGAGCTGACCTATAAGCTCTGCGAGGAGTATGTGGACGACATTGTCACCGTCACTGAGGACGAGACCGCAGCCGCCATCCTCTCCCTGATGGAGAACCAGAAGCTGGTGGCCGAGGGTGCAGGCGCAGTGCCTGTGGCGGCGGCGCTCTTCCACAAGCTGCCCATCGAAGGTAAGAAGGTCGTCTGCCTCGTCTCCGGCGGCAACATCGACGTGAACATCCTCAACCGCGTCATCACCCGCGGCCTCGTCATGAGCGGCCGCAAAGCCAACCTGACCATCGCGCTGGAAGACAAGCCCGGCCAGCTGCAGCAGGTGGCCGACATCGTCTCCCGCTGCGGCAGCAATGTGGTGTCCGTCCTCCACGACGGCTCCGACCCCAATATGCCCATTTCCAGCTGCTTCCTCAAGCTGACCCTCGAGACCCGCGACAACGCCCAGATCGAGCAGATCCGTCAGGAGCTCACCAAGGCAGGCTTCCAGCTGGTAGCCGAGCGCGTATAACTTTATCAGAAGATGCAGAAACGCCGCCCAAACGGGCGGCGTTTCGTTTTGTCAGCCGATGATCTCGTACTGGAAATATTCGCACTTGAGCTTGCTGCCTACGTCGATTTCCGGCGGCAGGAGCGCCAGTGCCACCGGGTTCAGCTCGTCGCTCTCGATGTCGGTGCGGCGCAGGTTGACGTAATCGCCGTCAAAGCTCACGACTTCGTAATACCAAGGCCCCATACTGTTTCCTCCCGTGATTCATTCCTGTGTGTTCTCTTTTTCCTGCTTCCGCCAGTGGTAGTACGGCCCGAGGATGCAGACGGCGGCGAGTATCATCACCGCGAGGATGATGCTGGTGACGGTCTGATTGTCGGAGAAAAAGTAGAACAGCAGCTGCCCGCCGCCCACGATGAGCTCCAGCACACCCAGAAGCCTCTGCCAAAGGCGGCGTTCCTCGGCGCTGGCAGATTTCAGCCGCTTGCCCAGTATGCCGGGCAGCTCGAGGCGGAGGACGTCCGCCGCGCCCCATACCAGAAAAAGGATGCCGAGAATGATATGGTCCATAAGCCGCGCTCCTTTCTGCGTCACGCGCTGAACAGGAAAACTTTTACAGTGCAAGTATATCATATCGGTGGGACCCCGGCAAGGACGGGATTTGCCTGCCCAGCTCAGAAAATTTGGGTGGAACCGCCCGGCGGGCTTGTGGAATTTTGAAAAATATGCTATACTATTCTCTACTGATGCGCCATCGCCAAGCGGTAAGGCAGGGGACTTTGACTCCCCCATCGTAGGTTCGACTCCTGCTGGCGCAACTTGAGAAAAAACCGCATGAATGCTGGAAAATCCAGTGTTCATGCGGTTTTTTGTTTTCTGTGAAGAAGAAGGGTTTGCTGATTTTTGGCGTTTTGAAGTTCCAAAAGCAGTATAAAAGTGGTATAGAACAGCAAAAAAGCCGCCCGGCTTTTGTACCGGGCGGCAATGGAGAAGAAAAATCGCAAAAGCGATGAAAATATCGGTTTTACAGCAGCTTACAGGATGTCGATGTACTCACCGGCCAGAGCCTTGTTCATGCTGCGGACGGCGCAGAACTTGCCGCACATGGAGCAGGTGTCGCTGTGGTCGTCCTCGGGCAGGCGGGCGTCACGGATGGCCTTTGCCGTCTCGGGGTCGAGGGCGCAGGCGAACTGCGCATCCCAGTCGAGGACGCGGCGGGCGTCGCCCATCTTGTCGTCGATGTCCCGGGCGTGGGGGATGCCCTTTGCGATGTCGGCAGCGTGGGCGGCAATCTTAGAAGCCACGATGCCCTGCTTGACGTCGTCCACATTGGGCAGAGCCAGATGCTCGGCGGGGGTGACATAGCACAGGAAGGCTGCGCCGCTCATGGCCGCGACAGCGCCGCCGATGGCAGCAGTGATGTGGTCATAGCCGGGGGCAATGTCGGTGACGATGGGGCCGAGGACGTAGAAAGGTGCGCCCATGCAGATGGTCTTCTGGATCTCCATGTTGGCGGCGACCTGGTTCAGAGGCACATGGCCCGGGCCTTCCACCATGACCTGGACGTTGTGCGCCCAGGCCCGCTTGGTCAGCTCACCCAGACGAACCAGCTCTTCGATCTGGCAGACGTCGGTGGCGTCGGCGAGGCAGCCGGGGCGGCAGGCATCGCCCAGAGAGATGGTGACGTCGTGCTCTTCGCAGATGTCCAGAATCTCGTCGAAGTGCTCATAGAAGGGGTTCTCGTTGCCGGTCATGCACATCCATGCAAATACCAGCGAGCCGCCGCGGCTGACGATGTTCATCTTCCGCTTATGCTTGCGGATCTGCTCGATGGTCTTACGGGTGATGCCGCAGTGGAGGGTGACGAAGTCCACGCCGTCCTCTGCGTGCAGACGCACCACATCGATGAAGTCCTGTGCCGTCAGGGTGGCGAGGTCGCGCTGGTAGTGGATGACCGAGTCGTACACCGGCACAGTGCCGATCATGACGGGGCATTCGTGGGTCAGCTTCTGACGGAAGGGCTGGGTATTACCGTGGCTCGAGAGGTCCATGATGGCCTCTGCGCCCATGTTGACGGCGCTCATGACCTTCTGCATCTCGATGTTGTAGTCCTTGCAGTCGCGGGAGACGCCGAGGTTGACGTTGATTTTGGTGCGGAGCATGGAGCCGATGCCCTCGGGGTTCAGGCACTCGTGGTGCTTGTTGGCCGGGATGGCGACCTTGCCCTCAGCGACCAGCTGACGGATCTCTTCGACGGTGCGGTACTCCTTCTTGGCCACCGTTTCCATCTGGGGCGTGACGATGCCCTTGCGGGCGGCATCCATCTGTGTGGTGTAAGTCTGCATTTGAAAATCCTCCGAAAATACGCTCTCTTTATTTATGAACAGCGTCCGGGACGCCGTGCATCCAGTTTTCGACCCCGACGCCGCCCAGAGTGTGGTCCAGCGGGCCGGAGCCGCGGCCCAAATCGAGCTGCGCGTTCAGCGCGTCGGTCAGGTAAGCCTTGGCCCGGGCGATAGCTTCTTCCAGTGCAAACCCTTTGGCAAGGTTGGCCGCAATGGCACTGGACAGAGTGCAGCCCGTACCGTGGGTGTTGGGGTTGGCGATACGCTTACCCGGAAACCAGATCTCCGTGCCATCCGGGAAGGTGAGCAGATCGTCGGCGTCGGTGTCACTGTGGCCGCCCTTGAGCAGGACGGCACAGCCGCAGTCGGCGGCGATGGCCCGGGCGGCGGCGCTCATGTCGGCACGGCCCGAAATGTGCAGGCCGGACAGCACTTCGGCCTCGTGCCGGTTGGGCGTGATGACCTCGGCCAGAGGGAACAGCTCCCGGCGCAGGGTGCGCACGGCATCCGATGCAATCAAATCAGAGCCGGAGGTGGCTACCATCACGGGGTCCACGACGATGTGTTCCGCCTTGTAAAAGCGGAGACGCTCGGCGATCGTTTCAATGAGCGGGGCAGAGGACACCATGCCGATCTTGACGGCGCAGGGGCGGATGTCGGTGAAGACGGCGTCTATCTGCTGGGCCAGAAATTCGGGGCTGACCTCGAAGATGCCGGATACGCCGGTGGTGTTCTGGGCCGTCAGGGCAGTGATGGCGCTCATGGCGAAGACGCCGTTCATGGTCATGGCTTTGAGGTCGGCCTGAATGCCGGCGCCGCCGCTGGAATCGCTGCCCGCGATGGTAAGTGCAGTTTTCATAAATTGAAATCTCCTTAAATAAACCTCTCAGTCTCGCTATCGCTCGACAGCTCCCCTACCGAGGGGAGCCTCTGGCGAAGAG